>JAAUXU010101628.1_pt1 | contig 17269 bp, 23 predicted proteins | sample 7278151 | NCBI WGS metagenome assembly JAAUXU01 (sample SAMN14350113, study PRJNA611818) | marine sediment metagenome | isolation source: surface marine sediment (1.8m) | place: French Polynesia: Moorea | collected 2018-08 | reverse complement strand
TTCTCTACCCTGATCTTGAAAGAATCATCCTTGTTTAATTGTCATATGTGCATCTCAGCATACTGAGCAAGAGCATGAGCATGAGCTGAGATGAAGAAGTGAAGAAATTTTCGAGCGAGTATTGATCAGACTGATCCATGGATCGTGCGACATTTACCTTCCAAATAATTGAGGCAAGCGTTCATGAACCCGTCTTGAAGAGCACAGAAATTATCTTTCCTGTTTGAATGCTTTCACCGTCCTTCAGGCGCGTGTACTTCTCCACCCTGATCTTGAAAGAATCATTCTTATTTCGATCGTCATGTGAGTGTGCACAGATTGACCATGTGCTCAAGTTACAACAATTGACCGAGATTTGTTGTCTACATATTGCAACAAAATACGAGTGGATCATCACAGAATGAAAGCGATGTCAGTGATGCCCAAAATTAGAGTTACACTTGCCGCTCAATGGGAAGATGATGGGAAGGCAACGAGTGCCTTTTTCGTAGGAAACATACTATCTCCAGCCAATTTCTTAGTCATTCGAAGCACCAGATACTATCGGTGCCTCCTTGTTGTCAAATTCCAAATGGAATTTCTCAAGAAAGTATTAGATAGCTTGAAAATTTTCAGTTATTGCTCTAAGAAATTAGGAATACAATCCGAAATCACATCTGACTTTGCCAATGAGTCTAGCTATCTTGTGCCAGAAGCAAATGGAGGTGGGTCGGACCAGCCATAACGCTGAAGGACTCTTGACAATCTTTCTCGCGCGTGGGGTAGAGCAAAGAGTACAGGTTTGACATTTAGAGTCCGGTCGATATATTACTTGTCGAATGTGCATTTGTAAACTTACAGTACATTATAAGTTATTTAGTCACAGATGACGTCGCACATAAATATTATTCCTCCTCGGTCTCAACGTCTTCGTCTGCTGATGAAGAACTCAACTCAATGCTAACTTGGGCGTCTTCCTCTGACGAAGACGACCACTCTTCATCCTCTGGTACTGGAGCTGGAAGTCTCTTGGGCAGCCTCATACGTCCGGCGACGCTTGCAACCTTGGGCTTCAGCTGGAAGCTGATCTGTCCAAGGAGAATGAGACAGTTTATCGACGTTAAGGGAAATCGCTACTCGTGTACTGTAGGTAGGGTACGGACGTGCCTGGAAGCTTGAGGAGGACCTCACGAGTCCCGTTTTCCCCACCCTGCACAACCTCGGTCCTGAACAGACTTCAGTGGGTCGCTCTGCTGGCGATTCCACCGTCCGGAGGCCGCCAAATGCGTCGCAGAAGGCCGTGGTCTCTGTGTTGTCGGTCTCTTTTCCCTCTTCTCTGGCCATGACGAAGTGCTTCTTCCCCCGGGGGAAGGAGTGCGCCAGCACGCGCCCGTCGCTGGCTGCGCTCACCACGGAGGCGTCGTGCGCGCAAAGAGTAGTCAAAGGGCTCGCGTGTTCGCGCAAGATTTGCAGTTCCGTCACCTCCGTCTTCGTGTGGTCGCTGGGATCTGTGGTGCATGACATCGACATCGGCATTAGCGCGTACGAGCAACTTCTTCATAGTGCGCATTGTCTGCGTGCGCCATCACGATCTCACCTTGGGCGTGCTGGATCTTCCACACCTTGACGAACTTGCTTCCTGTGCTTGCAGTGACCAAGTAGCCGTTCCCTGTGACGTAGAGGGAGTCCACGGCCTTGTCGTGGTACTTGGAGGACCTGACGTCGACCAAGTACATGTTGATCCGCGTCACCACAAAGTACATAACGGACATAAATGGACACAGTACCTGCTGTATTTGGCTGTTCCTACCAGGATGTTGGGAAGCAAGTGCGTAGTTTCTCTGGTTTCCATATCAAGCAGTGACAGTTTCCCCATCTTGTCGCCGAAGATGGCAACGTCTGGGGCGTACATGGACAAGCACGTGATGGAGTCATCCTGAGGCAGCACTCGGAGGAGGCAACCACGGCGGAGCTCCCACAGGCGCAGACTTGCGTCCTCGCTGCCTGATATCAACGTATGCTCGTCTGTTCAGAGGAGAGAACAGATCTACTTTTCTATACTGTTTAATAAAGTACCAATACACACGCGTGCGTCCATATGTTTGGACCTTATCTGTTTTTCACTTTTCTTTACTTAATGAAAGCCCCAAGTAATGCCCTGCCCAACATCTGAAACGAAGACATCACTTGTTACTTCGATGTTGGTGATTTGTGTTCCTTCTAGTAAGTCTATGATCCAAAACTCAAGCTCCAAGTACATTCTGCAGTTCAAATGGCCCAAGACTGTTATCTACTACTCTTCACCCTGGAGGTGATTACCTGCAAAGACTAACTGCGTCACCCATCCTTCGTGACCTTGAAACTTGTGTCTCCTCCACAGCTTTCCTTTCTCGTCAGTCTCGTACACGAAGATGGTCTTGTCCCCTCTGCCACCAGATGCCACCCAACGCTCCGCAAACAATCCGACGCTCTCGACGTAGTCCAAGTGGTTCCAGATAGTCTCCAACAGGCGGGCGCCTTCGCGTTCTTTAAGGTTCCAGGATCTGAAGTACATGACTGAGTGCCTTGATCATTTGTGACAGCAACAAGTCACGATGGTCATTCACGCACCTGATGGTCTTGTCCAGCGACCCAGAATAAAGGATGTTGTTCCTGGGATCCGCCACCATACATTGGCCTCCAAAGGTGTGTCCCTGGAGTCGATACAGGAGAGGGTGTGACGAATCAGTCGCGTCGTAGACGTCGATAGCGGGATCCACCAGGTGCTGGGCCACGATGAAGTCCTCAGTGAGGGCCAAGGCGGAAACTTCATCGTCACTATTTAAGGCGTCCGTGACTTTGTAATCGGCGGACTCCCAGTCTGGATCTTCAGCGGACGCGTCAGGAGGTGGAATCTATCCGAAGATCAAGAAATCATTTGCACACGAAAGTTGCTCTCACCAACACACGTACCTACCTGTAAGCTGCTGCCTTGCTCACTGCGGCTGTCATGCTCTACTTCCTTCACCTTGACCTCGTCCTGGCGGTCATCTTCTCCCCGCTCTTCACATTCCTCGCCAGCACCACCGACCCTGAGTCCTCGAACAGCTAATGCATTGGCTTGTCTAGATGCAACTAAGTCATCACTACTGTTTGTCTCCTGCTCGTGGCACGCGTTATTTCTCAGTACGACCTTCGGCCTCTCTTCTGCATCACAAAATTCTTTGAAAGATCCAGTCACCGGTTGCTCCTGGCTATTTCTGACGTTCTGCTGGGAGTTGGCGATGGTCGAGGGCACTTCGGTGGCATCGGCGTGGAAGACCCTGCCCAACATGCGCATGATCTCCATGCTCACGGCAGAGTCGACAGACTGAACGAGAATTTTGGGATATAAGAAAAAAGAGGCTAGTCAACAGGAATTCCCCGGCAGACTGGGAAAACCTCAAAAGCAGAAAGGAAAGGACGATCTAACAGCGTCAGAAAGTTCCTGTTTGCAAGGCGAAAAATGACAGAATGAGTGGGAAGGGGACATTTTACCCATCAGACACGAATGCAGTCACAAACAATTAGATGGTTTATATTTTGGAAAGTGCTTTGGGCTTGCCCCACTTGCACAGTCACGCGAAGAACGGGTTTCAGCTCTCTGCGCAGCAGTCATGTCTGCGTGAGCAGGTCGTAATTATCGAGGATACGATCTTGATTAGGCTAATTACCGGTAATTTTTTTAAGAACAAGGTTCCGACCGACTGACACGGCAACGGACTTGAGCTTTCTCTTTCGCGTGACACAGTTCCCATGCGACACTACATACGTAGGAGGTCTGTAGTTGTCCAGCACTTCTTTATCCTGAGCTACAAGGCAGAGGGAGAACTTTGCCAAAAGTGCTTTCACTCATTCTTCAAAGCATAACAACTTCTCAAGCGCTATGAGCTTCTTCTCCTGCACAGCCGAAGACTATTGAAGCATGAGACGCCAATGACTGATTGCTCCAAATTATCACCAAGTATTGTTTTATTCTGACTAGAAGGATTTGGTTTTTCTTGCATGATCTAGTGAACTGCTTCAAGTTAGGGGATCTGACCGCCCACCTGATGCTCGTCAGGTGGTCATCCAGAACGTTGCAGCCAGGAGTGCACCTCCGAGGAGATCACCCAAGGCTGTGAGGTAGGGGATGGCGGCGTTGTCCGGGTCTATTGAATGAGACCACAGGAGATGGACCAAGAGGTTGGCCATGCACAGTAAGAGGGAGACCTGGAGCAGGCTGGAGCACAGGTAGCAGACCAGGAACATGGAGCCAACTCCTTGGGAACCTGACACGGGGAGAAACGACCTTCCAGCTGACTCATAATACGTGTGTGGTTGGACAACCAGCTTGCCTTGACTTAGCACTGCTATGAGGCAGGTGAAAGCCAGATGTCCTGGAACAACGAGGGCCAGCAACAAACGCGCCATCCTTGCGTGATTGGAAGTGACGAAGCAGCTCTTGGGACTGACCAAAGCGGACAAGTTTCTCAGTCGCTCGTCCTGGAGTTGACCAAGTCGCTTCTCAGTCTTGTGCAGGAAGGTCGCGATGCGACTGGCCTGAACTGCAACCTGCAACAGAAATGCTTGATCAGCTGAAGGAATCCTTCCCAGCAGGGTCATTTGCACCATGTCGTGCTGGGAAGTGGATAGAAGCTGCAATTGCAACTACAGCTCAAGAAAGTTCTACAGCACGATACTAATGTTGATGGTTAACTTACCAGATTCCCGGCCACTCCATTGATGACCGGCTGGTAGGAGGCAATGCTCGGATAGCTCACGATGACGGTTTCCAAGATTTTGCCGCCAGCGCTGCTGATCGTCATGGCAGAAAGGACTGCAAATTTTGACCGCATTTGCTACGTCAATAACGCCATCACCAGTGTATCAAATCGGTTCGAGACTTCGTATAACTCACCCGGAGTCCATCCAGACCTTAGGATTTCTCTGGTCTGCGCATTGTGACTGGCAAGCGAGTGCGCGTTTTGCAGGACGACGATGTAGCAAGCAAGGATGACTGGGGGCAGCCAAGGAAGCTCTAGCATGCTCTTGTGGACGAAGGAGGCCGTCCACGATAAGATGGCCAGGGTCACCAGGTCCCCTAGACTAGCAGCAATGGGGGTGGCCACGTTGTCGGGGTTCACTTCGAACTTGCTCGACACTGTTGTTAGGAAAACTCGTATGACACGACAGCAACCTGACAAGAACATTGTGTCACCTCCAATGACCAAGAGCGTGATGACTCCAAGGACAAAGCTGGCTATGGAAGCTGTGATGACACCGGACGGTAGTAGCAACAGGATCTTGTCTCTTGTCAAGCTGTTGGATACACACTTGCACTGAGGACGTTGCCCAGTCATTGACGTATGTACGGGCTCTTACTCTTTATCCCATAACAGACCTACTGCCAAAGGTAGGAGTGCCGCCAGTCCTCCTACGACGATGCCCTGGACCTGAAGCAGCGCCAAATTTGCTCTTGCGGCTGCAGTGATGTCCTCGGCCGTGCTCAAGCGCCCCAAGTTTGCGAGTGTTGACAGTCTGGAAGCCAAAGTCATCTCGAGATTCCCTTTAAGCCCGAGCAGGGCGGGTACCAGGGTGAAGAGACCCGGATATGCGGAGAAGACTGGCCAGCATTGGACGTGGTCGAGCAGGAGGCCGGCAAGAACCATGCCTTAAACGGAGAGAGAGAGAGCAAAGTCAGCATCTTGTCCGCCGACGCACGCACGTCAGACGTTTGTTCTTCTTCTCCTCTCACCGGTTCCGGCCAAGAGAAATGGCAGGACAACTTGCAGGAAGTCGTTGCCATCATTCTCTGTCTTTACGTCACCATCTTCCTGTTTGGCATCTTCCTTGTGAGATTGCTGACGGAGCTCCATGCCCAAGTCCAAATGAACTTGAGCAACTTGGTCCACCTGTGCTGTAGTACAAAAACAAGTCCTGGAGAAGTTGAGCGTCAGCCTCTTGAGAAAACTTCCCGTCACAACAGTCATAAGACGCAAATTTGTTTTTTTTTTTTCCTCGTCCGTTGTCACACTTATCTATCCATCGCACTATATTTTGGCTGCTCCCCAAGTCAGAGAGCTGCTACGTGCACGCCAGCAAGTGTGTGTTTACCTGCAACGCAGTGCGTACGAGCTTTAACGGCTGCAGAGGCAGGAGTCGCCGGCTGCTGAAGCAACAAAATCTTAACAGCTGAGAGAAAAATCGCCATTAAAAGTCACCTCCAGCGCACAGTACAGGGCCGTTCATAAGTCTGGGCTTTCTGTAGTCCAAAGCGTAAAGTTTTGCACTGAAAGGAGACATTTTGCGAGTAAGAACGTTTAGCACAAATGTCGTCGTTGGCACTGAAAAGCTCTAATAATGTCGGAACAAGTTTGACAGCTTCACGATCATCCACTCCAACTACGTCCACGCCACGTCAGGTGGGAACTAAAGCAGAGCAAGCGCAGCTGCCATTTTCATGGCCGACGTCGTCAAGAAGACGTTGTTCTTGACGAGGTCGAAGCTGTTTCAACTTGTCCAATTTCCGCTTTGAAGTCAATCTGACTCTGCCAACACTGCACCTTATGCAGTGAGTGCATGGGAAGAACTGACACATGAGTGAGAAGCACTTTTCACCCTTGCCACATAGTGCAGAAGTTGCTTTCTGAGACGCCATAGAAAAGTTTTCTGATTACAGATGTACTCTTGTAGTTGTTGACCCCGACGTGTATTGTGCCCTTAGCGGCTTAGGACGGTCAAGCCGCGGTACGCTGAGAGACACCATTGGTATGAGTATAACTAACTTCTCTATAAAGAGAGTCTGCAGCACTGCATAGTTGAAGGCTGGGAGGGGTAACTGAGCAGGTCCTTTTTATGACGTTGACCCAACATCCTCATGTAACTTCAAAGGCAGAGAGGGGGTCCAAAAACCGATCAGTTCTTCACCCTGGCGACAATTTTAGCCTGTATCTTCTGTATACAGTGATTACATTTAGCCTGTATCTGAATAGTAGTAATGTAACTCTTAGGGTGGCGACTAAGGAAGCAACCCACTTTCTTAACCACAGTGGAGAGATTCTCTGTCAGCCCAGAATGCGCCAAATGGGCTTTAAGACGCCATTTCAGTTCACGCTGATCCACACGTGCGCCGTCCCCTTCGGGACCGGCCGGAGGTGGCGTCATGGACGGCAGAGGCGAGGATGCCAAATGCTGATCAAAGACTGCTGTCACAATAACAGCAGCTGCAGGCAGGCAAAAGTTCCGGAATGATTGTTAAGTGACTTTGTCACAGACTGCTCACTCTGTCGCTATTCACTTCACTGCATTCTATTCAGTGCAGTCAGCATATTAGTGCAAGCAGTCTGTGACTAACTCCCCTTAAAATCCCAGCCCTAAGTAATGAGTCTACTTGAGAAATAAGGTGATTTTGTCACAGACTGCTTATACCTTCGCTGTTGTGGCAAAAAAGAGACAGTTATTTGCTGAATTGTGAGGTTTCAGCCATTGGCAGGGGTTGGCGCATGGAGAGGAATGCTACAACCCAGAGCTTTTACTCGGTAAACTTTTTGGTCCTGACAAAAACTGACGGAGAACCTGGAGAGAAGTCTTTGGTTGAACTGCTCAGGCCTTGGCAACTTGCTCACAGGATTAACCCACAAATGGGTGGGGGCTGCTAGTTAAAGGGGCTGCTATTCAAACAATGTCCTTTTCAGGGGGGGCTTCTATTCAGGCCAATACAGTAGGTGGATACGTTGTAATTTACAGCAGGGCAAGGGACAAAAAACGCAAAAAGACAATATTTGGAGGGGAAGAGTTTGGAAAATGAGGTCTGCTCACCAAAGCAGACCTGAAGAAACTGTTTCTCTACCCTGCTTTCGTTCTCCCTGCATCTTTTTTAAGGTACCTTGTAAAAAATTTGAATTAAAAGCACTCCTAGTGGTTTTTTTAGTCAGTGCAACCCTAAAATTTCAGCCTTAGACCCCGCCCGCATTGCAATCGCTTTGTCGAACTCGTCTAGAACATGTTGTTCACCCACATTTTGCTAAGATGCGGCCCAATCTCTACCACTTTCACATTCACCAAACTTTGTGCTTGAGAACGTGTGTGACAGTCAGACCAGACAGTTTTTCCAGCAACTCCACAGGAGTTCTCAGTCGAACTTGTCAAGCGTCTGTGCGCGCTGCGCCCTCGTTCGCGTGCACCATCATGCTCAAGTAGCGCAAAGTAAACTTTTTCCCTCCTCAGCACAAGTTTGCACGACGCGGACACACTCACGTGCGTCTGTGTCCACACAGTATGCAAGTGGGTGCATACAGGGTGACCCGGGGTGGCAGCGGCTTGGCGGACCGCGTCGAGACCATATCCGAAACTGGTCGATATCGCAGTACTCCGCATGTCGAGACCAAATATCTCGATAATCGATGCCAACAGGGCGTCAAGATGAAAATTTCGCTCATATTTCAAAGGTGTCCGATATTGGCAGCTTTAAGAATCTCTTGAGCTGACCCATGACTTCAAGAGTCCACGGGCTGCTGTTGGCAGTGGGTGCGCGATATCGGGACAGGGCTTTTACGCATTGCGATGTCGACACTCGAGATCGCACAATCTTCTTGCTTCGTCTGAGTCAAGAGGTGGAAATTTTGTCATCACCAACGACTCCGTCTGGTGACGCCAAAAGCAACAACAAAAAGAGGAACCAAAGACGTAGATCTGACTTTGACATTTCTGGCTGCCAATGACATTGAGACATTTCTTGCCGCGTTTTCGCAGATCTGTGACAGATCTTCCGCTGCAACATTCGCGCCTCGACTTCAGCCTGACTTCAGCTCCGGTACGACTGCACCAGACACGTGTGTGATCTCCTGATCATCTCTGTTCGTGTGATGCAGAAGTCACAGTTGCGGAAAGCCACTTCGACCAGCGCAGTCGCCCCGAATGTCGCAGGATTTCCACCTCTTAGGCTTTCCGCCCACGTAACACACTTAGTCCAAATGCGCCTCTTTTTTGGACTCTCCAAGTAAGAGAACCGCGGGCCACCCTGTACGTACACACGAACCGGGCGCATTGGTGCACAGCTCAGGAGGAGCCTCCGTGTCCCTCTCCATGAAATACATTTTGCTCCTGGCGGGCTTTCAGAGTGCTGATGTCCTCGCGACGCTCGAGGCCAACATGGTCACGTCCGCGTGGAAGACCAGCTGACTCCCATTCAAGTTAATGAAGCTGAGAGGGCACGAAGTGATTTTTGCCCTCTGGAACTACTTCATTTGAGGAGGAGGAGGAGGAAGAGGGGGGGGGCGGGTCTACCCCATTGTTGACGGCAACGGTCGGGCTGGGGTGGGGGGTGGGGGGATTGGGTCTTAAGCCAAGTTCGTTTGCAGAAAAGCCTCTCCCGCCTTGCCAAGGTTGGTTTCCGGCGGCCTCGGAGGACACGCTTTCCACGGGCTGTCAGCAGTGGTGGCAAAATTGAGAGTCAGCTCGACTTCAAACGTCATCCAGAGCAACGTTGGTCATGGAAGTGGCACTCATTCAGTCACAATGCTTTGCCAGTTTCCCGCCCTTACGTCGCGTGGCGGTAGTGGAAGTTGACGATCATGGAGCTGTCAAACTTGTTCTGGCGCTGTCATTTCCCCCAACGTGACTATTTCTTCCCCGTCTGTAGAATGTTTGAACTGTCGGATTTGAGCGGGAACTTTGAACTCACACACAACAAAATGTGGAGCAAAAAAAAATCGACGTCACTGCACGTCAATTTTTTCCTTTCGTGTACCCAGATCCACTTGACGGGAGGAACTCCCAGCTGTTCATGAGGTACCCGACGTTGAAGATCCACCTGAAGAAGCTCTTGAGCAATCCCTTGAGCTCCCTCAGGTCGAGCCATCGACGTGTTTTTGCCACCACCGTCCAAGTGCCAGCATCTGAAGGTGAAGTCAAAACTGGTGCGCTGCCAAAAGCCACGCAATTTTCTCATCCTCTCTGCATGAGAAAAGGCGCAGCCTCGCCCACTTCTTCCTGAGCTGCGAGAGGTGGAAATATGAAAAAGCTTTCAACATTGGCAACGTCGTCATGACGTGAAGGAGGAATAAGTGGGGGAAAAACCGATGCACTTCTTATCCCCCATGGAATCTCTCACCGCGCACAAATAAATATCGGAAACCGATTGGAGATTTCCGAAATATGAGTTGTGCAAACAGCCCACTATAAATATCTCCCTCCTCAAAGACGTCACTTTTCTGTGAAGGAGAAATGTGCTAGTTGTTCCTCGACGCCCACTTCATTTCAGGATATGCGAGCATCGCAAGCGCTTCTTCTTCCCCCACTGTCATCAAATGAAGCTCCAGCGAATCCCCGAAAAGGTCATCGGCGATGATATCCGCCTCCTCTGCGCTCTCGCCAAAATTCTCTCCGGCGTAGAAAGTCATGGGGAAACAATTGGCGCCAATTTGCCGCTGCCGGCGAAGTTGACAACATCAACGCTATGGTGGTGAGACGAGTTCGCAAGGGCGCAGCAGTCCTTGCTGTTGTTGCTGCTCGCAACCGTTTTCTTCTTTCCCCCCGCAGAAGCGCGACCCCAGACAGGAGGCGGAGGTTCTGGAGTGGATCGAGGCCGTCCTGGGGACCAAGTTGCCGGACAAGCCGTAAGTGGAGGAATTATCATTGCCGTGCTCAATTCAACCGGACAACCGAGTCAAATGAAGTCACGCACTTCAATGTCTCGCCGAATTGCGGACACCAGTTTTGGCCCATGAATCGGCCCCATTTTTAAGATTGCCTCACTTTATGGTCGGGCAGATTTCCTCAGGAAAATTGACCCATGAGACAGCGACTTCTTGCGCTCAAAGCTTCCATTATGTTTGCAGTGACTAACGAGTTGTATTGTACTTTCTCTTCCCCAAGACTCTTTATTGCACACTACATACCTACTATAATGAATTTTCACTGGAACAATACCATTCCCTGAACACATTTTCCAGTGAGGAATGTACGTAGGGGTGACACAGATCTATTGGAGAAGGAAAGAAAAAAAAAGGACTTTTTCTTTCTTCTTCGAGTGGTCTCCAGTCAAGGTTGAGTCTTGGCCTTGATGTTTCTCTTCGATGAGCAAAGGAACTTTGCCTTTACAGCAGCAAAGGCTTCCAATGCTGACTCTGCCTCAAATTGCTCCCTCATTGTAACTGCGATCTTATGGGCCGCTGTTAATGGGTCTTTTCGTGATATGAACCTGAAAAGCTAGGAAAGCTTTGGCCTGAAAGTAGCCACGAAAGTTTGGGACTGCTTTGTACGCGTTAAGTGACCTTGCCAGATACGAGGACGTCCTTCGCGATGGAGTCGTCCTGTGCCATCTCATCAACAAGATATCACCCGGATCCGTCAAGAGGATACAGGAGAGGGGGACCAACTTCCAGCTGATGGAGAACATACAAAGGTGCGTGCGTGTTTCAGAGTGCCAGAGCCCCCTCGACGGAGATTATACGCCGAGTCGTAAATCGTCAGAGGGTTTGCATGAGAGCAGCAGAGAGAGAAAATGGAACTTAGGCAATTCCTGGGATTTAATCGATTCTGGTACGCACCGGAGGAGCCCCGTAGCAGTCACGTGAACGGTACTTATATAAATGAAGAGTACTTACGGCGCAGTTGAGTACAATGCGAGTACTCTCACTCAGCGGCTACGTCTTCTGGGCAGAGAGCATTTGCAATGTTTTGCACGATTTCTCCATGGAAGGATACGAGGAGCACAGAAAGTCCTCCCTTCAAGTTGGACGTGAAGTGATCGGCGCCGTATGCAGTACGGACCAAGAGTACTCAGCCGAAAGGGTTGAACGTCACTCGAGCCGTAGGGGTTCTTGGCTCACTTCAAGGAAGAAGGGGGATTTTCTAGAGACAATTCTGGCAATTCCACAGACTGATCTGTCAAAAATTTAGAGAGGCTTCCTTCTCTCAACCGACGAAGTAAGGACGGCAACAAGAGATTTGTTGGCCCCCAACCCGCAGTTGTAGGCCAGGGAAGTGTTGGAATCCGGATAGCAGCACTTGACGCATTCCGAGCACGCAGTCGCCCAACAGCTTCGGCGACGAGACACCAGCTATGAGCGAATCTGCCTGCGTCTCGGGAGCCGCTTCCCTTGGTCAGCTGGTAAAAGGTACTTCGACTTCGAATTAAATGCGCCCAATTCGAATACCCGAGCAGTTCAAGAGAGCCGAAAAGAAGCGCTTCGTTGTCTCAAGTCACGCACGTTCTGTCCCCAGGAGAGACACGAACGAAGCGCACACTCATCCACATGCATAGCGCACACTCGAGCTCGGTATTTACACACACAACTTACTGCTTCGAGCTTTGGCTAACACAGAAAGGATTAGAAAGAGTTCTTGTGCCAGACTGCTCATACCAATGCAGTGCCTGCTGCCAAAGCCGCGGACTTGGTCCAGATTGCGCAGTTTGTGACCTCGATCGAACTTATTCGAATCACCAGATCGAACAGACAAAAGCACTGATTCAGTGGTGTAGGCTGCGTCCCCCCCCCCTGCCTCTAACGTTACTCAAGCGCACACAGAGCTACGTAAGTGTAGAGTTTCGTCCGGAGCTTCAGTGAGTTTGCGGCCAAACATAGCATTGCGGAAAGACTGAAGCTCTCTCAGACCCGTACAGTGGAACCCCTCAATTAGCTCCGGTGTAGGAGAAACAAGTGCGAGTGTTTACTCTTGTAATGTCTCTTGCCGAGCAGCGAGGTTAGCCCATAAATCTGGTGGGGTTTTCCCCCAGCTTTTCTTCACGCTGCTCTCGCGCATGGACTCAGGATGAGAAGACATTTGTGAACAGCCTTGGACGTAGAAAAGATGAAGTCTCTCTTCAGATTTCAGGCAGCCATTCGCAAGTACGGAGTGCCCGACGAGGAGATCTTCCAGACCGCCGACCTCTTCGAACGGAGGAACATCGCGCAGGTCACGCTCTGTCTTAACGCGCTCGGCAGAATCGTAAGCAGATGACGATAGATGACTGTGGTGGCGCGCCAGACTTTGCTGCTCTTTTTCCTCTCGCGTGCATGCGCCAAAAGACCCAACTGCACCCGGAGTACGACGGTCCGCAGATCGGCCCCAAGATCGCCGAGAAGAACCAGCGCAACTTCAGCGAGGAGGAGATCCGGCGCATGCGCGACGCCGACGTCGGACTCCAAGCCGGCTCCAACAAGGGCGCCTCGCAGGCCGGACAAAACTTGGGCAACACCAGACACATGTGAGGAGAGAAAAACAACAACAGCCGCATGCAGGAGAACGACGTGAGGACGTATATACATATAAGTACACCATCGAAATACAGTGTTGAGACCAGCTGGTGTCTGTCTGTCTGTACCGCGTCGTACACCCCCGACGTCGACCTGTCCACCAGAGGCACTGAGAGAGGAACAGCGCAGCAAAGCTTTCACTTTCTTTAGTCGGGTTCCAGCATGGCTGGAGATGAAGAGAAGTGCGATCGACCCCTCATTCGTCAACGCTTTGTGTGCGGGTGCTCTGTCAATCAGCCAATGGTTTTCGCCAGCTGAGTCGACAGAAAACTGCTCCACTACTTTGTCTGTCCGTCTGTGTGTCTGTCAGGAAGCTGCACACTCTACTCTACTCTCGACTGAGACAGTCTAGGAGCTCGTACTACAATAAGTTCAGGCCTGCCTTGCGGAGAAGAATAGAATGATTATTGGCTCTTGAGGAAACATCCTCGTAATCCCCTTTGGCTAGTGAGCTGGAGAGATATTGCATAGATGATCGCATCAGGCCGAGGACGAGGCTGTGGAAGAGGAGGTTCCTTCCTTCCAGACGACCTCACTAGGCAAATAGACTGTGAAAAGGTAGTGGAAAAGTGGAGAATGAAGCATTGGCGTGGCAGCCTCTATTTGGGATTATAAAAGTCGCTTCCATATCGTTGCAATTTTCCCTCACAGCCTATCTTGGCAGATGGCCGCCATAGCCGCCACCACCTTGCCGAACTTGGCGTAGACTCTGGGCCCGCCGGTGGAGCCGGTGGCGCCTGCGCGGCCCCACAGCAGAAGCAAGTGGAACTCGGTGCGGAACAGGGCTCTGAGTTGGGCGTCGCCGGCGTCGAATTGGGCGAAAATGCGCTCTGCTCGCTGGCGGTAGTGGTCGAGGCGGTGAAGGCAGTGTTGGAGATGAGCGAGGTGGGCTCGGAACAAGGGGCAGTCGGAAGTGGAGGCTGCAAAATGGCACAGGTGAGGCGACCAGTGGGAGACAGTGACAGTCGTCATTACCATCAGCCTGAAAGATCTCGGCGTAGACTTCTCTGAAGTTGGGCTCTCCTCGGAGGTCTCTACAGCCTGCCACAAAAGGGATGACGTGTGGGACGAGAACTTGGTTCTCCTCATCCGCCTCCTTGGCCTCGTTCATTGCCTTCGCGGCTGGACTGAGTCTTCCTCGCAGCCGTGCAGCTGCACCGGGATGCTTGGAGGCGAGTGCCGCCCAAAGTCCACCCAGAGACAGGAGGTGTCCGTTGGACAGCGCGGACACGACTGCGTAGCAGCCGAAGTAGTCGCCCAAGGAGAGGCACTCGGAGGCCACCGTGGTCCAGGCCGAGAGCACTCGCGCAGAGTCGCTGGGACTTGTGCCGGCAAAAATCTATGGGAGAAGCATGAACGTCTTCAACAACAACCGTCGGAAGCCCGGACAGTCGTAAGCTTTTTCAAAAGAGCGTCGACTAGCAACTGATCAATGGCGCTCGTCTTCTGGCCTGCACTCACCGTGACGAGGACGAAGAGCCGGAGGCAAAGGAACCTCTCCATGACGTCCTCCCTCAGCTGCCGGCCGGATACCAGAGTGAGCAGATGGAGACCCGAACTGATATCCTCCGGTAGCCCCGGGTAGCGCCGGTTTAAACCAATGGACAGCAAGTCGGCGTCGACGTGCGCCAGGTAGAGCGCCAGCGTCTTGGGCGGCGTCTCTAGCAGCAGGCGCACGGCCGTGTTGACGGCCGCGGCGTCGAGCGGACGGTTTTCCGCCGGCAACAGCACAGGGTCAAAGGAGTCCAAGTCAAACACTGACCTCACGGCTGCCAGTGCAAGACTTCTGCATTTCCCGTTTCCTCCTTCACCAGGGGCTTGACCGTGGCAAGTGGTAGGAGGCGGCGACGGCGGCAGCAGGCTGGAATCTCCTTCAGTAGCTGAGGAGCAAGACTCCTCCGAGGACCCTGACGTCGACGTCGATGGCTGAGTCCCTCTCGGCAACCCCGACGGAAAAGGGTCCGACGCCGAGCAAGAGCAGCACGCAGGGGCAGCCAACGACTCCTCGTTGTCGTCGGACGAAAGCAGGGGTGTGAGCTCGCGATGCTCCAGGTACGACGTGTCCGTGTTGGACGACAACTCACTCAGGAGGGACTGACTGTCCTCGGCGGCGGTGGTGAAGCTACATGTGGATGGAGACAACTCGGTCAAAACCAGTGCTGTGGCGGTGTCCAAGGCCATCAACTTAGCTCATTACATCATGGTTAATGAGAAATGTGTGCTGTCTCATGTACTGCTCAGGACTCTAGCCGATCAATTAATCGTCTCCAGCAATTTTTACCTGCTGAGAAAGCTCTTTGGCAGAGATGATTGATCTTGCGCAGGAGGAAAAAGAAAAACTTCTTGCAGTCCTACTACTCGTGCGAGTGTCCTTGCCAATGTGCGAGGACATGTACGTAGTTGCGTTGTTCAGCTTTCCTAAGCACTTCAGAATTTGCTTGGCATTTGTTCTGACTCACGCTGCGGCTCCCCTGCCTTTGCGAGCTATGCTGGCGTTGCCTCCGGCGCCTCCGCTGCTCAGCGACCCCGACCCCGAGCGCGAAGGCGGCGGCGGCGGCGGCCCTTTTATGGGCTTGAACTTGCTGAGCGAGCGCGGCTTGTCATAGAGAGGACTGAACTCGATCTGTCGCTCGGTGAGGCAGCAGCGCGGCTTGGGCGAGGGGACGTCGTACGGCGACTCCGTGGGCGGCGACCGCTGCCCGGTGCCCGGCAGGCTGATGTCGCTAGGAAAGCAGGGATTTGTGGCTTTGAGACCAGCGTCAAGCGCTGCTTTCTTAGGCACATCCTTTATAATGGTGGGCCTAAAGAAAGTGGCCTGGATGTTGGGAGGGGGAGATTGAGGATTAAGTGAAGAAGACAGGGCAGAGTCGCTAGGTGACCGCTTTAACGTGGAGGAGAGCACGAGCAGAGGAGAATCCCGCTGAAAAAAGGAAGAGAACAAATGGGGGGATTGACGGAGATCTGGGCCGTGCAGAGATACACGTACGTGTGTGTGTGTTTGCACTGTGAGTCAAGAAGAAACCGACAGCGTAATCGGTCCTGCTTTTCAACGTGTCCTTGTTTGTTTGGTTCGAACGACAAGGACACGGACAAGGAGTGCACGGGCACTATGGAGGATGCTCACCATAAAGGCCTCTGTAGAAGCAGACAGGAGAGAGTTGACGCTCAAGCTCTTGGAGGGACGTTGTTTGGTCTGAGACTTGACCCTCCTCTTCAGCGATGAGGTCAGGAGGCCATTTCTGAATGCCATAGGCGCACCTTCCCGTGCAAGTGGCGATGGTGCAAGCTGGGGAGATGCTCCGCACTGACCGTTGTCTCCAGCGTGACCTTCGTCGGCGAAGAACTCGGCTTCCGGTTCGCCTCCGCCGTGAGCAAGAAGCGGTGGAGGCGGGGGAGGAAGTTCAGTCGGAGGCGACGGAAAGTCAGTGCTCGGCAGGAGTGCCTTGTGCGACCTCGTGCTGTCCAAGAGCGCGTATTCTGTCTCGAGTTGCAAGCCTTCCTTGGGGATGGGGTTGCGGATGATTGCGCCCGACTGATGCGAGATGGGCTTCTGGCGCTCCCAGTAGAACGCGATCAGCTCCGGCACGGCAGAGAACGCCTCCTCTTCGAACTGATACTGCGTGCACCTAGTCTTCGCTTGTTCCTGGGACGACGCAGAAGAGGCAGAAGACTCCGCTGTCTTCCCCTGAGTCGTCGTCGTCCGGTTGACCTTAAAGTGCAGCGGCTGCCCCCTCCACCGGCAGGTGAGGACGAAGTCCCCCGGAGAGCTGATGCAGTCGCGTACGAGGAAGTCGCCATCGACACCCAGGGCGAGCTCGGCCGCGATCCGCGTGATGGGCCCGTGGTACCAAGGAGGAACTGATCCCCCCGACTGCTCCATCACGCCCCACCGACTTATATGAAGGCAAGCAAAGCCTGGATGGAGATCTCGCTCATGATCGTCCGACCGGAAGGGCCTAATGATTGATGCCGCCTCCGCCGCGGGGGGCGGGGGGGGGGGGGGGGGGGGGGGGGGGGGGGGGGGGGGGGGG
>JAAUXU010057261.1_pt1 | contig 17272 bp, 18 predicted proteins | sample 7278151 | NCBI WGS metagenome assembly JAAUXU01 (sample SAMN14350113, study PRJNA611818) | marine sediment metagenome | isolation source: surface marine sediment (1.8m) | place: French Polynesia: Moorea | collected 2018-08 | reverse complement strand
TCGTAGCCGCGCTCGTCTTTGAGCTCGTCGCAGTCGCACTCGTCTTTGCGCTCGTCGTAGCCGCGCTCGTCTTTGAGCTCGTCGCAGTCGCACTCGTCTTTGCGCTCGTCGCACTGCATGCTAATGTGCGCCAGGTGACAGCCGGCGCCGTCATCATCATCAAAGTTCAACAGTGGCTCTGACAAATTTCTGTTACAAGGAAAAAGGCCAACCATGGCCTTCAAAGGGTTGGGAGAAGTCCTTCCTTCTTCTTGACGTTTCTCTTGGAAGCAACATTCTGTCTGACGAAGTTTTTAAGGTGTCGATAGATCGATCTTTTTTTTAAAGAAGAAAGAAAGGCTGAATCCTTTGTTCTCCAAGACATTGTTAGGAATCGACAGCCCAATTGGAGCTGTTATTTTCTCCGGTCTTAAGGGTTTTGTCCTTGCGGCGATCCCAAAGTTTGTAAAGGCATGGGTACTTTTGTATTGTTGCGGGACAAAAAGTGTCAAAGTTTTGCCGTTTCTATCTCAGGTCATCTCTAAATTTCATTCTAAATGTTGTTTCTCGTGAAAATGTTGTCTGTTCGCTCAAGTTGATACCGATTTAACGTGACCGCACTCACGTCGTTGTTTTTTCTTCCCAACAGGCACGAAGGCCGCAAGATGAAGCAGGAGCTCCGCTGCCACGCCGTGCTGTGCCCGTCCTCCAACAAGGCCCGCTCCATGGCCTCCCTCCTCCAGCAGAGATTGCACCAGGCGCTCGTGGACTTCCGCAAGGAGAAGCTTTCGAGACAGAACGCTCGCCTCAGCCTCGCCAATTCCGTGTACGACGCGCCCAGCATGCCATTCAGGAAGATCCTGCTCCACACGGGCTCGTCCAACTACAGGCCTGCCTTGGAGAGGGGCAAGGCCGCGCCCAGGCTGAAGGCCATCGAGGAAGAGGACCTCCAGCTGGAGGAGGAGACCACGCAACACGAGCTGTGTCGGTCGGCGTCCACGCCTAACAGCAACATGCAGAACATCATCGAGGAAGAGGAGGAAGAGGAGGAGGAGACCAATGATGCATACAGTGACGCGGCCACCGACGTAACCAGCCTGGCCTCCTCCACCGTATGCGGGGACGTCTCGGTTGGTGTCCTTGTAGACTTGGAACAGCACGTCCCGTCCACTTTCGCCATCGGCATGGACGATGAGGACGACGACGATGAAGAGTCTGAAGAAGACAAGGACGAAATTACCAACTACCTGCCAGACGACGCTACCGTTGAGGCTGTCAACACGGCTCTGTCCAGGGTGATCGCCGACGACGTCGAAGTGGACTCCGCGGCTTCAGTCTCTCCAGACAGCAACCAGTTCTCCACTAGTGGCAAGAAGTCGAAGCCCGACAAATTAAAGGAAGAGTTGGAAGAAGAAGTGGACTGTCTGGCTGGTGAGGTGAGGCTGCTGAGGCTATCCTCTGAACAGGACGCTATCAGTGACGAGAGCGGCTACTCCGAGGAGAGCAGCCCGAGCACCGTCGGAGGTTCCCGAGTGCAGCAGCAGCAGCACCTACAGCAGCAACAACACCGGCATCACCAGCACCCACAGCAGCAGCTGCTGCGTAAAGGTGGAATGAGAGAGATTCATTCAGGAAAAACGACACTGGTGACGCTCAACGCATCTCCCAAGAAGTCCGACGAGAAGGGCCAGAAGGACGACGTCGTTGAAGTCGTCGAGGCCGATGACGGCAATGACGACGACGAAGACGACGTCGATCACGTCGTCGAAGACGTCGACGTCGATTCCTCTTCCACACAGTGCGACCTGACCGTGAGGAGCGCCATGATGGACGACAGGACAGCAGCTAGTCGGGACTTCTTGTTGCACAGCAGTACCAGGATCACAGAGTTTTGCATCAACATCTAACTGTGGTTCTCTCTCTGTCTAAGGTGCTTTTTTATATAGTGACACAAAAGTGCGTGCAGAAGAACTCGAGGTTTGATCAAGTGTGATAGAATGAATTCTCAAGTCCTAACCTACTTTTTTATGTAGGTTTTTGCGCGGCAATATTAGCTACACCACACAAGAATATTTCCCAATTCTAGCGATTGTCAGAGACACCCTGTATTCCCTAAACGTTACAAAAAAGCTGCTAGAATGTTCTCCTTTGTCACAAAGTGCACGAGTTGTAAACCTAACACGAGAGCTTAGAAGAGTACACGTTCCTGTGTGAGTCCTACTTAAAATTAACTTTTATTATGATGTAAACACAATATACAGATGAAGAGAATGCAGCAAAATTTCAGATCGACTCTTTTAGAAAAGAACAAAAGCAAAAAAAAAAACCATAAAAAAAGAACTCATTTCGAAATTGTCCGGACAACTTTATTGGCTCGCCCGAACCTTATTTTTCCATGGATGAAGCAAAAAGTGTTGTTTGTCGTGCCAAAGTGCAATAAATTATGTCTCACGAGGTTGTAACGTCTTCCTGCTCTTGTGTATTTGTGCGGCACGCAAATTCCCTCCTATAAATTCCCTCCCAGGAAAGCTTTGCAGTGGAGACGTCGGCTTCGTTGCTGTTTCCCGAGGAATTTTCCGTCTTTCAACACGTTCGCAGTGAATATTTTAATGAATTCCGCTCTTCTCTCATCCGGAAAAGGGTTAAAGGCTTGACAGAAGATGATTTTCAAGGGCTTTCTTTGCCTGCTCAGCGGACTCGAGATCAAAAGTATCAGCTCTGGCCGCATCCGAGGTCGTCTTGTTCGCGGTGTGCGCGTGCGTGACCAGCCAGACACTTGGCCCGGTGGCCTTTGGCCTTTGCCCCGGAGACGAATGCGCCCTTCCTCCCCCCTTAATTGTCCAGCTGACACTCCTGTGCTGCTGCTGTCCTCGGGGCGCACGCAGAGGCTGCACTGAAAGCTCAGCCTCCCATCCAATGTCGTCCTGATTGAGAGCACAGCCATGAAATAGATGGATAGGGAAGATAGGTGAGGGCTGAGAAGTTGGCTCAGGCTCATCATTCTCACTGAACGAAGCTGTTGGCCATTTCAGGAAACACCCGGGGCAAGGATAGATGAGTTGGCTTCCCAGACAAGCCCGAGGCCAGATCGAGGAGGGAGGGAGCGAAAAAAATTGGAAAAAGGCCAAGAAAACAATGATCCTGGTGAGAAGAAAGCATAACAAAGGTTTGCCCCCCTCTCCATGGGCCTCCAGAACTTCTGTGAGTGTGGATAGGTCAAGATCAAGGTCAATCCTCTTTCGTCAATTCTCCCCCCGCGGTATGGAACAATCAACTTTCTTCAGCTTTTCCCTTCTTTCTCCCTCTGCACTGACTCAATAGGATGGAGTTTGGTGGCTTCTGCTGAAGTGCGCACCGTGTGAGCCGTGAAAAAGTGCTCCGCTGCTCAGTCACAAAGGTGTCAAAGCTGACTTGAGTCGCTGAAGCAGCATTGACGCTCGTCTGTCTGACGAAGACAGTGATTGACGAGTCACGCCCATTGGGGTGGGTGAAACTCAGGCATCATTTTGGGCACACACTGTATTAGTGGGGGGAGGCATCGGACAATATGCAATTGACAACGTAAAGGATCTGGGGAAGAGTGTTTGACTACGCTGATTTTAAGTGTGCGGTTAAGCTGAGGCCACTGTCTTTGTCCATCACCTTCATCATTGAGCTGTGGTCACCGCAGACCAGGTTATTTGGGCCTCTCTTTGTGTCCTTGCAGTTGTGGGGGACAAGCGTCAAAGTGGTCATCGCGGCCTCGCGCAAGTTTGGGCGCAGCCACAGGCAATAAACGCACAGTCAACATCCCGTATTTCAGATCGAGGCCGAAACAATGTCGATATTTTGGCACCACCTCTTTCGGAGGCCCATCTTTGGTATGCAGTCTGCATCAGCAACGCACTGCAGACGTCCTGGTGGGCGCACTCGGTGCAGACACCCCGGTGTCGGTCCACAGAACACTGTTTTTAAGACTGGACAAGAATTTTTTTTTTGGAACACGAATACACAGCAAGAACAAGTACATAGAGACAGACGATCAGCTGCTCTTGTGAAAAACCTCAGCTTATGTATAAGAAGAATCTAAAAATATGGCCTCTGCCCAACACATGAGATTACAGATTTCGTTTCCCCAGCAATCGGAGGAGGAATTGGAGGTTTCCCTTTTTGTTGGCCTCGTTGCTCTCCCCCGAGCTGACAAAAGGCTGGTGCGTTGTTGAGGCCGAGGATGGCACCGACTGCATGCCAAAAAGCCGGCCTCGGCGACACTTCCCTCGTTCAAAAATACATGGGTGTCCACGTCCACTTCTGTGCTGCGCAGTGAGGATCGAACGTGTTGTGCGTCGATGAGGAGGCTTTGGAGGCCCTCCCGTTGTGCTGCTCAGGGATCTCGACCACGTTTGGTCAGGTGTTGCAGCTGCCAGAGCGGCCACTTTCTCGACTGGCCGATGACGCTGGCCTTGCAGACCGGACACGTTGCAGAAAAAGAGATGGGGGAATATTGATGCTGTGCGTCAGCGCAGCAGACGCCACGAAGCTGCTCCTGCGGAGACACGCCAAATTCCCTCGATTCAGCCGAGCGCGAAAATTTAATCGTGCCAAAATAACCACATTTGCAGTCATGGAAATTTTCAGGTCATCGCCCGAAGCTCATTTTGCCAGAATTCCCCTATTGCACAGAGGAAGGAGGACAAAAGTTCCCATTTCGACACTGCAGAGTCAAATCCTGCTAGGCCTACGAGAAGTCAAGGTTGCCACAGGTACAAGTACTCGCCGTCAGTCAAGCAGCTCGGGTTCGCTCCTCCGGTGGGTGTCGACGTCAGGGGGAGCTTCAGCGTGTACGAGGACGTCTTGGAGCACTCCAGAAGGTCTCCTGACTCATTGCAGAGGCAAACTTACCTGGGAAAACAACATTGGTGCCCCAAACGTTTTTTCGGGGGAGAACATTTTTCGGGTGTCTCTTGAAATTTCCTCTGAAAGTCACCTAAAATGTCAGAGTCTGGCAATAATAGTACGTTGACAACGTGTGTGAGCGCCGGATGTCAAATTGATTTGGCCCAAGTAACGGTTGAGGACAATCAAGGGCCCCTGACGTGAATGACGGAGGCCCTTAATTACTAGTCAGTTAATTTCCTAATTAAGCTGATGGGTATTTGTCAGCTGGTCTCCCCTGACGCCGCTGATGGCAAAATGATGAACGTCCTGACTGAAGCAGGTGCAACAAAAGTGAAAGCATCCATTGAAAGGACTCTTTCAGCTGCTTTCATCTCACCAGGGCCAGCACAGGGGTGTCCAAGAGTAGCGTCTTACAGGGGAGCCCAAGTCAAATTGTGCACTGCAGTGGTATTTGCGGTCCACATTGCACGGTGGGATGACTTCAAGTGTTGCCATTCATTGTGAAAAACCTTTAACTATCAGCTGTTTGTTAGTTTTGGCGTCTGATATCTGCACCGATTCCTGGTCTGAGTGTACTATTCGTCGTGGAACCCCCAGGACTCGCGATGATGGCTGAACTCGGCCACCAGGACTCGCACGACACTGAACGTGTCAGGGACGATGCAACCGTCTATGGCTCCAGACCTTGCTGACGTTGGACATGAAGTTGACAAAGGAAGACCCCGGTCATGTCACAGCAACGGTGCTGCCAATTTCTCCCTCATTAACTCCCCAGCCTTGTGCAATGACTCAGTCATCTCTGAGTCCACTCAAGTACGTAACACTGAAGGTGCAAACTTTGCTACATGACTACGTGTCATTTCCCCGTCTGCTGTGAGCAATGCTAGACACGTATGAGGCTGGCTGACTCGACCTTCTCAGCAAAAAAGTAAGCTTCGTAACCCTTTTAGGAAAAAAAAGGTCCTCTGCAAGTTAACCGTAGCCAATCCCTGGGCCTTAAGGATCTCCTTTCCTTGTCTCTTCATTTCCCCATTCTCGTCTTCCTCTCCATCAATTGTCCAGGGTGTGTGACGGCCTTTCCTTTCCCACATTTTGGCGCTGCTGGTGGGTCCATTTGTGTGCTGGGCCCTCTAGGGGCCTTAAAGGCCTCCTCGTCGTCCTCCTTCTTCTTGTTCTTCTTCCTCTTCCTCATCATCTCCTTCTTGTTCTCTTCAGCCACAATTTCGATTCATTGGAGACGAGCGAGAAGAGAAGAAAGCCCGCTAAGTCGAGTGAGTCGGCGACACAAAGATTGGAACAAAGTGAAAGGTCATTTACATATGCAGATTTTTATGTACTGGACACTTCTTCTGACTCCTCTCAGACTCTGGGGGGCTTTTTCCAGCACCTGAGACACATATATGTGTACCACTTTGGGGGGAGGGGGGGAGGGGGGATAAGACGGTGTCGACAGAAAAGTTTGCACAGACAAGGAAAAAACTCGAAAAACTCTCCTCTCGAAGGGACAGCACAACAGGACTTTGTTGCTCCCCATCGGTTTGACATAAGGGAGAAAAAGATGACGTGACTGAATAAGGTCCAATCACTTTCTTGACTCACAAATCATAGAAGGGTGGCAACCCTGATTTATTCAATGATCCTTGACGATATATTACATTAGTAATAGACATTTTGGTGTCCATCATCTCCACGTTTGTGCTCACACTGTACTGCTATGCCTGACGCCACAGCACTGGAAGTTGTTATTACGTCTGTATTTATTTAATATCGTATGTTTTCCGGAAAGACTTATCTGCACCTGGTAGCTCGACATTACAAGTCAACCTTGCACTTCTGCAATAGAAACCCTTTTTTTCCATGGTGTCAGATTATGTTTTCGATGACTCCAACAACTGAGATTGCTTGACCGTGTTTCCTTCGGGAAAGGCCAGGCTGATCACAAAGAGTCCAAACGAAGGCCCAACGAGAGAGACGAACACTTCTGGGGGCCTGAGCAATCAGGAACAACGAACACAGCTGACAAAAACCCACACGCCAAACACTTATCTCAATGTTGCGTCCGTCAGCAACTTCTGCCTCCAATATTGCACCAGCTGGGCATCATTTGGCTTCAGTCGATACATAAGTTGACCAAGAGTCAACACTGAAAGATTGCATCTTCAAGGAAAGCATCGAGAGAGTCAACACTTTGCCCTCGGTTAGCAGTGGCCAGCCGGTCCGTGCCGGTGAGCCCGTTGCAGACGCCCAACGGGTTCGTGTCGGACGTGTCCAACTCGGGCCGGTGCGAGTCAGACTCTTCACCAGTGGCTCGAGCGAGATCATCAGTGTTCAGCCTCGATCTTTTCCCCCTATTTTTCTCCAACGTCCATGTCGAGCATGCCCAAATGGCCAGGAGCCCATGCATTTTTGAGCTCGCATCCAATATCACTTCTGACAGCTTGATTTCCGACGCCTGCATCGTGGCTGGCACCAAGTCCTTGCTCAGCTAGCACCTCCCGCTGGCCTCCCACACTGTGACAACATTGTAAATGGTCGGTCATCCCTTGAATTTGCCTCCTTGTGTCCATGCACGAGGTGTGCATACGTAGGAACAGCACCAGCTGCTGCTGCTGCTGCTGCTGCAACGTCTCCTACTGGTCCCCCGAGAGCTTCGTGTGCGCAGCATTGGCGGCCGTTTTATAGCTCTGCTGCTGGGAAACTTTGTCGTACACCCAATATTCGTATCTTGGTGTAGGCTTATTTATAAACATTGGTCTCCTCCGCGCGAATCGCTCGAGGAAGTCCACATGCACGCAGTGTGCACAGAGCATCACGAGGACAAAGTGTCTGTCGAGCACCAGACGAGGCCGTCGTCGTGTCCATAGCGGAGGAGACGGCGAAATGACACGTAGTCAGGTAGCAAAGTTTGCAATCTTGCGTTCGACGTGCAGAATGCGCACAAGATGGGTGAAACATGACACAAGACTGAAGAGGTGACGACAAAGAAATCGACACGTTGACCTCACTGGCTGTGACCTCACTGGGATTGACAATGGTCACAGTAGATGATTGGTTGATAGATATCGAGCCGAAAGAACCTGAATAGTTTACTTAGTGCAGGCAAATTACATTAATGGCTGAAAGATAGGCCAGGTCATAAGAAGACACTCACGATAGAAATGCTTTGACGAGAAATTGCCAAGTGAGGCTTTTAACGCTGGTGAAGACACGGCTGAAGCAGGTGTGGTAGCAGGCTTAATGAGGCAAAGAAAAATGAGGTGCAGGAGTTAGACACAAAGGCAGTATTAACATGTCAAAGAGCTGGAAACATAATGACTATGTATTTTGTGCATTTGACATAATAGCATGAAATAAACGCTCACTCAAAACATGTTTGGGGTGCTTTTTTTTCTCTATATTCCGCCCTCTGCTAAGGATCTGTTGAATAAAATTTAAAATAGATGAGCAGATAGAACTTTTTTTTCTTTTCGGCGCACAGGTTAAATTGCACAAGAGGAAACCGTCCCTAACGGAGCTAATTTTGTGTTTTATTGATACAACCAAGGAGCCAACATCTGGGATAATTGCAATGCTGCCTGTGATGAAAAATGTATCACCATAAGACAAAACAGCTTATGTGCAACCAACCACGACTGTGAGAGGGAACTACTTGCAGCTTTAATTAAGGCTGCGCGCAGTGATTACGCAGGTACGCATACTTGGCTCGGTCAATCTTTCATTGTAGGCCTAATCACCTGGCCAGGTGGTTCTGCACGACGCAATCAGCTCGTGCAAATCTTCAGAGTAAAAATAACTGAGGCCCATCATGGAATCACGAGGTGGAAGCGGACTCAGCGCATCGGAAGGACCGAGTTTAAGTTCCACGGGGCCCACAGGCCCAGGCGGAGGTACAAAGGCCCTGCGTCTTCACGTCATCTCCTTCAACTGCGGGGGCCTGGGTCAGGAAGACAAGATGGAGAGAGGGTAGAGGAACTTCTTTCATGAGTATCGTTTCCTCTCTCTTTCTTGTCCAACCTCTGGCTGTGGCCGAGGTCGCTCGTTGCGTCAAGGGTGCAGCTGGATCACTTCATGAGCATTGACAGCTTCAAGAGAGTCACGCAAAACGGAGAAGCTTTCGTGGGACACCCAAAGCAGCCAATGGGAGATGTGCAAAGGTCATCTCAGGCCCATACTTGCGGAGTTAACATTCAATGTACGTAGAAGGACTGATAGAGAAAAGTCACCGTTATCATGGACTCCGCGAGTCTTTGGAGAGACTGAGGTTGTTGACTCCGAGTACCAGGACGAATGGGACTCTTGGCCTCGGAGAAGCCGGGCCAAAAAATCCCTGCAGCTGGGCAGAGTCCGCCTCAATTTGGACTCTTGACTTGGAGTTTGAGCCACTGCGAAGAATTAGTGATGAGAGCTACATTTGGCTAACAATTATGCATGTACAACAGAGGATTACACACATTCCGGTGGTGAATTGTCCAGGACAACTTGGAACAATTTGTCCTAATCCGAGGTCTTTCTGGTCTAGATGCTTATGAACGATCTCCTCGGAATAAAATGAAATACGTCCGATGTTATTGATGAGTCGTGACATCTCGCAGTCGTGGCCACAGCTGGCCACGTCGAGGAGGTCGTAGCAGAACCCTGGCTGTCGTCCAGCGTCGCGGCGCATCACGTCGGGTGCCACCTTTGAGACGTCGAAGAGCTTCTAGAACGGGCACTTCTGGCAAGCTGCGAAGCTACACCAGAACGCAGTCGACCTCTTAAGCGTAGTCGACGTCGAACACGTCAGTGGTCATGAGCACGTTAGAGGCCTCGTAGACCAAGGCGTCGTAGTATTTATTGACGTCGTAGACAGATGAGCACTCGCGGTAGAGGACGTGGACGAGAATAGCCAGGCTGACATTTCCAATGTGACGCTCTGTTACCGATTGGCGATCCTGGACCTCATGGACTTGCTGCAAGAGATCTTTGGGAAGGGATTAGAGCGGACTAGATCGTAGCGCCACAGACAAAGACGAGCTCGGGGAGACTCGATACTTACAGCGAGAGCGTAAGAAGTTTTAGCATTCTGTGTTGAACCCGGTGACGCCCCAAGTGGCAGAGCTGGAGTCGCCTCTGCCGGCGGAACTCATGTCAGGTTGGTTGCTGGAGTTCCATGGAAACACACACGAGTCTCCCTCGTCAGGCCAGTCTCGGACCCCACTCCGGCTGCAGCGGACACAAGTGTGTCTCTCGACAAGAAGAGCAATGCCATGGCCCCTCCCTCCCCCTCCCCCAGCTACAGCGACAGCCTCCGTCTCAAAGTCTGCTTGAAGCAGTCACCTTTGAGCATGAAATTAACCTCTTCCAAATACCTTCTCTTTTATATTTCGTACATCTGAGTATTTCGTACATTTAAAGAGGCGGAAAATGGGTTTTCTACATGATGCATTTGAGGTGAAAATAAATGTTTTGCGGGTGTGAAATGCGTGGGAAAAGTCTTTTCGATTTCATTTACGTACTTTTTCTGTCTTGTAAAGTGAAGTAATTCTTGTCAATGTCAGGGTTCAAACATTCTGAAGCAGAGAGGCAAAGTTGTACATACGGCCTGAAAGTGTGTAAAGAGGGAAAACAAGTTTTATACATGACACACTTTGCTTGGAAATGACTCATCCTTCTCTGTTTGGCTTGGGGGAAATATTGGTTTATTTGAGTGGGTTGATTTAAAAAAGGGGAAGATGTGAGTTTAATGTGAGTAGGATGTAATGCGGTGAGTGTACACATGAAGAGTGACAGTGGAAGCGTCGTTTACAATCTACTCTGCAGTCACAGTGGAAGCCACCAAGTTATGGACTTTGGCAGATGTCGAAAGACCGCACCAGCCTCGCATGGCCACAAGATAATCCCCGCCAAAATGATGAAGAAGATGGCCCAGAACGAGACCGTGAGGATGACGGACAATTGTGAAGCTGACAACGGAAGCGTTAGGACTCCGGAATCCTCTTAACGAACTCCACCCAACCTCGTCTAATCGTTGTCAGTTTTTCGTAGCTGTTGGTGTTCTAGTGGTCACCTACGTGACCGAAGGTTGGGTGCCTGACAACATTGTGCCTGGTGCACCCTGTATTCCTTCCTCTGACTACGCGCACTGTCCGTGGTCATCCTCCAGTGACGTCAGTGCGATCGGAGTCGACGGCCCTGGTGTCCCAGTGCACCTTGGTCGGCACGTCGCACACCTTCAAGGCGGTCGTGACGCCCTGTTTGGCAATCGTCAGGGTGGCCGAAGACAGCGTAGCTTGCACATGAAGCCCGCCAAGACCATCGCAAAGTCACTCACAGCAGAAAAACTATCTTTCGAGTGGAATTATCGTAGTGATTAGCACAGTGCATTGACTCTGGGTCTCCTGCATTGGGGATGTAAATGCAGTCAAGGTGTCAGTTGTGTCTGCTCCAATTACCTCGACAGAATCGTATTAAGGACATCGAGGCAGTGACCTTATCTGCTCGGATCGGCAGCTGTGCCAAGGTCCTTTGAGCCAAAAATAGTGTTGGCCTCGCGTGTGTATGAGTCTCATAAATGTGCCCGTCCGTCGGTTTGTGCATGTGTCCAATGCTTGTCCTTGCCTGTCCGTCTGTACTCTGACCAAGATTGTCAAATGGAGCCAAGAACTGTCGAGATGGGGAAAAAACGTCCGAGCTGCAGCAACAGAACGTCTTCAACTATGGGGGGGAAGCTAATTTCTTATTGGGTAGAATCCCCCTGAGCCTTTCTTCATCATTATTGTAATTCGGGATGTTTCGAGCCGAGGACCGGGAACCCAGACCCAGGGAGGGGCACAGGGCTCGAGCAGGAAGAAACGAGTTTAAAGGCCTTTTTTGCAAAATTGGTGGCCTGTGAAAGCTTGTTCAACAAGCGTCGTGTGAGATGTTGACTATGACGAAGCAGTGAAATTTTGTTGAGGAATAGCCTAAAATCTCATTTTCGTCCTAGTCTTACTCTTCTATTACAAGGTCATTTATCACGATATACCGGAACTTTGTGCTCCTTTGGCCTTGGAGCCCTTCTGATATCGACTTGAGCAATATGGGGCTCGTCTCATCACTACTCGTGATGACGAAGACCGGCAACTTTTCCCTTCTACTGACTTTTTTCTTCCGTTGCACAGGAGCTGCAGCCTTGGACTTCAGAAAAGTTGCTCCTTGTGTGGCCTGTGCAAAGGCAGTGCAGCCTTTGCATTGCCGCATTGTTAATCAAGGAAAAAGTATTGAAAAAAAAAGATTTATACACTTGTTGGTAAAAACCTCCTCTCCTCGACCCCTCTCATACAGGCTCTGGACTTTCTTCATAGTTTTTCAAGTCGAAACTGTTCACTAGTTACTATTTATAAAAAAAGTGGGTTTTACTGTCCTGCTTGATGTGTCTGATTCCGCATGGCCTTAAAAAGTCAGTTTCAGCTCAGAATAAATCAATGCTGCTTTTCATTTATCATGCACTAGAACAGACTTCTTTAGTGCTGCACTCTGAACCACTGCCTCGTTCGATGATGATGATCAACCACTTCCTCTGTGGCGTCTTCCGGTTGGAGCATCGTCCGGTCATCCGGTCTGAGGGCCGCCGGATCGTCTCTCACGTTGGTGGTACTTTTGTCAACACTGGATCCCCCCAAATCATTTACATTGGTAGAAAAAATGGGGACAAATAAGAAAAATGAGGAAAAGTGTTTTTTTCTTGATCGAAATTTCACGACGAAAAAGCTGTTTCTCATCATCAGAAACAGGTTTAAAGTACCAGGCCTTAGTACATCGCACTGCATTGCTAGGGTCGTCCACACAGTACTGACTGTGGGTCGGGCGAGTAGTCGTTAGACTTTTTCTCATACCCCAGGTCGCAATTATGCCCTGACAAAGGTAATTTACTCTGTCCTCCGCTCGATTAGGGCCCGCTTAATGTGCTTTAATGACATAAAGCTGAAAAGGCCTGAGAGACCTGGGTGCCTTGGATATTTTTAGGCGTTCCTCTTGGAGTACTCTGCACTCAGCCACGAGGTGTGCAAATTTCTTTGGTCTTAGCCTACAAAAACAGCATCCCTTACATTGCCCAAGATGTTGTGGTGATAACTGAGGCTATTGTGGCCGGTCAGAGCTTTGAATACAACTCGGAGCTGTTCCCGTCCAAGTTGGACCATTTCTCCACCAAGCTGTCCAAGGGTAGGGGCCCAGAGCTTGGTTCGGCGGCAGGTGTCAGACATGGACCAACGTTGCTGCCAGTTTTGACGTTTTTAACTGTTTTTGTGATTATTCGCGAGTTACCTGAAATTCTGCTCCCTAATCATTTTTTGCAATTAGTTTCTTTAACTTGTTTTTGTACTTGAGTTCAGTTCCTTAATTAGCTGGGCATTCTCGCATAGACTTTAAGTGAGAGTTTTTAAGCCCCACATTTGCTTGGCAATGGCAGAGAGGGTTGCCTTGCCTCATGCGTAGTGTAGTTTTCTGTGATTGCTCATTACACTGGAGGACCAGTAAAATGGGGACCTTCGTACATATCAAGTTTGGTAATGTGAGATTAATGCGCAGGGTTCAGCATTCGCGTTTTTTACCCATTTTTACAAAGTTTCCTTTTTTTGTCTTAGAGTCCTTCTGATTTCTACTTGAATTTAGTATTATGCATTCTTAGGTTCTTAGTAACTTTCACTGACCCACTTAATGTAGCCCTATGGGATCGATACTGAAATGAACTGGTGCAAAAACAGCCTCGTTTCCAATCATGAAAGAGTTGCGGGAGCAACATTCCTCACCAAGGATCGTGCCACAAAAGGGTTAAAAGCAGTCAGGGTTTCTGCAAGTCTCATTGACAAGGGTTGAATCAATTCTTGAGGATTTTTACCCACTTTTTTTGTAAGCACCTGAGATTTGACAAAGTTTTAGAGTCAAGATTTGAAGAAATTCAAAATAAATTCTTAAAAATCCCCCGGAAGTTTCTTGTAAGTAAAAACCAAACAAGCAGATCCCTGTGTTAAATCTGTATCAAATGAAACTAACTTTAAAAAGAATCATTTCTCTTACAAGATAGTTGTAAGACCTGTCGTAAGGTCTCAACTGTGAGACAATGAAAATTGTGAGTAATGCCAATTTCTGAATTCCAGAGGCCCTCAGAGCATCATTTTCGTGTGTCCAGGGGAAAAGCTCGGTACTTATTAAACTTTTTCATAGGTATCAGACTATCCAAAATTTAACCGATTTCGAACTTGGGCTCATATTGGGCTAGATGGTTGCAGTTGTCGTGTCTAAAAAAATAAGGTATGTGAGTCTCAAAAAGGGTTCAATGGTTGGGGTTGCTTGCTATGGCACACATACGTCGTGCAACTCTCACAGCTGGACTGGAGGCTATCCTGGATGTAATGCCGCTTGACCTGTTTCCACAGTGTGCAGCAGTTCAGGTGGTACTGAGGGTCCAGGACAGGAACCAGAATAGCTGGAATGGTATCAGTTGCCATCATCTGAGAGGTCACTTTTTTGGGGAGATAAAATTTTGAAGGGGGTGGAACTTAAATGAGACTGAACAGACAAAAGAGAAATGAAGGAGGACCTCTTTCATGACAGGTGGAAGATGACATGGAATCACCTTTCAACATGTCACCATACCAAGTTCCAGTTGGAGGACCCTGGTAACCTGCATGATTCCTTGGCTTCCCTGGATCATCTGACCCTTGGCCTGGCCATACAAGCCATAATGGGGCATAATTACCTAAATTATCATCATGACATAGTAGGTAATATTTCTGAGCAAATCTGCCAATTCTGCTGGGAAGAACATGAGGAGTTTATTCACCTTGTGTGTGAGTGCACTGCACTCACCAGGGTATGCCTGGACACTGACTGGGGGGCACCAGCTTAATAGATAGCCTCTTGACCTATCTGGACTTGTCAGACTCAAGAAAGTGGACTGCATTGGCAAGGCCATGAAAAGGAGCGCAGAACAAGTTAAGTTCACTGGTGGACTCACCATGCCAGTCATCAATGTCTATTAAGCACTTAGATGTTTGCCGACAACAGGGGCAGGAAAAGATCCAACCAGGGTTACTCCTTTTTCTTGTTGGAATACTCATTCCCCTTGAGAGACCCCTTTAACAAACAAACAAACAAAGGTATGTGATGTCTGTGTCTGTCTTTAAACAAAGAAAGGTATGTGTGTGTCTGTCTTTTTTGGATATTAGCTTAAAAATAATTTGATTGAGAACACTAAAGGTGTTTTGTTAAGAAATGGTATGAGCGCTTACGTGCCGTGCACTTCGTGGGTGGGACAGAATGTAACATGTTACATGTGTGTGCCTGACAGACGCACATATGGCACCCAACGTGGCTGAGGATAGAGACAGCGAAAAAGCTAGAAATCAGTCGCAAAAGGAACATCGACCTCGGACACAATAAAGGACATGAGGCCTTTGCCGCACTTTGTGCGGTGCTTGCCATAAATAATGTCGCTTGGTACAAATTGTTGTGCCATGTTTACTGGGATAATTGTAAGGTTGCATTTAAGGTTGGAATGTGTGATGGAGAGTGTCAGATAAAAGATCCTGCAGATTTGTCGAGTTTCAGGCACTCATTGTTATGGTAGAGCAGTTCAAGTGCGATGAGTTGACAAGAGGACTGTGCCAGTTGCTGCCCAAAATTGATGATTTTGACCAGAAAGTGAAAGTGGCTGAAATGTTCAGGGTAGCTCCCACGCCCCTGGACCCTTGTACGAGGCCCCAGAAACACTACGTAGGACTACATGAGGCTAAGGCCTAGAAATGTTGAGAGAAACTGGGCAGACTAGCCTGAAATGGCCGGCCAGGCGACAAGTGCACAGAACAGTTTATTTAAACACAAGAACAAGACATGACGCATTCAGCATTAATGGCAGCGGCCTTCAATGTAGCCGCTGTCATTTTCCACGATCCTCTAGAGACACCAGCACATTTTCGGCAGCGACTGGCACCGTGCTCATCACAACTCATCACACTTCAAGTGCTCTAGTGCCTCAACAAACACTCAAAATGGTTACCTTGTATACCAAAAGTTCTGTCTCAATTTCTGAACAATCAATTACAGATTAAAATTCCACTCAGAGTCATCCCCAGGCCGCGTCTGGCAGCGATATGTACCAGTCATCATTTATGGCAAGCAGTGTATATTAGACTCCTCGTATAAGAACCTCACAAGTCTTTTTTCCAGGGCTCAGTCAGACTTAAGTGAGGCCACAAGGGGGCCGTGTATGGCTCACGGCACCCTCGCCAATAAGAAAAATTCGGTTGCAGTCATTTTGTGATCATGCGCCATCATTATCCAAGCTTCTGAGATCCTTAAGAGATGTAGGTGCTTGCGGCCGTTGTGAAACCGATACGTCTATCCATGTTTCAGGGACCCCTCCCTTAGCGACCCCAGGTTAGGTGTACATTTCAACCCAAGTTCCTGGTTGCATGAGTCCGGTATTTTTGTACACTACCATTGCATGTGATGGTTGTGCAGCAAATAGGTCTCCCAATATTCCAGCAAGTTACTCTCGAATGACCTCTGCCATGAACAATTGCTCCGTGTACTTCCCTTGCTTTTCAAGCGCCTTTGCCAGACGCCACCTGCCAGTGAGTGTGAGCAGATGTACTGGGTCTAAAATTCCAATTGAAGTTTCATGTACCCTCCTCAGTATTGCCTATGCCTCTGCGTACTTAATTTTTTAATGAGATATGAGTGAAAGGATTTTCGCAACTGACAGTGTCTGCGGATGAAGAAGGCCCAATGTTACTATCCGTATTTGCAATACCTCTTGAAGAATTGCCACTGCCTCTGTGTACTTCCCCTGCCCAATGAGTGCAAATCCAAGGTTGTTCATCACAGAAAGTGTGTATGGATGTTCTGGACCCACCATGACCTTCCACTTCTCCAGAACCTCCCTATACATTGCCTCTGCCTCAGTGTACTTGCCTTGTTTTGAAAGTGTGTTTCCCAGGTTGTTCAACGTGGAAAGTGTGTGTAGATGTTCTGGGCCAAATATGTCCTTCCACTTCTCCAGAACCTCCCTATATATTGCCTCTGCCTCAGTGTACCTCCCTCGTGCTTGAAGTGCGTTTGCAAGGTTATTCATTGTGGACAGTGTGTCTGGATGTTCTGGGCCTAATATGTCCTTCTGCTTTTCCAGTACCTCCCTATACATTGCCTCTGCCTCAGTGTACTTCCCCTGTTTTGAAAGTGTGGTTGCGAGGTTATTCATGACGGAAAGGGTGTCAGGATGTTCTGAGCCCAATATCTCCTTCCGCTTCCCAAGTACCTCTCTATACATTGCCTCTGCCTCAGTGTACCTCCCTTGTTCTTGAAGTGTGTTTGCCAGGTTATTCATGATGGAAAGTGTGTCTGGATGTTCCGGGCCCAATATGTCCCTCTGCTTCTCCAGTAACTTCCTCTGCAT
>JAAUXU010051246.1_pt1 | contig 17275 bp, 20 predicted proteins | sample 7278151 | NCBI WGS metagenome assembly JAAUXU01 (sample SAMN14350113, study PRJNA611818) | marine sediment metagenome | isolation source: surface marine sediment (1.8m) | place: French Polynesia: Moorea | collected 2018-08 | reverse complement strand
TGTGTCTAAAACACATCGGATGCAGAGAGGGGACTCAAAAAGTCTTCTTTTTTCATTCCATTTGACTAAAAGGTCTTCAAGTGGATTCTGGCAACAAATCTAGGACGACAACAGAGATTAAAAAATTGACCTAGCCTAATATTTATGTATCCATTGCACAAACACTTGCACTTAGTTGGTCTGGCAAAGCCTGGTCGAGAACGGTCAGGCCTCTCCTGGCAAAACTGATAAGGCGTCAAAGTGGTGTTGTTAAGCCGCACTCACACTACGAAAAAAATTTGTATTTGCTAGCGTGCATGCACCTTTAACCCACGGCCATGAGGGGCATGCATTGGTGTCTTTTATTGCGCTTGTAGGGACAACTTTCAACACACCAGAAAGACTCTTGACAGAGGTAAAAGTTCATTTCGCGTACAGTCCGAGCTTCCTCCCCACCTCCTTGTTTCGCCTGATCACCGGCTTGGGGAACGGGTTGAACGTGATGGGCTTGGGAGCCGCAGAGGACTCCAGCGTCGCTGTCGACGCAGACGAAGGCGCCGGGACCGGCGCCGACGCCGGCTTTTGAATGGGGTCGCCCTTCTTCTTCTTAAGGATCTTGTCTAGGATCTCCGAGTTCTCTTTGATGATCTGGATGGCCTTTTCGCTGTGCAGCCGGCGCGTAGCCTCGCTGTCTTCGTTGTCCTTGTCCTTGAAGAGGTTGTCCATGAAAGCTTTCGCGCTGTCGTCTTCGGGATCCCTGGGAATGTCCTCGATGTCGGTCGCGTTCTCGGTCTCGTCCTCGCTCGGGCAGCAGCACAACTCGGTGGTGGAGGAACTCTTCTTCGGCTCCGACGACAGGTTGGGTGAGCGAATGCCGTTTTGTTGCGTGGGGACATGAGGGCCGTTATTGGACTTGAGGGGAGCATCTGGAAGCAAAGTTATGCATGTATGAACACCATTAGATGTGTTCGGTACGTACTGTAGATATCGTGTGAGTTAAAAATTGTCCTGCATTCCTCCCTTTCGTATTTATTTTCCTCTAACCCCCTCAGCACAGTCATCCGGAACAACAACAGCGAGTTATCGGTGCAAGCAGGCAGTGGACGCGTGTATCAGTAAGAGTTTCATAAACGGTCACACGTTTTACTTACAAAACTACTATACCTTGCAGCACGGGCGTCTGCATCGTCACCTCCAACGAGGTGGAGGACGACGTCGTCACGTCCTTCCTCTTCCTCAGGGCATCGAGCGATTCAGGCTAGAAAGTAGGTAGGAAATGTAACGTTATAAGAAGGGGAAAAGTCGACTATTAGTAAGAAAACTTGTCTGCTTCTTCCTTACCTGAGGGTGAGAGATCGTGGTCGTCTCCAGCTGCTTAGATGCAGCCGCCAGCGGCTGCTTGGCAGCCGCCACGACGACTGTCGGGCCAGCCGCGGCGGCCGGGACCGTCGCGGAGGCTGGTGCTGGTCTAGACTTTGCCGGCGCTGGCGGAACCGAACCCGGTGGCGGACCTCGCCTCGGCCGAGAGTTGATGAGCGGCTTCTTGCCCAGCAGCAAGTGGTTGACAGGCTGTTGCGACTTCCGCCGTATGGAGTCCAAGTCCACAACATCTGGCATCTGTCGCGTCCACGCGGCTGAAAACGGAGGAAAGTGCGACAGTGACGCAATCGAGAACACCGTAGGGATGGATCGGGTCCCCCCTCCTCTTGCTTAGATCACACGGAGCCCGAAGGGACTCTCGGGCTCGGGTCCAGCCCGATTCCATCACTACGAGCGTCTCCATTCCACGTCCAGACTCCAGAAATACTTCCACGCTCTTCCCTGTTATCACGGCACAACCTTGCATTCCTGCAGACTCGAGGAAAAGTGGCCTCAATGTCTGTCGTACACGAGGAAAGATGCAAAGAAAGTTTGCAATCCAAAAATTCTTCGGAATTTCAGGAATTTCTCCCCAAATTCCCGCAGATCTCGAGCGAGTGACTCACAAAGAAAATGGTCTTACTGCTGAGGATGATTTGAGCCTGCTTCTGGCGCTGCCTCAGCTTGCTGTACTGCTGCTTCAGGGCCGAGATGTCCACGGTCAAGCGCTCGCGGTCCACGTTTTGTTGAGAGGGACCAAGAGAAGAAGGATCCTGGAAATTTTGTTTTGCTTGGCTTTGTTGAAACTTTTTTGCCGAAGGTTTTTTTTTTTACTTTCGGTCCTGGTTTCGAGGACCTCTTTGATGGAGCTGCTGAAGAAGCTCTTGCTGGCGACCTCGGGGATTTGTTGAAGACTGCCGAGATCCCAAAAGTTGCGGCGACCGCAATCTTCTCCTCGTCCTCGTCCATGTTCTCCTCGTCGTCACTATTGAGTGTCAGTGTGGTAATTAGAGGTGAAGAAATATGCACACATTGTAGAAAAGACTGATACTGAGACTTAAGTGTAAAAGGCCGAATCTTTTTCAATTAGTTGAAATCGACAAAGCTAATAAAAATGTACCTTTTAATTACTCTTCTATTATTACTATTTCTTGGACTGCAGCAAGAAATTGCTTAAAAGCTCAAACTAACAACCACTAACACAGCCTGGAGTGACGCAATGGGAAGACATAAGGGCGACATTTATCAGAAGTTTTAGAAGTTTCACCCCTCAGAAATTGGCAAAAAAGGGAAATTCTACGAAGAATTTAAAAATTCATGAAAAAAGCCCAAAATAATTGAAAAGTTAATTCCTGATTATGCACATCATTATGTTCGAAAAGTTGAACAATTACGCATGCAAAAATTATGCACTCTATCGTATGGCTGTAATTGCGCGCATTCAGCAGTGTTATCAGAATTTTACAAATTTTCAAAGGAAGACAGCTGTGGTGAAAGACGGAAGCCACTTGAAGCGCCAAGTTTTGTACTGCAATTCAGACGATATATGCAAAATTTGCAAAAATTCATAAGTGTCGTACACGGGTTCTCTTTGCAGCTGAGCTAGAATTATGCTTGCAAATATGTCAGACAGGTCTGTATTGCCATTGTAGCCATAAAAATGTAAAAAGTAAGGACAAGGTCTGATCCCACCTGTAGAGGACCTTGAGTCCCTTCCTCGCCACGGCCATCCCTTGCGACCAGGGGGTGATGTTGAACGTGTACTTCTCCCTCAGCTCCTCCACCTCGGAGAAGGGGAACTCCGCGATCTCAACCAGGTCCTGGATGGTCAAGGAACGTCAGGATTGACCTCTGTCCTCCCTAGGGAATTCTGACTTTTGCGTCACCTTGATCAGCTTGTCCGACTCCGCCTTGCCGAACTGCAACATGTCCCCCGAGAGCTGCCCCATGGCGCAGTAGAACTCGTCAGCAGTGGAGACAAGCAGAATGTGTCTATAAATAAAAGTTAGTGGTTCGAATTGAAGATTTTGACTTCACCCAAGGGACTTGCACGAAGTTGTCACACCTAACAGGAAACTTCACGAGAGCAAAGAGTAGCCTTGACTGAGACTCCTCAGCTTTGGCTCGTACTAAGCGAGTGTTCCTATAAAGCGATCTCGTCTACAGTATGAGTAGAAGTAAGTTTTAAGAAATTTTAACCCTGGGGAACAAATATATGATGGTGTTGGGAAGATGCTTGCTGCCAAAAACTTGGATCAAGGGAGAACAACAAAGCAGAAACTTTTGTTTGAATTAAGTGGGTGGATTTATCTACTGCAAGTTTGCACAGCAAAACCAAGTCTTCTAGTACACGAAACTGGGAGTTTTATCGAGGTGTTTTTAGCCTCAGCTTCCTTAAAAGTGCCTCTTTTCTTCATCGCGTATGATTAAAAAGCACGGAATACCTTAAAAAATTAATTAGAAAATTTTGCAAATTTTAGTCAAAAACAGCAAAACTCTTTTTGAGGCTTGCATATCGAAGTGGGACACCTGCATCATCCCATATCGGGGTTTGGCTGAAATACATACATTTCATCATTGACTATGCATTGGAGAACGAGTATCATATAATGAACTTAATCTCATCATGCCTGAGCAACTCTACCTCAGTGTCTATCAATCAGGAAGTCACACTTTACCACTCAATCTGGGAGCCCTGAAATCATCTATTTACGAACTGGCACATCTATAAGGCACACTGTAAAAATTGTGTTTTATAAAATTGGAGTAGTAGTAAAGGTGGCACTATTCCATAGTAAAGGAAATTAATTAAAAAATATGATAAGGCCAATTCCCCAAAACAAAATTGACATTTTAGAACAAACAGATAAACTACTGAGTAGATACATAAATGATATGTCGCTTTGTCTATTCGGAGTTGCTGTGCACTACTTTTGAAAAGTAATAAATTACAAGTACACCTGTCACTACATTTTTCAAATATGAAGTCATTACAGCAATCAGCACAAGTTTTGAAATGAATTAGCATAATGTCATTTCTTACAATTCATTGCTCTAAAGGGCAGAACCTATGACGTTGTTACACTTTTATATTGTTACAAGTAACTTGCATACTGATAACAAGTATAACTAACTTTGAGACTTACTCTTGAAGGCCCCTCCAGATTGCCAGCGCTGTCCTGAGAAGGACCTCGTTGCCCTCGAGTAGAATGAGATCCCACACCCTGAGGACAGTGGTCCGAGGCAGGCAGGTGGAGAAGAGGGTGAGGAACCACTGCATGGTGAACACGTTGGTGAGTGGAGGCTCGTAGCTGGAGTTGCCTTCTGCCTTCTGGAGCTCATCCAAATGCTTAGCCAGCCTGGGTAGCCTCAGCTTGAGCAAATCTCTAAAGACGGCCATGTCCACGGAGAGCCCGCGCAAGTTGTTGGTGAAGTAGCAGTCCGGAAGAATCCCCTCCACCATGAGGATCATGACCTTGAGAGCGTCGCTCTCCGATCTGTCCATCACCTCTAGGATAATTGCGGCCAGCATGTTGAAGCCCTGGCAGTAGCCAATGGATTTGTTCCACCTAGCGTACGCCAACAGCACGCGCTTCAACATCAGCTGGTTCTCTTCGGCCTTGTCGCCGCAGAAGATGCTGCAGCCGGTACGGTGCAGGTCCTGAAGGGGGGAGATTAAGATATCGACGTCGTCGTCCAACATCAGCCAGAAGTCCGACTTTTTTGCTACTTCTCACCCTGACAATTTGCAGTCCGAGCTCGTCGTCGTCGGGATTGCTCCACTCGTTGAAGCAGAACCGCTCGGCCTTGAGCCAATCCACGCCCCTCGACGCCAAGTGGCGGTCGGACAGAGTCAGCCAGAGCTACAGAAACTCGTGCTACGCGTGTGTCACGTGCATGATCGTGCTGTCGTCGCTCACCTTCTTCCTGAACTCCTTAGGAACCCCCTCCGGGAGCCTGGCCACCATCTTCATGGCATCCTTCCACTGCACGTAGCCGGGGTCACCGGGGAAAGGCTCCAGACTGAACCGGATCCGGGTGTCCTGACCTGGAAGTGGAAACACGTTGATTTTACGCATTATACATAGAGACGTTCTGGCTGCCGTCGCCTCTCTCCCATTGCTGCACGTACGGGGTGGCGTCAGGAACGTCGGTCTTCTTACCCACTTTTGCCGCGGCCTCCACGACCCCGGTCTTGAAGGACCGCATGAGATGATTGAATCCGGATTCCGGAGGAACTGGCCCGGATATGGCGGGCTTCTTCCCACTGTCAACGTCTTCTGTCCCCTCCTCCCCCTCCCCCTCCCCCCCTCGTTCCTCCTCCCTGACCGTCGTCATCTCCTTGGAGTCATCGTTTTCCTCACTGAACTTGTTATTCACGATCTTATTGGTTGAATTCCTGTCTACTACAAACTGCGACGAGATCTCATGGGAGAGAATCTCGACCAGACCTTTCTTCACTCTCTCCTCCTCCCCCGCCAGCAGAAATAGCAGCAGCGGCGGCGGCAGCGATGACGACGGCGACGACGACAGCGACGACGACGGCGGCGGCGGCAGCAGCGGGAATGTCGTGTGTGTCTTGTGTATGTTTTCGGAGGCCTCACAAGCTACTTCGACAACTTGAGGGGCCTCACCAGCCTCTGCCACCTGAGAGAAGAAAGCGAGGATCTCTCTTGTTGCTGCTTTCTCAAGGAGCTGAAGGATCAGGCCTTGGAACACTCCAATCTCGACTTCACCGTGATCCTCAAGAGCAGCAGCACCGAGGAGGAGGCTTCGACGCAGAACAGCCACAGGATCTCGTTTTTCACAGTTTCTCCCACATCGGCAGTGGGAGAAAAAGGAAAGAAAGGAAAGGACTTCTGGCTGGCAGATGTCGCCAATTGTGGTTGAAGCAACAGCTTAATAAGACGGGAAAGCATTCATTCAAAGAGGAACTTTCCATCTGCTTCTTCTCCCCCCCCTCCAGCAAGCATTAGTAGAGGTAAAAGTGTAAAGACACATGGAAAGAAGCTGTGAGGCCTGAGGGTAGGCCGACATTTGCCACTTGGGCAAGTACCAAGAGCAGGGGAAAGCAAAAGATATTAGACCTGCTGGAAAAACTGCCAAAGGTCAGAATATAAAGGCCACTTTCCTGCCTTAAAAAAATACCTCTCATAGTTGTGCGAGTCTTCTTTTTTAACTCTGTACTCTTTCACTTACTCCTTTTCGGGCTTGAGGCCTGCAGGATGGCGGTGATGAGGTTGTACTGCCTCTCCTTTCTGTGTCTGAGACGGTCCCTCCTCTTGACCTGCCTGGTCAGCTGGCTCATGCTGTAGTGGATCTGGGTCTCGAGTCGTCGGACGTCGTGGCGAAGTTCGCTTACACCTGCGAGAATGAGAGCAAAGCTGGCGTGGCTGACGTCAACTTCCTCCTGTTACCTCTTTCTCGCATCTTCTGCTTCATCTGGCTGTCTCTCCTCTCCCTGCTCGTGTTCGTGGGCTGCTGCTTGGTGGGCGCCGGCTCGGACGTCGTCGAGTACTCGGTCAGACAGTCCGAGTCCGGGCTGCCTCCGCCAGACTGGGAAGCGCTAAAATGAAAACAATGAAAATTTGGGAAGGGGGGGATATCTTGAGTGTTCTCCACCGCCGTGATCCTGCCGCAGAGGAGAAGTCAACATGGCGCGCGCAGGCGCCGTCCACGCGGCCGCCCACGCCGCCGATCCCGATGCCCCCGACAGTGACGGCGCTGCAGCTGCGGCGTGACGACGGCGAGGACGGGAAGCGAGCGTAGATCTCGCTCAGTAGCTCGTCCACCAGGCTGGGCGTGCGCTTGCGGTCTGTGAAGATGCACATGTCGATTCCGCATGCGAAATGAGTATGCTTTTTTTTATCTGCATGTTCACCTGCTATGGCGGCGAAGTCTGCCTGCGTCGGCGTCCTCGCGCCGTCGTCGTCCTCTTCGTCAGTGGTGGCCGACCACATGCGGCTGGCGGCGCTCTCGGTGCTGCTCATTCTGAGCGCCTCACTGAGCAGAGGCGCTCTTCGCGACACGCACGGGCTGAAGTAGTAGCTGCTCGCCTCGGTGCCGGAGGAGGAGAACCGGAAGTAACCTGTGCAGCACTCACTGTAGGTCAGACCAGGAGGTTGGCTAGGCTAAATTTTACCCCTGCTGTTGGCGTTGTGGCCGCTCTGAAACGGCCCCGTGATGGCCGCGGAGGTGTTGCTCACGGCGAAGCTTTGGTCAAAGTCAAAGAACTCGTTTACCGGAAGCGTCTCCACCTTGGGCGTCGACTGCGCCGAGCTCTCGCCGCTCCAGCGCAAGACGCCGTTGAGACGCAGTTGGGCATCTCCTCCTTCGCCTTCTCCATCACCCTCGCCTTCTCCGCCTGCACCCTCGTGTTCGTGGTCTTCGCGCCCGCCGAACACGTTTTTCCATTGGTCTTCGCCAAGATCAACCTCCTCGAAACCGCCATCGTCGCAAGCATCTCGGCACGCCAAGGTAGAAGCCATCATGTCGCAATCAATCACTCAATGAATTCTTAGCATTTTTCTGTTTTCTGTTCAAAAGATCTTAGTCACATATTTAACGCAAAGTGCGGACTGGAGCTGCTGTCCCCCCTGGTCTCTCCCCCCTCCGTAATAAAGCACAAGTGTGTTCCAGAATGTGTCACCGCCCAGCACAAGTGGGCCCACACAGAAAGATGTGATCGTATGTAGCAAAAGCGATATACGCGAATGTGTAGTAGTGATGAGAAAACCGAATCTGACTCACCTCAGGGGTTCACAGGCTCTTCGATCCCGATGAATGGCAGAAAGAAATCTGTGGACCCGGTGGATACGACAAATGAAGAATGCGATATCCCAGATTTATCGATATCGCGATATCCGGCATGTAAGGAGACCAAGTACACCGATATGCCATGTACATCCATAAAAATATGGATGCACACACATCTGGAAACCCCATATCGCTATATTCGACATATATGGAGACCAACTACCGTGATATTCGATATGGAATAGAGACTACATATGGCTATATTCGGCATGCATTGAGACCCAACATCGCGATATTCGATATATAGGGGGACCAAATGACGCCATATTCGATACCAATACGTTATGCTAAAGGGCCACTTGATTGTTTCATATTTAGTCAAACTGGTATCAACTTTTGCTGGAAGGTGTTTGATGTTGGGGATTTTTACATAATTGACAGGGCTGACCAGGGTGGCGAAGGTGGTGCTGGCAATTTCTGTATGGTTTCGCCAAAACATCTCGGAATATTTTTACATATAGCAATGTTCGCGAAGACTCGATGTCGATAAGATCAATGTACAGCCCAGTCTGACTTTGTATAACAGACAGTTTTATTCATATGAGCGTCACGGCTATTTAACAGCGCAGACCCTTGCCTACTTTGCGCATAACTGTTATTTCCAAAAATCATACATATCATCTCACTTATTTGGATTGGAATGTCTCGAATGTCGAATTCGTGTTCCGAATTCCAACCCGGCCCGACTCATTCTGATTACTCGAATTTCGACCCATCCCTAGTATGGCAAAAGAAACGCCCCTGCGATGCCCACATGTGCGACGTCATCAGGTCTCCCTAATATTTCCTCTCACGGATGCGGTGATGTCAAGTTGTACACAGTTATACAATGCATGGCACCACCTGCTCAGACGGCCTAGATGACACCTGCTTCACCTCTTTTCTTCTTGTTCTGACTTCAGTCCACTGCCTTTGTGTCTGAATTCAAGCCTCAAATTGGTCTTCGACATCGACACAACCTTCACCTTGCAATTATAATACACTCTGGTCTTTCTCAGTCGACCGGAACAGCCTTGGGCACCTCCTCCTAGTTGCTAGTGACAATGTTCCTCCTCCTGCAGGATTCTCTTCCTCCAGCCGAAGAAGAAGTAGCCCAGGGTGAAGCCCATGAAGACGGACAAGCACAGCCACGAGTTGAAAGTCATTACTATCAGCATCAGTAGGTACGCTAGAATCATCTGGAAGAATTGAATCACTTTGAGAGGCCGGCTTCAGGAGGCCAGCTTGGTCAGGAGTCGAACCTGGACTGCGCTGATGAGGGTCAGCACGAGGTGACACCAAGACCACATGCTGGTCTCGGCCAATGCCCGGCGCCTCCGGGACGAGTCAGCTGATCCGATGGAGACAACGGCTTCTTCGTCATCACCGTCAGGCCCGACGGAGGCCTCTTCAGTTTGAGCAGACGAGGACACTCTATGAATTTTTTTTAAAGACATTAAACAAAAAAGTTGATAAATTTGCACTCAAGTCGACACCTGATCGATCTTGTGGGTTGGGTAAGCACAAATTTCCTGAAGACGGACTCCTTGCTGAACTTGACGGCCTCATAGGCGACCGCCATGACCATGATCCCGATCATGGATCCGACGAGACCAGCGACGCTGTTGATGCGCCAGAAGTCGAAGAGGATGACCTCGTTGTAGCCCCCGTGGAAGTACATAGTCATCATGGTCGCGTCATGATGTTGGCCTGTCAAAACAAAAGTTCAAACAACTGCACAAGTCATAATTTTAGGTACAGGAACGCTGCCATAATTTGTGGCATTGTTTTGACAGAGATGAAGCCACTCTTGTGTCGCAACCATGAGTAATTACATTTTCGGGTGAGATGATTCCTCTACGTAGTCATTCTGGACCTAGAACTGATGTAAGTACGCAATATTATGCAATTTACATGCATTAATCACATAAGTACGTAAGAAATTAGAGCAGTAGGTAGGTATAGCTATATTAAGACCCCATCCCTGCCAGTATTTACCTGCACATCATTTTGTGGTGATGAAGCAACATCGCTCTTTGTGTTCTAAACTTTGAACTTTTCCAGTCTCTCATTTTTAAAGTTTTTCGCTTTTTTTTGCAAAGTTGATCCTGGGATGCTCAGAAGGTGCTAAAAATTGCTGCTCGAGTACACAATTTATCGCCACAGGCCTGGTACACAAATAGGGACAATTTGTTTCATATTGTTTTGTGGATAGAAATATTAACAGGCCTAACGAGCCTTTTTTATCAAGTATATTACTTAAAACTTAAATTTCACAATTTAATAAATTTCAGTGTGAGGGACTGTATTTGGCACTCAGAGGTAGGCCAACCTTATGAAGATTTCTAATAAAGTACCCGGTCACACTTTTTGGCACTGCTTTAACTCGGAACTCAGAAAGAAGTAACATAAGCTTTCATTCAGGAAAATTTGGCAAACTCACACATAGGGTGGTTTTTTTTTTACGTTTGGGAAACTGATCCGAAGGTACCAAGGCCTGTTCCGGTTCGAAGACCTGGGTATCCCACTCAGCACTGCGTGCCAAGTACCTCAGTTTGGGGACTACTCTAATCCGTCCTCTACGGTACCCAATAAAAGGCCCAGGCTTATGGGCCTTTATGACGACGTCTAACTTTCCGAAAGGCTTTTATTAAAGCATGAAGCTATTGTTGGAGTCGTAAGCATGAAGGTATCATGACTGAAAATAGTTCACTCATGTGCTTTACAATTTTGATGCTTGCAAAAATAGTGAATATTGCTACGATTGGTCTTGTGATATCGAATATCGCAATATTGATGAATTGGAATATCGCTCAGTCATACCCAGTTGCAAGAGTGAAGAGGGTGTGGAGGAGGAGGGGCGACACAGGGCGATGAAAAGTACTGTAGGGGGAGGGGGAGGAGGAGTGACTATAGAGATAGGGCATTCATTGGGTAAGAAACAAAACAATCTGGGAAGAGCAGTCAAGTGTGTGTAGGTCAACAGGGACTGCGAAGAGTTGGTGAGCAGCGCCTGCTCGTACCTGCGGCCGCGGCTCCGTGGACTCCTCCATCTCCCAGATCTCCGTGGTCGTGATCCATCTGGAGAGTTCGACTTCAGCGCAGTTTCGCGTCAAATATCCGGTGGCTGTTAGAAGATAAAGGGAGTGACTTGGGGAGGAGGAGGGCGAGGAGAAAATCTTGCTATTTGCTCAGTTAATCTCACTGAGGGTAAAATGAGGTCGGGCAATGACAATTTTAAGGGTGCTGTTAAACATGGCAGCAAAAAGCTGAAAGGAAATTCGTGGGCTGAGCAAAGTCAACAATTGTGTCTGTGCAGTTGCGGTCTTGACAGCTCTCACCTTGGAGGTCCTGCTGGTCTCAGCTTCAATACAACGTCTCTCCAACATTTGTCACCAATCCCTGTCCAATGGTCTGGACGACCCGAAAACCTTGACTCAGATAAAACAAATCAGGAAACAACTCCTCCTCTTCAGCTGTGTTCAGTTTACTGCACTGGACATGGACGACGACGTCTTGAGGATCCACATAAAGAGCGTAGCTGACGTCAGCTGACTGTCAGCCGTCGATACACTTAGAGGTGTTATGTTATTTTACGATGATTTTGCTTTGTTTAGCGCTTATGACCTTCATGCTTTAACATCTCAAACATGGCTACTCCACTATGCTTTGTCCCCTTAGGAAACCTTCAATAATAGCGATTTCTATGGATGGTCTCTCGCCTTCAAGTAAGGAAGTCACTAGAGTAGGTTTCAGTCGATTTAGGTTGGGTGATTCCGTCAGGTTGATTGTTCCGTTCCGACTACCTGTCTGTCACTTGTCATCCTAGGCAGCTGAAGCAGCAGCAGCCGGTGTTTTGAGAGATGAGTTGGCACTCGGGCACTGGTGGCTCCGGTCGTTCCAGCAGCAACAGCTCCTTCCTCTGTGGCGTGCGAGGCACAAAATAGCCGACGTGAACCATGCGAACCCGGTGATGACCCTCCTCCCCCTTCGGCATGACGACCGGCTGTCTCATCGGGGTCGTTGCCGGCGGCTCTACGACCAGGTCACCGGATATGCGCGCCTCATCTTGTCGGACCGCAACTCGCGCAACCTGCTGGGCTTCCTTGTACTTAACCTGACGTTTGCGTTTGTTGAGTTGGTCTATGGAGTATGGACCAACTCACTTGGACTCATCTCCGACTCCTTCCACATGTTCTTTGACTGCACTGGACTCCTCGCCGGCCTCGCAGCCTCCGTCATCACCAAGTGGAGGGCAAATGAAAAGTTTAGCTATGGATACGTCAGGGCCGAGGTCCTCGCAGGATTCATCAACGGCCTCTTCCTCCTCTTCATAAGCTTCTTCATCTTCTCCGAGGCTGTGGAGAGGCTCGTGGAGCCTCCTGAGGTCAAGCATGACCGACTTATGGTTGTCAGCATCCTAGGATTCTTTGTCAATCTCGTGAGTAAACTATTACCAGTTCGGCCCTTGCTCAGTCAATCCAGCCTTTACAAGATTCAGGTCATAATGGTTCTCAGCGAAGTTGCTGGTGTCTCATCACAATGAGTTTGCTGTTGCCCTGTCCACGAGACTCGCAGCTTTCAATAACTTGCATCAATGCAGGTTTGGTCATTGTGGATCTTGACATCGCACTCCCTCATAGAAGGATTTTGCAGTTTCTGCTCTATCCTCTAAATAATTGAATTGTGTAAAGTTTGTCGTCTTATGCTCTTCTTTTTCCTACGCATAGGTGGGCATATTCATCTTCCAACACGGCGGTGACGGGCATGGCCACAGCCATTCTCACAAAGAGGAGTCAAAGCAGGATAACCACCATCATGGACATTCTCATGGTCACTCCCATCATCATCATGGCCACAGCCACGGAGGAGGGAACTCACAGATCATGAGAGGGGTAAATCATAAACAACGGTCAGGCTATCCTGTGGAAGAGATCCTTCGCACATCTCTGTCTCCAGGTCTTCCTGCACATCCTGGCAGACACCTTGGGTAGCGTGGGGGTGATAGTGTCTGCTGTGCTGATGCACCTCTTTGGCTGGATGGTGGCTGATCCCATCTGCTCAATCTTCATCTCAGTCCTCATTGCCTTGAGTGTCGGGAGCCTCGTCTCGGAATCTGCTGTCATCCTCATGCAGAGACAACCCAGGGAGCTCGATGAGAAGCTGCCAGAAGCTTATCACAAGGTAAAAAAAAGGTCACTTCACGGCACACCTGACTTGTGCAGGGTGGCTTGATGAGATTAGCCTTAGACCAACCGGCTGCTCCATGGTCTCTAAGTTCATCAACCTGCAATTGATCTCTAATGATTCAAGACAGTTAGGAATCAAAGAAAATATGTCAGACATAAGAGCCATTTTTCACGTCCCAACCGTTCCCATTGTCCACACACCCTAGGAAGACGCAGAGACTGGCATGTTCTCAGGCAGCATCACTCTGGGATTGTTTTAGAAACCTTTTGTTTTATATTTATGTAATATATTAAGGTATATCCGGTGCTATTTTGCTACGGCTTTAGCTATAGCTTAGTTACGTATCTACGACACAGCTTTATTTGACCCAAACTGCGTGCTTTCAGCCATTATTTATGCAACTAACTGAAATGCGAGTCAAGTTACAAATGGTCTTCCAAGCACTGTTGACCATCGATTTAGTCCAGTTTTGTCTGATTACCAAGTATTTTTAACAAACGAAATGCTATGATTTGGTGATATGATGGGCATATGACCTTAATACTGCAATGAGTCTTCTGATACCAAGCGTAGCACGCCTCTGCAGCCCACTCATTTGGACAGGGGCACTCCCTCCTGATGCACATTGTTATTCCCTTGTACAACATATGTGTGCGGAAGGCCAAATCCGCCCATTTGGTACCCAATCCTGGCCTGCGCGTTTGGGTTCGTGAACAAGTCCGATGCCTGTTCTAGGTCTTGAATCTGGAAGGTGTCCAAGGAGTACAGGAGACTCACTTCTGGACCCTATGCTCCAATCACTACGTGGGTGGGCTAAAGCTGGAGGTCTCAGCAAGTGTGGACCAGAAGTACGTGCTGAGCCACACGCAGATGATCTTCAGGTCCATAGGGGTCAGCGAGCTGTTCGTCCAGCTAGACTATGAGCACAGCAAGAATACATACCAGAACCTGCAGAACTTTTACAGATGAAGATGGTTTAATTTTACAAGTATGCGCCTAGATGTATGTGCATAGCATCCTGCAGAACAAGTATATTGTGATAATCACATTAGCAGCCTTTCATATGTGTATTAAAAATGTGCACCGCAAATGCCAGTCTTTCTATCTCGGGTGCAGTGACTACAAGGACGACGACGACATCGTCGTCGAGTTGTCCAACAGCAGTGTTCAAGGCGAGGAATGTCAATTTAACCCTTTCACGTGCAAAAAATTCAACTTCTTTATTTCTCCTCTCCGGGTCGACAGCATCGGAACTGCCACGTTGTCTTGTTCCTCCACAGCCAGTACGTAAAGAAAAAAAGAGCTGTTTCCTGCTCCTACTGATGAAATTCCTCGCATTGTTCTTGTGGAGCGAGGGGAAAAACCTGTTTATTTCGCTCGCTGTCTGTCCTAAAGTGCTGAGCAGTATTTCACACATTTGAAGTCCAGGCCCAGGTCCACATTGATTCACTGGCTGTCAGCCATTGACGCTTTGGTGGGCCCTAAGCCCGACGCGTCTAGGCCCGAAGGCCTTGACGTCGTAATGGCAGGAGAAAATGCGGTCATCTTGTGCTAATGATATCACTTATGAAAGTCATAAAACTTGGTATTGCACACACCTACTGACGACTTTCTCAGGGATGCTTTCCTCTAGGATAGGAAAAGTTGTGACGTCTCCTTGCGTCTTCTTTTAGAGAAAAACTTTAGGTGTCGCGAGGAGCTTTTTCCTCCTTCATCGATATTACCCATGCTGAAGGCTTCAAAAAGCTTTGAGGCTTAAGCAAAGGTTATGAGACTTTGTTGACTGCTGATTTCAATGTTGTGTGAAATGTCGATGGGTCAACTTTCTGCGGAAAGTTATGCATGACATCGACACGCGTATAGGGATGAAGAGCGGAAAGTTCTCCTCTGCGCTGCTTCTGCCGCTTGGTGCATACCGATGGCGAGGCCGCGAGGCTGCAGAGGTCTGCTAGATTCGTCCGGAGGTCGCCGGACGAGGAGAAGCGTTCGTCAGCACTGTGAGGTCCGAAAGTCGTCGTCTTTGCTGCCGCGCGCGTCAGAGACGTTGCTGAACTCGCACGAGGGCTCGGCGGCGCTCCCCTCCGCAGGCGTAGCGAAGATCGGCACGTCCTCTTGAGAGAGGGAGAACTGGCTGCGCCACGTTACGTCCGCGCCGGACGATGACGTCTGGTCGGGGAGGCTCCTCCTGCTGATGCTCATGGCCTTGGAGCCCCTCTGGAGCAGCTGCGCTGCCATCGACGTCTCCGGCAGCGCGGAAAGCACAGTCGACAACAGCGCCGGATCTCTCTGGGGCCTGCGTCTGAGCTGGCGTGGTGAGAACTCAGAGTCCTGTTGGAGCTGGCGCTCTTGACGCATGCGCTCCTCGTTCTCGCGGACGAGCTTCTGCGCCCGTGCGTTGAGGACGCGAGCGGCGTCAGGGTAGTCCTTGAGCACCTCTTGGAGGTCCTCTTTACGCAACACGAAGAGGCTGGAGAACCCGACGGACTCGACGTCCGCGGTCCGCTTGTTCATGCCTCCGCAGACGCCCAGGAGGGCGATCTCGCCAAAGACGGCCCCCTCGCCTAGGTTGGAGAGAACAGTGCGTCCGTTCACTCCGCCGAGGACGCGAGCCTTCCCGGACTGGAGGATGAACATCTCCTTGCCGATGTCACCCTTGCGGCAGACAAGATCTCCGGGTAGGTAGATGACTGGTCTGAGTCTCACCTGGGGAACAATGAACATGTACTACGCACACGTTTTGCCCTGAGCGTTGATGGCCGATATCACTCACCACGAGGTCTTTGAGCATCCCGGGCTCGCAGTGTCTGAAAAGCTTGACCTTCACGAGCGTGTTGTAGTGGACACGCATGGCAATGTCTGTCCTGATCTTGATAGGCAGAAACTCGAGCACCTTGGACTCGTCGAAGCTCTTCTGCTGTTCCCAGGTGTAGTTCATCCACAGCTTGACCCTCTTCTGGACGTCACCACGCACCTTGTTCTTGCACATGTAGTCAGCAACCTCGTCCATCTGGTGCTGGAAGACACTCTCGCTCTTGCATGCACTGCTCACTATGTCCCTGATGTCGCCGATCAGGATGGCAAATACGAACACGCCCTGCAGGATGATGTTTTCAATGAGTGAAGAATCGGTCATTAAACTTTGTTGATGGCAACAAATGCATTAGGCTATTCGAAAATTTTAATTTCTTGGGGTGGGAAATTGGTGTTAGACGCTGTGTTTGGTGGTACAAGTCTCATTTTTTGAAAGAAACATGTTCTACTAAGGCCCATTTCACTCTCAAGTTTTATGCCATATGTATGTAGTTAGTGTGGTGTACACTTCTGCTTTTAGCCATAAGTTTTGGCTGATTGAGCTACCGAAGCAGTTCAAAGCTGCTGAAGCTCTTCTCAGTCTGAACTGATTTTTACCTTTGCTTTAACACCACCCATTGTTCCACAACATGTGATCAAATTCATTTTCTATGGCAGAGTTTACTACATGAAAGAGTGACCCAGTTGTCTTAGAACTTTTTTCAATTTCTGCACATTGGGGTCTCATGGACTTTGCCAAACTGAAGTCTTGGACGTCTAACTTATCATCATATGACCCACGGTTAGGATATTTCTTGCTCTGCCTGGTTTTGACTGACAGACCTCAGGGACTAAAAGTTATGCTTATTTTGGCTCCGACCAATAATGACTGTTTGACTTTGACACATCCATGCTGGAGACTAAGGTTGGGGTCAAAACTACCCCACTGTCAGCTGGCCACAAGTGGCCTTCAAGGCTGCGTGGGGTCAACTGGACACGTTTGACTTGAGTGCTGAAAGAAAGATGAGGTTGAAGGCTGTGGTGTAGGAAAGAAAAAGTTTATGAACTTGTTTAAAATTGCTGAATCCAAATATATAAAATACTGGCACTGTCAGATAGGTAGGAGTCCCTTACTCACAGTGCCGGTAGAGAGCAATATTAT
>JAAUXU010075046.1_pt1 | contig 17276 bp, 17 predicted proteins | sample 7278151 | NCBI WGS metagenome assembly JAAUXU01 (sample SAMN14350113, study PRJNA611818) | marine sediment metagenome | isolation source: surface marine sediment (1.8m) | place: French Polynesia: Moorea | collected 2018-08 | reverse complement strand
GTAATAATGTAAACTGTGCATCATGGTGAAATTTCAGGACAGAATTCACAGAACTGTAGGAGTTAAGTCTCTGACACTAAACCTCACCTTTAGATAACTGGTACTGTACCTTCAATGCAAAGTCATACATTGTCTGTTCTGAAAAGAAGGGACGTCCCCGTACTTTTGTTGGTCTGAAAAAAGTGCAATGTCAACATTATTATTATAACGGATAAAGATATTATTATAAGGATTGAGCTACACGTCACAATAGCTGCAGGATCACACTCAAAGCTGGTTGGCAGTTGCCCTTGGCCACACAACTTTTCTTTGGGCAAGTACAACAGCTTATGCTCGTTGTAGCCTTTGGCTGTCATTGTGCTCTGCATGGCCTTCTGGAGGGACCGAAAGGCATCAACGACAAGGTTGTTTATGAGGGGACTGTAAAATCAAATGCAATTGGCATCGTGCACGGAAAACTACAGGTGTGTGGAAAAAAGTCACTAAACATTCATATTGATATATCCTTTTGGGTCATTTTTTATTTAATGCATCTCATCATAGCTGTGACCATCTGGCAACATGGTTTGTTGGCAAGCATCTTGTGCACGTGACCCCTACCAAATTTTGCCATGACTCATGTCCACAACTTCATTGTCAACCTTGCTCATGCCAACCAGACCGCTCAGACCATCTTCAATTTTGCAAGACTGCTCACAGGGACAAGGCTCTCAGTGTGAGTCAGGTGTATTGCATCATTGCCGATGTCAAGGCTGGCAGGGACTCCCCAGACAAGCACAACCAGAGGGCCAAGAGGACAAAGCTGAGGCCGTGAAGGCCTTCATCAAGGATGACAGGCAGGTGACGATGGAGGACATCTCCCAGGAGTTTCAGGTCTCCGATGGAACAGTCAGAAACATTCTGCATGACAATCTTGGCCTTGTCAAGAAGGCTGCACAATGGGTCCTGAAAATGTTGAGGGTAGCACACAAAATGGAGCGGGTGAGATGTGCTCAGGCCTTCCTGAAGTCCCACAGCAACATGGGGAAGACCTTTCTGGAGGCCATTGTCACTATGGATGAGAATAGCATCTCCTTCTACACCCCTGAGACCAAGGAGGACAGCAAGCAATGGCTGCCCAAGGGTGCCAGGGCACCCGTAAAGTTCAAGAACTAAGCAAACAGGAAGAATCAGATAGTCATCACCTTCTTTGACAACAAGGGCCTCATCTACCAGCACTATGTGACCATAGGGACCAGAATCAATGCCATCTACTTTGTCAATGTCCTGACTACGTTCATGAGGCACTCCATGAGGAAGAGGCCTAGCATGGTTAAGAATGGGTGGGTCTTACATATGGACAGTTGCTTGTCTCACACCGCAAAGATCACAAAGGAGTTCATTGCCACCACGTCTATGAGGTTGGTGGAACACCTGCCCTACTCACCCAACCTGACTTCTTGTTTCCCACAGTGAAGGTGATGGCAGGCCAGCACATTGCCAGCAGCACTGTCAAGAAGGAATGGGAAGGGGTCTGCAACACCATCTCCACAGGTTACTTTGTGGCGGCCTTTGACAAGTGGATTGAATGGGGGAACCACTGTGTTGAGAGAGAGGGAGACTATGCTGAAAAGTGACCTTTAATAAAGTTTCTTGTACACCCTGTAGTTTTCTGTGCACGATGCATGCCATTTGCATTTGATTTTGCGGTCCCCTTGTACCGCCAGCTCCAGTAGTCACAGCCAGAACATGATCATATAACTTGGGTAAATCCTCATTGTCATTGTACTGTTTGGCTGGCAACAAGATTCATAATTGTTAGGCATAAATTTATTGACAACGCTTGTAAGCTTGACAGTAGAACAAATGAGCTCAGGTACTCCTTGAACCCTTTTGGACATCTACCAGTCCAAACTGCTCATTTTGTGCAATCAATAATTGATCAGGGACAATTTTGTTTTGTTTAGTGAAACACGGAAGGGGGAATGAAGTTATGTAGTGAAAATGACGTGCATTTCTTTAGAACTTAACAGCATGCAACAATCCACATTGTGAAGTATCCCGTGTGGATAGTTGCATTGCACGGCTGGCGGGCAAAATTTTGACAGAGACCTCGGGTAAAAATGCATAATCTCCTTTTGATCGGCTTCTGATGAGCCCTATTGCCTGGGGTACTACCAAGCAGTGAGAGAGCACTTACAGAAATGGGGATTTGAACAGTTTCCTCAGCATCTCCACTGCCTTCCTCAGGTGCCGGAATTTCATCACTGTTGTTCTCGTGAACCCTGATGACAACTGAATGGACACTGGGCATCTCATCCATCTGTAGGAGATTTGCCATGTCCTGATCACCCACCGGAAGGACATCTTCAATCACGTCACGAACCAACCCATTGAGTGATGACCCGAGATCGGACTTGAATGTGATTTTTTTGACCCAAAAATGCAATTCTACATGCTTCTGTTTACTAAAAAACAATGCTATGATGAAAAATGCCCACAATGCGTCTTTAGCTGCATGTCCAAGTTGTTTCTCAGGCCTGTTCGGTTACAGAACCAGTTGCCAGCCATCACTTTGGTCATGTTCTCATCAGACCAGTTCATTCTCGTATCAGACAATGTTGTTGGCTTCTCCTTGGAGGCGCTTCTGCTGTCACCAATTCAGCTGTCCACATCCTGTGGTGTCGTCCCACTGGAACTGGCTCACCACCTCCCTAGACCAGTCCACCGACTGATTTTGTGGTTTCATATCGTGGGTTTGGAGCTGGAGCGGCCTTGAACCTAGCATGGAGAGAGTCTCCTCTGCCTCTTGGAATAGTGTCCAGCATTTCCTGCTCATGATCGAGGATGGCCCTGGCAAGAAGTCAGACAAGCCTTTTTCCTCTACCTTTTTGATCGGTGGGTTGTCCTTAGGTTAGGTTAAAAATAAAGGCTTACTCTGCTGGATTTGTGGAGCTGTTTTTTAATGCTCTTGCCTATTCTTGGTCAAGCGGCTCAGTCACTGCCTTCACCTGATTCAAGTTCTGGGAATGCCAGGATGACAAACTTCTCAAAAGGGTTGAGGAAGAATTTTCCGACTTTTGGCGAAAGCCTTTTTCTTGGAATGAAAAGGGAGGGGGGGGGGGAATGCGAAAAATGATATCAATGCAAAATTCAGCCATCTCCAGCCATGAGAGTTTTATGGATATCATGTGCTTTGCGAGTGACGGTGGTGCAGTTGTGAGCCTCCTCATGGTCAAATTTCGGTCTCAGCATGTCATAATATAAAGGCTGCTGTAGCCAAGAACTGTGTCTACCTGAAGCACGCCTTCACCATCCTGTAACATGGGAGGTCAAGGAAAGATCCCTCGCCTCCCTTTCTTGATCTGGGAGAGAATCTTCCTCACACAAGCCTTCAGGTTGTGGCACTTCTCCAAGAGTGCCAGCTGATCTGCTCTGCCCACAAGGACAGCCCCTTGGCAATCTACCGTTTGTTCCAGAGGTCCTCCCCACGGTGAGCCTTTGTGCCCCCCTAATGATGATGCTCCACATCATACTCGTGGTCTTTTCCAGAGTTTGAAGGAAGAGCAAGGGGCATCTGAGCAAAGCACCTTTGCTCCTGGTCTGCTGGCTCACTGCAGTGTGCAGCTTCACTGAGCCTGGACGTTGCAGCTGAGCTTGAGCCTCGCCCATGCTGAAAAACGTGTTCGATCCTGCACGGACGATTTCAGTTGGGCCTGAGCATAAGCACTAGTGCAAGTTCAAGCATGGGCATCAAGCATGAGCACAAGCATGGACAAAAAGCATGAGCAACAAGATTTCGCCTATGAGATACTGGACTTCAAGGTCATAACACTGCTCTATGTACGAGCACACGAAGGCCATGCGTGTTCCCACGTATCAACATTGTATGCACGGGGTGTCCAGCAAATTAGACTACACTCAGTGTATGGATGTGCATAAACATGGCCTGTGAATGGCCGAATAAAAAATTGAATAAACAAAAGTGAAATGCAGTCGAATCTCGATTTCGGAATGTTATTTTAGGCACGGGAAGCCTACTGTGCGACATTAAAAATCGTAGGTAGGCGTTAGTACAGGGTGTAACAAAATTGATCCTGCCAAGAATCAAGTTGTGTTGCTCATGTGTGCTTAACTTACGCTCTGTGTCCGTCTCTCTAAGTCAGGGTTGCCCAAATGTTACAGCACTTTAGGTGAACACTGACTAATGTGATCCATTTGTGAGGCAGGTACAGTGGAACACGCTTATTTGAATCAAGTTGGGACTGAGATTTTTTATTCACATACCTGTCTGATTCATGTAGGCATTTTTCACGTCAAAGCAGGAGTAGCTGTGACAAGAGGGGTTTTTTTCCCAGGTTATTTGTCAAAGATGGATCGTTCGAGGGTGAGCAACAAATTGCAGACTTCAGCACTTTGTACATTGACATTGGACACTCTCTTTTTGAATGAGGAACGCGGCATCAATTTGTGGGTTGAATGGAGTGAGTGAACACCTACTTACAGAGGTGTTTTCTCTATGGACTCGGTCACTTTGGCACCGTGATCGTGAGTTTCCTGAGCGACTTTGCAGAAGAAGCACGTACAAATCTGCATTTGCTCTCGCTCTTTACCTATTTTTGTCCTGGCAGGAGGAAATATTGATTCAAATAGGTGTAGGAGGTGGAAAGTTGATTCATATAGAAGTAGGGAATTTACTACATAAAAGGGTTGTTTGATGTGGCGATTCTAATAAGCCGTTTGATTCCTATAAGCGTGTGCTGCAGTAAAAAGAAAGTGATTGAGACCCCGAAGGGTGAGGGCGTTGATCAAACTTGTGACACCCTGTTCACCCTTGGCCGGGGCAGGTTTGTCATGAAACGTCATTAGCATCACGGATCACTTGCGTAGTGTCTTCCTTCTCCCTGAGTCCCTATCTATAACATATTAGATACAGGGTGTACGACAGTTAGTCAAGACAAGCCTGTTGTTATCATGGATATCATGAAATTTCCGACTTTGCTGCTGCCGCCCCATGTTCATCGCCAACGCGATCTCCGCCGTCAACTTGTCGTGCGCGAGCGGAGGCGCCACGCCGACAACCGACACCGACTTCCCCTGGTTGGACCGTCTGAGCCACTTGCCACACACTCTGGCCGTGTTAATCAAGTCTTGAGGATTAGGGTTCGTCAGAGCTTTCCTAGTGATATCTCTACCCTGGTCTTGCAAGGCCAAAGCTTTACTCTGTCAGCAGTCACAAGAAGACACAAAAAGGCTGAAAGTTACGGCCTTGTCAGTTTCCTGTCTCTCCTATCAATGTTACTTTCGTGCCAACAACACCTCTTTCTGCACGAGGCCTTTCCAGCTGCGGCCTTCTGTTCGTGTAGCGAGGTTTCCTTCGAAATTTGCAGGCCTCTCTCAGCCTTTGTGGCAGAAAACCCCCGCGGGAAATAAGTAAAGGCTGCTTGACTTCTTTTCAGAGTGGGCGAATGAGCAAGGCCAAAGGATGGAGGGGGAGGGGAGGGGGGAAAGAATCTCGAGCATTTGCTAATGTAAACTCCACAGTTGATGGAAGAGGGCAAGTCTGGTCTTTTAGCAGCGTTCGACTTCAGTCGTAAGCAGCTCATACCTCATTGCGTAGGCCTGGGGCAGTCACATGCCTGAGTAAGGCCTAAGGCCTACAGTAAGAAGTTCTGGCACGAACCGTGTTGACCTCTCGTGTGTTCACACCTGTTACATATTATGCTGCATTGTTTCAGACGGGGATCAACGAGGACCATGAAGAGGTTCCAGGCGGTCAATTTAACCACCAATCAGCGTCAGCACCAGTTTTGGACGCCGGCAAGCAGGTTGTTGTTGTTGTCCATAGACTACACGCAGGTAGAAATAAGTTCTAATATCAAGCATCCTTTTTTTTTTCTAGGTCGTCGTTGGCATCTGCGCCATGGAGAAGAAATCTCTGTCCAAGCCCATGAGGGAGATCCTCACCAGGTTGGAGGAGTTCGAGTACATCGCCACACACATCTTCCCGGAGAACGTCATACTAAACGTGAGGGGGAAATTGGTGTTGAACGCGTCCAAGCAGATACTTAGTAAAAGTGTGACGTAGACAAGTCCCTTGGGGGGGATGACCATATCCTGCACGCTTTGCGAACCTGCTCCAAGCGGGTCGACGTGGTCATGGTTGTTGAGGAACTCCTCCTCGTCAGCCCAGATGCTGGATTCGTTCCCCGGGCCAAATCCGGACTTTGCTTTGTCTGCCAAAGCGAATCTTTCGTTCTGCTTCTCTCGGGCATTCGTGTCAGTTCCGGTGGTGACGTTGAAAAGCCACAGTTGATCGTGTTGCAACAAGGACTTTTGCTTCAATACCGATTAAGCACTTTATTTTATGCATTTTGCCCTGTTGTGTTGTTTGATTCACGTATTTAAGTTCCGCCATGAGTAAAAAGTTCAGTGAAGTGGAAACATTTTTTGACCGTGAGATTTTCTTGGACAGATTGACTTCTTCTGCCATTTTGGCCTGGGCAGAAAAAAAAAGCTCCCACTGCAAATGAAATATCGGAAAATGTCAGTTGACAAAAATACACGGAAGAAGTTAGACATGGACTGTTTGAACCTCTTCCACTAGCATTAAAAGGAGCAATCCCAACTTCCTTGCCATCATTTTGGGTGGTGACCACACCAGGAGCAACAACAACGCGACCAACTGACGCAGAAATTCCATAATGAGTGTTCTGGACAAATTAGTGAAATAAAGTGAAACGCGTGAGATAAAGTTACGCTATATCACCCATAACTTTCTCAATGCACGATTTCCGGAATATTTCCCCACTTATTTACTGTCTAGCAGGAAATATTGTTGCATTATATTTCCTTCACTACCATATCCCCCCCAGAGGGACGTATTGTGAATCACCACTCTTAGACTCGCCCATGGCGAGGGGGGTGCTCCATCCTCACGTTCAGTTGACTCATGTTCAGCTGACACAAATCGGCATTTCACCTCTTTCAACTATTTCGGAAGCATCAAGAATGCAGGAAAACATCCCAGAAATCGTGCATTAAATTACAAAGTAACGGTGCACAATGTGTACTATTGACCCTCTTTGGACTTGACAGCACTTGGATCATTTTATATCCCTCGTGGAGTCAAGTCCAACTTGGGTTCATATAGTACTACAATATGCGTCATTAATATATAGTGATATGTCACGAAATTTCAAAGAGAAAAACTCGATTTGCCAAGAAAATTGGTTCTCTTATCCATTTTTTTCCCTGATTTTCAACCAATTGTCGTCTTTTTGTACTGAAGAGATTGACTAAACCCAAATTCCCCGACTAAATCAGTCAGAGTCACCCGTGATACAGTCAGAATTCCCGTGTCCGAGACTAAATGGAGTTTCACTGTAATTCTACGTCTCCATTTTAGGACCCCGTCGAGGAGTGGCCGCTGTGTGACTGCTTCATCGCCTTCCACTCGAAGGGCTTCCCGCTGGAGAAGGCCATTGAGTACACGGAGCTGAGGAAGCCGTTCATCATCAACAACTTGCAGATGCAGTTCGACATTCAGGTGAGCGTACGAAGCTTCTAGGTGTCGTCGCAGTCCTTCATTGCTTCCCTCTTAGGATCGGAGGTCAGTGTATGCAATCTTGGAAAAGGAGGGCATCGAGATCCCCAGGTACTCCATCTTGGACAGGACCTCCAGCGATCCAACACGTAAGTAATGCAGAGTGATCAACTCAAACGGGGTGTTGCAACACGAACTGGGTGACTCCAAGGGTGAAGTTGCCTGGCAAAGATCCGTCTTGGTTCGTTCCAAAAATGGAACTTCAGGAAGTTGACTGAATGCATGTTAGGTTTGCTATCTCGTGTGCACTACAGCAGGAAAGGTTTGCTACATAACAAGGTGTTCAGATTGGCAAGGCCCTGGGATGAAGCTAGAAATACTTTGTTTTTAGCATCATGTGACTGCAGTGCTTCAGTTTCACCTTTAGAGAGTAACTGAGCAGGTGCTCATCAAATTTGTCTTGTTGGCCTGACGTCCTTATGTACTGTCACTATATAACTTTGAAGGGAGAGGGGGGCCTAAAACATGTCACTTTTTCACTCCATTGGACTAAAATGTCTTCAAACGGGGTCTTGCAACGTACAGGATGACTGAGCAAATTTCAGGATAAAATGATTTTGTCACTGGAACAGCTTTATTTATGGAAAATAATGCTGTGAATGGTATGGTACATGACATATCAATCACCATTCACTTTTGCAGCATGCCTGCCGTCCTCATCCACCACTGTATGTAGGAACCTGTCGGGAATGAACTTGGTCAGCCTTGTCTACAGATGCAAGATGTTAGCGCACGTTCACTTTATAGGCATGTTCATGATTGACTTTGCGCTCCAACATGAATTCTGATTGTACGAAGTATCTTGTGGCCAATAGAGTGGGTGTGGTCAATCCTCAAGGAGAGGGTGAAGGAGGTAGAGATACAGAACAAAGCCCATTTGAGGAGTATGATACAGCAGAAGTGGCGGGAGGTCAATGCAGACAAGGTGCTCTGCAAGCAGCTGATCAGGTCCCTCCCCGAGAGGCTTCAGGCTGTTATAGATGCAGATGGCCGACGGATCACAAAAGAAGATTGTGACGTACATGTCAATGACCATGATCTGGTCCGCTTTCAATAAATTATGCTGTTTCTGTGAGAAATTCACATCATCCTGAAATTTGCTCAGTCACCCCTTATCTGGGATGCCCAAAGAATGAGCTATCCTACTACAGGTGTTAATTGCTCAGGTTGGGGGAACACGCAAAAGGTTTAATGATTCAAAGTACGTGTTCACCATGACTCACTTCATTGACAATGGCAAATTCGAAATACGGAAACTATCGTCTGACGCAAATGTACGACACAGTGAACACCCTCGTTGAGCATGACGACCACGTGGAGGTAAACGGCGTCATCTTTAACAAGCCATTCGTGGAGAAGCCGATCTCGGCCGAGGACCACAACATCTACATGTACTACCCCACCTCAGCAGGTGAATGGTAGAGTGTGACCAAGGGAAGAGGAGTATTTATGATTGGTGACTCGCACGCGCAGGTGGGGGCAGTCAGCGTCTGTTCCGCAAGATCGGCAGCCGGAGCAGCGTGTATTCGTCCGAGTCCGGGGTAAGGAAGACGGGCTCCTACATCTACGAGGACTTCATGCCCACCGACGGGACTGATGTCAAGGTGAGTGGCGCTGGCGTCGTGGCCATGTTGTCACCTGACCCGTCCTCTCCAAGGTTTACACGGTCGGACCCGACTACGCCCACGCAGAGGCCAGGAAGTCGCCGGCGCTGGACGGCAAGGTGGAGAGGGACTCCGAGGGAAAGGAAGTGAGGTAACCTCAGCGACGGAAAGTGCATCGTCATGCCTATCAAAGCTGACCTCAAACTTTCCTTGTGTTCATAGATATCCTGTGATTTTGTCCAACAAGGAGAAGCTGATTGCCAGGAAGGTCTGCATGGCGTTCAAGCAGATGGTCTGCGGATTCGATCTGCTACGGTAAGGGGATCTCCAGGCACAGGGTGGTTAAAAGAAAATGTGGAAAGTAAGTGGAAGATCTGTCATCTGGGGTACAAACAGCCAAGTTCAAGACAGATTGGAGCATTTTGTTCACTGCTCCAGAATGGATTTTTGCCAAGCAAATAAGTCATTGCGGTCAGGCAATGCTCGTTTCACTCAAAACGTGGATCGTAAATCTCCCTTGATTTCTGTCAAGCAGCATTTGTCCAGATCATGAGAAGGGGCAATTGGCGCAGGTCAGGATTATGAGACTATTCGCAAATGGGGGGAGATTTTGTGTGCAAGCTCAAGTGTTTATCAGAAGGTGGAGAAATTTCAAGCAGTGATGACAGTAGCTAAATCGACATTAGAAATAGCGAAGGTCACTTTTGAACTTGTTTTGATCTGTCCTGGTGTCGTCAAGTGCGTCAGTGTCAGAATTTTCTCCACCAACTCTGGATTGTCACGCTCCGCTAACAGCATCCACTTTTTTTTTCTCCCAGTGCCAACGGCAAGAGCATCGTGTGCGACGTCAACGGCTTCTCCTTCGTCAAGAACTCGAGCAAGTACTACGACGACTGCGCCAAGATCCTCGGGAACATGATCCTCCGCGAGCTGGCGCCAACGCTCCACATTCCCTGGGCCATGCCGTTCCAGCTGGACGATCCTCCGATCGTGCCCACTACAGTGGGGAAAATGTGAGTTGTACTCTCAGTCGTCTTCGTTTCTGATCAACCCTGTACAGGGTGACCCACAGAAAGTGTCTCGTCTACGTCTCAGACGTCGAGTATTCACAATTCTCCCACATTTTTACCTGGCCGGAGAGCCAAGAGTTGGCGATTTATGGTCCAAGTGCCAAAAAACCATCTTTCCTCACAAACAGTATGAATGTTGTTTTCCCAAGTTTGCTTGGAAATGACTTCTGCCTTCGTCGGGACATTTGTCAGCCCATTTCTTGAGCTTCACCACAGACTTTCGATCAGTGTGATCTGGAAAGTTGGAAGCTGCGCCCTCCACAGCTGCCTTGGGCCCCTGGAGAGCTGTGAGGAATTCAGACATGGATGACTCCCAAAATTGGCCTACCCTTGTTGACTTCAGTGAAAGTGGTGATCACGGACAAGTTGCATTTCTTTCAGATACTGGCTAAAAGGCCGCCTTCAGCGGTATACATGTGAGCACCAAACACTAAAGCGGCCTACACCTTTGCCTGTATGCCACATGTACCCCTAGTATGCCAATGTTTGAAGTCAGTCCTCTTCATTCATGTCGAAGTCAGCAGTGGGGAGCTTTGTACTGTTCGTGGTTGGTCCCTCAGCTACCAGCGTGAGTCATGACTCACTGACCTGGGTGCTTGTCTGACTCGTAATAACTGGTGTACCTTATGTATGCTAACTGGTGTACCTTATGTGTACCAATTGGAGTGCCGGAGTGCCCATGTCTTCTAACTGGTGTACCCATGTTCACTAACTGGTGTAACTTATGTATACTAACTGGTGCACTTGGGTAAGCTGGGTAGAAGCACGTGCAAAAACCCTATTCTCGTAAACCGAATTGAATAGAAAGCACCTAACAAGGTACAGAATGCTAGGTTGCTGGGTCTGCCCAACATATCAAGAGCTGTTGTCATTCTGTACCTTTTTTGGAGTGCTTTTGTGAAATCAGTCAGTATTTTCATTCAAAGGCTACCACTTGAGCATTTTCCTCGAGGGCATTTTTCTCCAATTTTGCTCTTGCTCAACTTGTAGCGAAGCCTTAGAGCAGCTGAGTCTGAGGAAGAAGGATAAATTGGTTTTGCTGGCACATTCAAACTGTTATGGTAACTACAGGTGCTTCAAAAGTTCCCCGGGATTTACGGCGGACTCGGTGTCTTACCCATGGGCCATTTCAGGCGGAAAGCCCCTGCATGAGTAAGGGGGCCAGTGCATAGCACGTCAAGCACTGGGTCAACATTTGGATCACCCTGCACAGGGGGTCTTTGTTGAGCCTCCCTGAGCTTAAGGTCGCACTGGGACACTCGTGGGAGGAGATTTGGTGTTATGCCACGTGGATGACGTTATTATGGCTCACACGTCAAGTCGAGGCGCCATTTGAGCGGGCTTAGTGCAGCCGCAACTCCTGTAAAGTCAAGTCAGCCCCACGACACGCACAGTTTAAGAGGAACCCCACGATTTGTGGCGGGATGTAAGTACGTCTGGCTGGGCTGGTGGAAAAATATGTCCTTGCTTAAAATATGTCTCACTTGCTGACGTTTTCACGCATTATGCCTAGAAATTGTGTAAGAAACGTTGAAACGACCACGTTTCGAGGGGTTAGAACGACCTTTCTTAAAATTAGTCATAGTAATTTAGTAATTACTTTCGAGGAGACTATGTGGAAAGTTACTCAGGAGTAGGCTCGTCTTTCCACATTCATGTCATTTTCTGGGAAACTATGCGAGCAATGACTTAGAAACGGCCTCTTTTGTTAAATTTATATAATTTCCTGGGAAACCGAATGAAACCTTTAAATGGAGTTTCTTTTCCGGCAAAAATAACATACTTTTACCCGTTGCGCTGCTACATAACTCCATGTTGCGTCGAACGACACCATTCACACACAGTACAAATGGGGTATTAAAAGTTGAAATCTTCTCCTTAGTTTTGTTGATCTAAGAATTAGGTGCAGTAAAGACTCGATTTGACGAGAGCAACTTGCAGACGCTTTGGTGACAAAGTTGGCCTTGATCCAACGACGTCTTCCAGACTAAAGAAGCCTCGAGCTGATGGAGGTGACCTTGCTCGATCCCCAGATGAAGCTGACGAGATTGCAGCTGAGGGTGACGTCATTTCCAGAGTCCGCTGTGCGATCTCAGTCGTGTCCCTTTGGGTCGCTTGCAAGACTCAGTCCATCAGTGCCCTTCGAGGTGTTGCTCTGTGCGGTCGACAAGTACGCGTTTGCTTCTGCGGGGAGCTGCAGTGTGATCCACAAGGAGTCCCCATAGTGGCAACACCGGTCTGGCCATGTCTGTAATACTCCCTTCGTGTCTGTCTGTTTGTCTGTCTGCACGGCCAAACGGCTGGACCGATCTGCACCATTCGTGGTGTGAAGGGTCCCAAGGGAAGGTCATTTTATATTCGGGGGTTACCCATTTTATGCCCCAAAGTAGAAAAAATGACGCTGTTTTCACAGTGTTACCACAGGTGCTGTGGCAACTTTTGAAGATTAGCCTTCTTCTGTCATTGCCTGTCTGTCCCAGGGCCATATGGCAACCCTGCTTCAGAGACATAGGAGCTTTCTAGAGTTTACTTCTTGAGCTGTTTGACCGAAAGAGAACGTTGTAAAGGTGACTCTTCGAAGTTATAAGGCCGAATATAGATATTTTATGGTTTTGGGTAACAGTCCTAAGGTGACCCGAACAATGTGGGCACCTCCACTGGTGTGGTACAGTACCTAACAACAGTGACCGTAGAATGGATCGCACACGCCGAGTCAACCCGTTGCCAAGGGCAAGCAGCAGGGTGCCGGACTCGTTGTCCTTGTTGGGGTAGTTGAGGTCAATGACTTTAGCCACCTGTGGGCAGCTGAACTTGTGAGACGTTCTGCAATACCGCACCTTCATGCCACCTGATCAGAGTTGCCAACTGATTCAGGGCTAGCACTCTGAAAACTACTTCAGCTAAATGTGGATGACACTGTTGTTCGTCTCCGCCGGCTTCGACATGTTCTACTTCCATCTGAAGCTGGACTCTCCCCTGAGCCTTGCTCACATCAGGAGAGCTCGCGCTGAAGGGTATGCGGAAAAAATTGCATCTACAGGGTGTTCCAGAGATGCAGGAAATGCTGTTGCTCTCACATTGTCTGGATGTCAGCAATTTTCTTTTCTCACAGTATCAACTCACTCTCACATGCTTTGCATGGGGTAGGTGAGCACTTCCTCATACGACCAAGGAGTCAGTACGAGACATGAGCAGAGCCAAGCAGAGACATTGTGAGGAAGCAATCATAGCTGAAGGCTGTGGAGGAAATAATCGGTAATCGGGGGTCCAACAATCCTCCTGGGACATCCTGCATAGTTCTGACATGATGCGGCAATGTTACCATTCGTCCAGAGGTCCCAGGTTTAGGGTTAAAGTTAGCTTAAGGTTAGAATAGAGAGAGCTTTGAGATCTCAGGTAGGTTAAGTACCTGTGACATACGGACTTTATCACGGGCAAGAAAGGTCTGAAAAAGTACTCAAATAGTTGTTCTCTTCAACAGACTTGACAGCCGTTGACTATTCCAGTCATTGCATGTAATTCTTCCTAGAATGACTTCACTTGGCAACTCTGTCTTCACTTCCCTATTGACCGTCGGCGTCCGTCAGGAGTTCGAACGTCAGATGTCTGGTCAGACTGAGGTTCAGCTGATGTACAGCTCAATAGGATTGAGGTTTAGATTAGTTAAGTCAGGTTGGGATTAGGACTGGACAAAGTCTTGACGCACTCTGTGCATCCATGTGCTGTGACAACGTGTGCTTTCGTCACAGGATGGAACTCCGCTGCGTGGTTGGCGTGATCCGCCATGGGGACCGCACGCCCAAGCAGAAGATGAAGGTGGAGGTCAAGCACCCGAAGTTCTTCGCGATATTCGCCAAGTAAGCGATCGTGTGGTGCAAAAAAAGTGGGCAACCTTGGATGCAACCTTATTCTCTCGCAGATACGACGGCTTCAAGAACAAGCACATCAAACTGAAGAAGCCTCAGCAGCTGCAAGAGATCCTCGACGTGTCCAGAGAGCTTCTAGAGCAAATCAACAGAGGCTCGGCCGAGTCTGACACCATCGAGGAGAAGAAGAGCAAGTTGGAGCAGATCAAGAACGTGCTGGAGATGTAAGTTCTTTGGCCACACTTATGTGGGACTGTTCTCTAAATGCATGAATTGTTCGCCAGGTACGGCCACTTCTCCGGGATCAACCGCAAGGTCCAGCTCAAGTACCAGCCCAAGGGGAGGCCGAGGAACTCCAGCTCTGACGATGGTGACTTTGATGTCTTTAGATGTGATTTTGGGGGCTTCAGTCTACGCTGTAGAGACTAAGATCTGAGTAAAAGTTCTGGCCAGCATCCCCTGAGTGGACTGAATGCAGCTGGACAAATTCCACGCACATCCTGAAGCCCTTGAACCCAGAAATGACTCTGTCGAACACGGACCGAGTGCTACGCATGGGTCTGTCCTTGGCACTCTTGATCACCACGCTGCTTAAAACAGCCAGTTAGCTAAAGACAGCAAAATCTTATTTGCACAAACACATGCATCCTCCTGGTCCAACTGCATAAAGTGCAACACATCTGTTGCACTGCACATTTCACGCGATTTTGCGTAGTAGAGCCAAGTTTTCTAAACAGTTGGCAATCCAAATTCTTGTTCGTCACCGGTCCAATATGGGCTAGCGATGTTGGCAGCTTAAAAAATGACGTAACTCAATACCTTTATGACTGCGTCAGACGCTCATACCCCCATCGACGCCCAAAGTCAAAAATTGGCCAAAGTCAGCTTAAACCGCAGCAAGTGTTATCACAGTTGTCCCTAATCCAATGCGTTCAGGACATTACACAACCCTAGCATGTCCATCTAAACCTACCTCGAGTGCACATTGCCGAGAAAAATGGGCTAATTTTTTGTGCATAACCTGTTAAAATGTTTTGACCATCCCTACTATTGTCACAGATTCCTTTCCATTGCCGTCAGCATCACTGTTCATGATGCTCAAGCAATGGAATCACGCAAGGCAGGCTAATTCTGATGCGCCCTGTACGTGCAGCCGGTGTGCATGAACAACGTATGCACTCATGTTTTAACGAATATGCCCAGTGACTGTTTCCCTTGCTTGCAGCACCACGCGAGGCCTCCCTGCTGCTCATCCTGAAGTGGGGCGGCGAGCTGACGCCCTCGGGCCGGTTCCAGGCCGAGGAGCTCGGCAAGGTCTTCCGCTGCATGTACCCCGGCGGTCAAGGTGTGTACGTTTGTGCGTGCGCGTGCGCGGAGTCGCAGTACACGTTAGACATCTGCACGGCGTTGCTGTTCACTGTACTACATAATTGCGTACACGGTGCGAGCCCTCGCCCCACCCAACCCCAGTCTTTTGTGCTTCGCAACGTAGTCAAGGCAGACGTGCAGTCCAGGTCGAAAGCCTTCATGCGGTCGGGAGTGACGAGCACAGTGTTGAAGGTACTCGCATTGGCCCGGTGAGGACAGCGAGAAGGGCATGGACATGCTCTGCGTGGCTGTGAACACCAACACCTTTGTCTCGACATGTCCTCGGGCTGCCTGAACACCAACTAACGCCATTTTCAGGTTATTCACCCTTAGATTTCTGCCAACAGCTGACAATAGTCCCACATCACCCAGACGCTTTCATTTAAGCTTATTACATAGGCGCTGATCGGGTATCCATTAAATTTTGAATTTCCCGCCAAAGCACGTGAAACCGCTTTGCTGCATGATCGCGAGGCAAAGCGCTGGCGCACGCTTTGGCGGGAAATTTAAATATAGCGCTTCCCGGTAGGAGACGATGTCCCATGCAGTCAAGTTGAATGCCCCACCAAAGCATGCGTAAGCGCTTTGCCGCGCGACCCTGTAGTAGCTGCTGCTTTGCTGCTCAGCGAGAGTGGAGGCCGCTGTTGCTGTCGGCGGCTCTGCCCCACTCAATCGATGTTGCTACACCCTGTTTTAGCGTATTTTCTACTACATGAATTTTTAAAGTTTAGAAAATACCGAAGTATAAAATAAGACTGAAAGAATACAATGTCAACATTGTGTGTATCAGACTGAATTTAGTCGTTGTGAGTACTTGAGCATTTACTTCGCCACTGCCGAGTCCTTTCGACCTCGACTGCGTTGTACGTCCAGGTCGTGTCTTTCACACTTTGCCTGCGCAAGTGATCTGTGTGTGTATGTGACGATCTTTCTTTGGCATTTGTGGACTAATATGTAAAGTTATGCCAGTTTGGATCTCACTTGTGTGAGAAGATGACGTTATCGTAAGTGCTGCCCAACCCTCTCTAACCCGATTGTGCAAACTTGGGACTCCTTTGCAGATTTACTGATTGGGGGCTTACCTCCCAAAAAGGAAGAGGCTAAGGAGAATCAGCTTCCACTAGTGAACAAAGCTGCAACACAGAAGAATGGTATGTGACATCACCTAGAATGGAACACTTGTGAGATTAGTGTAACCTTTGTCTTTGTTGCCTACTAACCCAAGCACCCAACCAAGGCTGTAGCTAAACAGAGCGAAGGGAACAAAGAGCCAAAAAAAAAACCAGCAAACAAATGCCAAAAAATGCACGTATTCACACAAGGAATGGGTCGAGCACACCAAGGCTCTTTTAGACTCTTGTTCTCGCTACAATTTATGGGGATTCATGGTGTGGCCTTCTGTGGTCCAAGAAAGTACTCTGTGGTCCTGTAGATGGGATTTCCTTTCTTCCCTGGTTTTTAGGCAAAAAACACAGTGGTTCCCGCCTATCCCGACACCGGATATAACGACTTTCGACTTATACTGATGACTTTCTCCAGATTCCCTAGTAAAAAAAGATGCTTCAGATATTTGCCATTGTCGTACCGAAAGTTCTGCATTTTTGGAGGCTTCCTTTCCGCCTTTTTCCCGGACAATTTGACTTCAGGCACATATTAGTTTGGCAGACCTATGTACAGACCTTGGCATAAGTAATTTCAGTGAGGGGAAACTGAGTGTATAGACTGCGTGGAGTCATTTTTGAGTGGAATTTTTGCATGGAACGAATCCTCCAGACAGTGGCCC
>JAAUXU010040271.1_pt1 | contig 17278 bp, 12 predicted proteins | sample 7278151 | NCBI WGS metagenome assembly JAAUXU01 (sample SAMN14350113, study PRJNA611818) | marine sediment metagenome | isolation source: surface marine sediment (1.8m) | place: French Polynesia: Moorea | collected 2018-08 | reverse complement strand
TACTACATAAGTTTAGTCCATAACCAGGTGCTCAGATTTTGACAGCCCTGTGACAAAGCTGTCAGCATTTTGTTTTTAGTTTCATTTGACTACAGTTTAGCATCTAGAAAGCAACTAAGCAGGTGGACATCAAATTTGTAGTGTCGACCTAACATCCTTGTGTCTAAAATACGTTGAATGCAGGGAGGGGACCCAAAAAGTCATTTTTTTTCATCCCATTTGAATAGAAGGCCTTCAAGTGGATGCTGGCAACAAATCTAGGACGCCACAAGAGATTAAAAAAATTGACCTAGCCTAGTGCATATGAAGCATTCTGGCATCAGCTGCCTCGACATAAAGTGACAGAAGAACCTGTGAGGAGCCAAAGTACAAGTTTTTTGCCAATGAAAAACAAGTCACCATTGATTACTAAATGTCTGGTTGAGCAAGTCAGTTGTTGGCCAAACAATCTGCCATCACACGAAACACTACAATGGGAAAGGCGTTGTCTACAGATTATGGTCCAACCAACTGTGCATTGACAGGGAATCCTTAATCCTGCTCGTCAGAGCTGTTCACAAGCTTAAATGCTCTTCTTGGTCAAGGTTTCATGTTCTCCAGGCGCTCACCCCTCACATAAGAGTGAAGAGGTCTCGTCAAGAGCCTGCGGTTTGCCTCATTTTAAAGATCAGCTGACACGACATAAAGTAGAAATTGTTTGAAAAAAGTTTTGATGATGATTCACTTTCCAGTTGTCACGTTAGTGTGATGCGAACGTCAGTGTGACTCTTGGAGTCCCTGTGACTGAATCTATGCATGTACCTTAATCCTTACGTGAGGTGAGATAGGATATTTCTTCCTCGCTCATATTGGGTCCTTCTTTGCACACAAAGACGCACGCATACGCAAGAGCTACGCACACACCAGAACTACGCACACAGCCATGTCTCACTCAATGCAGGAAGTGAAGGAAGGACGTGTCAGCCTTAAAAGTTGCAGCTACACTATGCATGTCAGGGATATAAAGTCGCGCTACACAGGGACATATGGGAAGGTGGTTTTGAGAGTGGAAAAATCTCCACTCACTTGAGATGAAATAGAGATTACGGCCTTCAGATCTGACCGTCAGGGGTGACCCGAGCAGACTTTTCAATATTGCGCAGCCTTGGTCATAAGAAAGTCATACAGTTGCAAAAGGATGATAAGAACGGGCCAACTTTACACACTCTCTTCTCTCTATTGCATTCAGCTTAACCTATCTTTGGGGGGGGGGCAGAATTGTTGGCCTCAACAATTATCCGCTAAATGAAAGGCCAGGGGGAGGAGGAAGAAAAAAAACTTTTTTGCACTAATCTCTCCTTATCATGATAGCAGAAACAAAGCAGGTTATTATAGAGGGTCATTGCAGCACAGCTCTAAATGCTGAGGTGGAGTTTTCCAATCCTGAGTCACTGCGCAGTCCTCATTAAAAGTGGGTGTAGATAAAGCTGTAGGAAGGAGTTCCTGGCTGGCCCAGGAAGAAAAATAAAAGCATGAGCATAACGAGGGTGAGAGAGAAATTCTTATCAAGCAAACTGTTGTCTTTTTTATGGCGTCACTGCTGTAGAACAAGAGATTCCTCTCCTTGCATGCGATGTCCGTAAATAACGCCGATGTCATGACACAATGTCAGCAGAAGCTCCAATCAGAGCGGTTATTCTGATACATCAACAGAAATCATGCAAGGCCAGCTTAGATAAGGCCAAAATTACATCCTGCAGCTCGTGTGTCTTGAGAAAGTCTGACAGAGGTAAAGAAAAGAAAAAAAAAGGCACGGGGTGACTTCAACAATGAAAACAAATCTTTGCCAAAAAAGACCCGGACAAATGAGGTTTACTTGAAGGGGGAAAAGGCCGGAGGGGGGGGGGGAATTTAGACACGGGACGCAAAAAAGGCCAGGGAATAAATGGCGCGCGGAAAGTCTACAAGAAGGGAAAAAAAGGCCACATCCGACCTTGTTAGACTGCACTTTTTTCCACAAACGTCAAATCTGCCTGGCAAAGAAGCATTGGAGAAGCCTCCAGTTCTTCCGGAGGTGATGTAACTTGTCTAGGCGACAGACTTAATTCTCACCAAGTTCTCTAAGTAATACAGGGAGTCTCAAGTAGCCACTCAGGAGCTTTATGAGTGTTTCGGTCTGAGCACTGGACAAAACCCAGTGACAAACTTTGTGATAAACTTCTACAAAACCTGCGTGATTTTTAGCAGCACAACAGCATCACATGAGTCATCATGCACTGACCGCACTGCTGACGTATAATTAACCACTTTTCGTGAAAGGCCTAATGAGCAACTTAAGGCCCAAAATACAAAAACTTTAAAAAAGGATGGAAAATTAACTCAGACGACCTGTACGTGTCATAGGTATCATGTCGAAGCTTCCAGCATCAGAGCGCTGGCAAAAAGGGGGGGAATCGCACATTACAAAGAGTCTAGAATGACCTCACTCCCGCAGATACAAAAGCACCGCTTGGAAAGTTGGAAGCGCACCCCAAAACTCTTTCATTAGACTGAAAAAGGGGCACTTTCGAATTTCGCCCTCGCCTGCTAAGAATGGATGGGTCTGGGCTAAAATTAACCCTCCACCTCTGGGGGAGGGACGGGGAAATGGCACTTCTGGGCAGGGAAAACCTTGATGAAGTCTCATGGACCTGGAGGTCATCTTGTCACAGAAGAGGTCAGAGTTGGACGCGCAACAGCGGACTTCCTATGTCACATGTGTCGTGCTTTCTTCTCACTTCTGCTACGCTATTGATTCACCTGTCTAATGGCTAATCAGGACAAGGTAGAGACGGGGGAGTTTGTACAATTCCCTCCCTACACACACAACAATTAAGGGGCAAATTAGAAAGCAGCAAAGTCTCCAGAGGGTCATTGGGGCGGCCCGAAGTAGTAACTGTGTTTGACGTTTTGCAAATTGCATGTAATAATAAGCTGGCGCAGGAATTTTATGACTCAAATACGCGAATTGACCCACATTTTTACGTGGTAGCCTTTTCGGACAACTCTAATGGGATAATGAGCACTTAAGCCGTTGCAAAAAAAAATGGCCGCGGGGGTGAGGAGGGTAAACTCAAGAAAAAGAAAAGGGGGGCAAATAGGCCCAGCTGGGTTGAGGCTGACGTGCTTTCTCCGCGTTGGGGGGGGGAGATCGTTTAAGAACAACGGTGATATGTGCATAATGTGTATATATATCAACACATCTAAGACGGGGTAGGTGGGTAAGTCTCCCAGCCCGCGCCTGCGTATGAGAATAGCTACCGCAATCGATATCATTAAATAGCAGTGCCTTAATTAAGTTGGCCTTTATTGCGTGTTCAGCGAGGTTTTTTCCCTTGCAAAAATGGCCTTGTGAAGAAGGCCAACGAAGGCCAAGCCTGTTTGTGGCAGCCGGAGAGGGAAAAACGGCGAAACCGATATTAACCAACAACAACAACCCTGTTATAGGTACCCATCTCCTTGCCGCATTGGCTTTGCACTACAGTGGACTCCACATAATAAATGATGCGCAAAAGTCTGGTGTTCTGGCTACCGCCGAGGATTAAAGGGACATCAATCCGATTCCAAGTTTGTACGAGGCAGCACGAGTTGTTAATACTCCTCAACCGAAAATAAACAATTGTTCGACCCCCTCTCTTGGCCTTTTTTTGGCCTTTGAGACAACAAAACATGACAGCGCAAAGGAAGCTTCGCCTTGACTCGATCTTAGGACCACGTTTGCAATAGAAGAAAAAGAAAGCCTGGAAGATTTCGAAGTGGCAAATTATCTTGCTTAAGTGATCCCTTAACGGCAAAGTTTACTTTCTCTCTCTTGGGCTGGTGAATAGACTACGTCCAAAATGAGTGCTGCAGCACAAATAGAGTCATTTGCATAGCGCGGGTGGGGCCTTTTTTTCACTCAAACATAGGTTCAAAAATAGTCGACCCACCCTTAAAGTTACACTAAGAGCTCGGGTCGGGCTTAAGGGAACTTACCCCCCCGCACCCACATCACTTTTGGAAGAGAAAAAACAATAAAACATTTTGAAGAATCTTAGCTACTTTTTCATGAGCAGAACCCAATGTTTTAGGTTGAACCCGAGACTTCACTCCATTTAATACACCTGCATTAGTTTCTTTTTCGCGTCTTTATATACGGGAAATTGCAGCAATTTGTCCTTCGGAGGCCTTCCCCAAAGAGGCCTTTTCTTTCTATTGGACGGGTATTTATGGGAGAACGTGTGTAGGTTGGAGGGGAAGGTGCTTAAAAGTAGAGGTGCTTCGATTTATATGCCACAAACTCAGTCTTTGGGGAGTCTTTTGAATGAGACTTTTTTGTTTAGGAGGAACTAAAATTGAACCCAGCAGGAGAGAGAGGGAATGAGGGAGAGAGAGAAGTCAATCTACCCAAAAGTAGGTCTCCAAATAGCAATCTCTCTCTTTAAGTACACATATTTCAACTGCAAGCTTGAGAGCTTTCTGCCATGATAAAGAGCTCGTTCTTCTCTCTCTCTCTCTATAGAAAAGCGCCATCAACAGGCAGCCCAAAAAGTGAGGAGGGTGATTATCGGGGCTCCCCACATCGCCCAAAATGGAGCCTCAGTCAGAGGTCGACCTCCTCCCCCCCCCCCCATACCCACCCCAAAAGCATAAACAGAGCTGCGGTCCACAAAAGATGGACATAACTTTTCTTTGCCTCACACTTATTTACTTCTTTCACTCCCTCCTCATCTCTCACATGTGTCCCAGTCAACTGAGATGCGATTAGCCACTCCAACACTTTCCTGGCCGAGTTGTACATCTGGCTTTGCTCCACGAGGGCCTTTTGAAGCCTGCCCGCAACTGATCACTTGGGGCTGAACAAAGCAAACGGGCCTTTAAGCGGTATCGATCGATCCCCCCCCTTGAAGGAGGCCTTGAAAAATACACATATGGATCGCCTGAGCGAAGGGTGCCCAGAATCGATTCTGTCCCTCCCTTCGCCTTGAGTGCACAAAAAAAGGCCGAAAAAAGGCCGACAAAATCAGTGCTCCGGACCCAGTAGAGATCGATCCACCATAATAAATACAATGACCGTCAGAAGAACTTTTCTAACGGCGATTTACGGGGCCAAAGGCCGGTCGGAAAAGAGTGAGAAAGCGCGCGCACAAGGCTGTCGACTCAGGCCTTGGCTGGCTTTCTCCCCACGCGGGCCACGCAGGCCGGGCCACGAGGCCTCGCCGACGACGTTTTTCGGCGGGAAAGTCTGGAGACTTGTTGCTATTTGGCAACACGACGCAAAGTCTGAGGGGTTTCGCGGGAAGAAAGAAAAGAAAGGACGAAAAAAAAAATCCTTCCTGGATCCAAGTCAATGTTAAGCTGGGTCGGAAATCTCGGGACTCAACGGAATTCCAACATCTCGGATTTGCTCTTGGAAATGCATTTCAATCCATCAAGTCATTTGGGGAGGGGAAATTGGGGCCTCCCCCCAAAAAGTGCAACGAATCCTTCATAGAGTGAGGGGGGAAAAAAAGACTTTTTTCCCATTCCGCTCTTATCTTACCTTCCATCACTCGTCTCTCCGTGACTTGGACGAGGAATTCTCGGTCGGAATTCCGGAATTCCGTCGGGTCCACTTGTTCAGCTGCGCTGTTATCTAGATCACATAGCTTCATTCACAGACACAGGCTGGCTCCGCTCGTCAGCTCGGTCCACTCCTTCGTCGTTGCAGTCACACGATAAATAGATTCGATTGGGCTGGGCAACAACGGAGAAAACGGAATAGACGTGCCAGTTCTCGGTGCAGCCGAACCGGCCACAACTGCCCGGGGCGGCAGATGACGCCCCAGAAGGAGAAGAAAAAGAAGAAAAGCCAGGGAAGAAAAATGGCTACAACAACTTGTCGCAGCTTGGTCGTCCAAGGCAAGACTGGAGAGAGTCGATCCAAGTGCTGGACTGTCTTTAAACTTATAATCAATGGGGCTGAGGCTCAATCATTCAAGAAATCTTCACAAGCCGTGAACTCACTTTTGTCTTTCGCCTCTCGTCAGCTGACATGTAAACACGCTGCTGTCTTGTCAATGGGGATGTGTCGAGCTCGACATTTCCGACCCTCGAGCCTGCGGACTTGAGAGCTTCTCGTGGCTTGCGATCTTTACTGCATAATCTGAATCCTAAATTGCAATCAAAATCACATTCGAAATTGCATCCTTTTGGTCAAGACCACCAACCCAATGCTTGTACATGTACGTAAGTATGGATAGCAGTGAAAGGGCGCGCAGCTGTTAGACGTGCTGCTCTCTCTCGTCAGACTCGATTCGACATCCGGAGAGACCCAGAGGAAAAATGTGGAGGTGAAACCGGGCTGAGCCCGAGGCCCGATTTTGTTCAGCTCGTCTCATTTCGGGCTCCAGCCGGCCCATGGGGATGGACGACCTTTTTGCAATTGACGATGAGCTCAGAAACAGAACCAGCAAAAGTTTGGCTCTCTAACGATCCAGCTCAGCCCGGGTTGCGAGGAGGCCGTGGCCGCCAACCACATCTCCAAGTTTACAGAGAACGATCAAACTCTTTTTGCGTGAGATTCTTGCTTTAGGCATTATCCATCCAATCTGATGAGCTGGAGATGCCGAAAATCGGACGACTTTGTAAGCCCGAAGGGCCCTAGACTCGACTCTGATGGACCTGCGAAAGAACCCTGAAGTCCGATTTTGTTTAGCTCGCTCCATCCCTAGAAATATCATATTTTCGGAACAGGTGACTTTGTAAACCTGTTCTGTCACTTTAGTCCGTCAGTGAGCCACATTAGGAGACACTACGGAATCACAAAGACATTGTCAACGTACTTGACATTAGTTTTATACAAGAGATCCTTGTTGCAACCTCGACTAAAGACACCATGCACGTCTACATTTAAGACGAGAAAGACAAGAACAGTGGCGGTCCTTTGACTGTGGACATGTCTTCTGTGTACCAGCAGCTGGTTGGCAACGGAGCAAACAGTAGGAAAGCCAAGTTAGCTGCAACTGCCAATGAGCGCACTCACCTGTTGAAGGCTGAGCAAGCACTCTTCCGAAGTCTCCGTACAACCAACCATGATAATGGAGGAGGAGCCAGAGAAGATGGTGAGCTGCAAGATGCAACTGACAACATGGGGATCACCGCCGAGCAGGAGGTCTCCAGCAGAACATTGGGCACATTTGAGGGTGTGTTTGCTCCTGTGTCACTGTCCATGCTCAGCTCTATTCTGTTCCTCCGTGTCGGCTACATTGTTGGCAATGCTGGGTACATTGAGACACTCCTGCAGTACGGGATTGCCTACAGCATACTGACAGCAACAGTGCTTTCAATCTGTGCAATTGCAACCAATGGTGCTGTTGAAGGAGGTGGTGTCTACTTCATGATCAGCCGCACTCTTGGCATGGAGTTTGGTGGGGCCATTGGCATACTCTTCTGGATGGGTAATGTTGTGAGTAGTGCTCTCTATCTGGCTGCCTGCACTGAGGGCCTTGTGGGCAGTTTTGGTCTGGACATTGGGTCACTCTCCCAAGTTTTGCCATCAAGCAAGTGGTGGATGTTTCTCTATTCATCAGTGGTCAATACAATCAACATGGTTGTATGCATTGTGGGATCAAAGTTGTTTGGACGAGCAAGCACTCTTGTCCTCATGGTGGTCTGCATCTGTACTCTGGTCACTATGGGCAGCTTCTTCACCAACAATGTCTACGTGCAGGAGTTTGTCTACAATGCAACAATGGACTGCATCCCTCCGACAGATAACACTTCCTTGCCCAACTGCACCAAGGTCACAAATGGTACATTTACTGGACTTGCTGCCTCTTCAAAAGAAATCATCATGAACAACTTCTTAGCCAACTTGGATCCAGAGTTTAGCTTTGACTGTTCTGATCCCATGGAAAAAGTTGACTTCTTCATTGTCTTCGGTGTCATGTTTTCTGGAGTCACAGGCATAATGTCTGGAGCAAATCTGTCTGGTGACTTGGTCTCACCTGGCAAGAACATCCCTATGGGCACATTGTCTGCCTGTTTCTTCACTTTCAACATCTTTGTAATCATGGCTACCCTGACAGCAATGACTTGTAGTCCTGAATTCATTTTACATGACTGCATGTATCTGACGGACTTCAGCTTGTGGAAGCCCATAGTGACAATTGGAGTGTTTCTGGCCACCTTCAGCGCAAGCCTAAACAATCTCATCGGAGCGAGTCGAGTGCTGCAAGCTGTTGCAAAGGATGTCATGTTTGGGCCCATCCTTGTCTTCATCACCAAGGGTACCATTAAGGACAATCCCATTGCAGCCATCTTGGTCGCCTGGTTTTTTGTCCAGCTCTTCCTCCTTATGGGATCCTTGAACTCCATTGCACAACTCAGTTCAGTGCTGTTCCTGCTCTCCTATGCAGCAGTCAACCTTGCCTGTCTTGGTCTTGACTTGGCATCAGCTCCCAACTTCCGTCCCTCATTCAAATACTTCTCCTGGCACACCAGTCTCTTTGGCCTCATTGGGACAGCCACAATGATGTTCTTTGTGAGTCCACTCTTCTCCACTGTCAGCGTCTTGATGTGTCTCAGTCTTGTGTTTGCTCTCAACTTCCTCTCACCAATCCAAAAGCAAAATTATGGATCCATCAGTCAAGCATTGCTCTTCCACCAAGTGCGCAAGTATCTCTTGCTGCTGGACCCCAGGAAGGCTCATGTCAAATTCTGGAGGCCACAGATCTTGCTCCTGGTGTCCAATCCACGCACCAGCTGCTCACTTATTGACTTTGTGAATGCACTCAAAAAAGGTGGCCTCTATGTCATTGGTCATGTCTACAAGGATGACTTGAGTGAGTTAGAGCGAGACCCATGTGCCATATATCACCATAGTTGGCTCAGTCTTGTTGACCACCTAAGAGTGAAGGCCTTTGTTGAGCTGACCCTGGCTTCTTCTCTCCGAGAGGGCATCCAACACCTGATGAGGCTATCTGGCATTGGTGCCATGAAGCCCAATACCATTGTCTTGGGATTCCTCGATGAGACTTTCACCAGTGATGACTTTCAGAACCCCTACTCTTCCTTTTCCACTGACAAATTTGAAGAAATCTTCCCCCACATACCTCAGACCTTTCTTCGGGACAATGAGGATGGCTGCAACAACTCCCTTAAATTCACCATAGATGAGTATGTGGGCACGCTTCGTGACATCCTCAAGATGCAGAAGAATGTCTGCATCAGCCGCCACTTCCAGCACTTGGACAAGGGAACCCTCTTCCGGACTGATCAAGACAGCTTCTTCAGTGCCAAGACCAGGAAGAAATGTTACCTTGATGTTTGGCTTGTGGACTTCTTCTCATCAAAGGAGACAGACATATCAGACACCACCAGCCTCTTCTTGCTGCAACTAGCTTGTATCGGTAAGAAGTAACATCCAGTACAAAGTATGCACATCTATTCATAGGTAAATATTGGGAATGATAGGAGGCATTATTCAGCTATGGTGGGGAGGATTAAAAAAAAAGGAAAAAATGGTCAGACTTTTGTTGGCCCCTTTTGACATGACCCATGACTTCTGAAGTTTAGGTGGAGACATGCATTAAGTGGTGCTCCTTGGGTGACCATTTTTTTAAGTCACAACAATGTGCGACACCCCATGTCCGATACTGTTCATCAGATCTTTTCTTGGTTGTCTATGTTCATGCTCAGTGGATATTCGTTGTGATTGATACAATGGGGCTACTGTATGACGGTCTTAATGTGAGGTCAAGCAGACTAGACCTAATGCAAGTGCTAATATTATTTACCATTTTCAGTGAATATGGTGCCTCGTTGGAAGAAACTTTCCTTGAGGGTTTTCATCACTGTCCACAAACAAGAGCTGGAGTGCCCCCCAAAACACAAAAGCAGCCATAGGACAGAGCACAGCAATGATGCCATTCACAATGACTCGATTGTGAACTCCCAGGAGGCACTGGTTACACGCATGCTTCAGCTGTTGCGCATCTCTGCATCTGCACGTGTAGTGCACTGGACACCACCAAAGGATCACCTTCTTCTTGATGAGACAGCAATGGATGAGACATACCTAGAGTGTGCAAACCAGATGGTGCTTGAGCATAGCGCAGACACTGCTGTAACCTTTCTGTACCTGCCTGAGCCACCAAAACCGACACCAACGCAGCAACCACCCCATTCTTTTGCTTCATCTTCTTCCCCATCAAGGTTCCTGGCAGCCCTGAACACCCTGACCACCAACTGGCCACCCACCCTCATGGTTCGGGGAGTCTCACCAGTCATGTCGATCACACTGTGATCTTTCAAGTTAAGTTTTATAAGCAGTATTTGTGACACCAGAAGCATTACAAGTTCCTGCTGTCCTCGCATAAGACTGCAGGAAAGGGCTATTAAATATTTGAACATATGGGTTGTATTACCAGATGCGAATTGAAATCTCTTTTTTAAACATTCATCTTGTACTCAGACTTTGTATGCAGCCAGGAGTATCTTTTATAGAAAATGTTTGTTTTTGTTGTTCACCCTTAAAACACCACAGATGACTGAGTTGTTCAAGTCATGCTGACCCCCACCATTTCTTGTGTCGTCACAACCGCAGATCACAGAACTTACCAAATCATATGCCCTAGCTGGCAAGACTGCAACTGAGGCCTACAATGCTGTACTTGAGGCTAGGGGGGGGGGCACCTGCAGACTTTTTCCTCCTCCCCCAGCTCAAAAACCTCCTTGCTGGGTCTCATTTTGAGTTCTCACAGAATCTTAAAACTGCTCCTCAGAGGTATTTGAGGCACCTCTCAAAGAGCTCCTTCCTGTATGTCTTTGAGAGCTGGGCCTAATGCCTTGAAAAGCAAAGAATTACGTAGGAAAACAGATAAAACAAAGTTCCTGCCATCTCTGCTCATGAACAAACTGTGGTCTCATTAAACAATAAGGTCGGTTTCTCTCTCGTAGATTTGGCAAAATTAGACACTTTATGAGCTTTGGAGCGTATGTGGCACTTAATGACCATTGACGACAATTTCTTTTTTACTCCTGACCCATTAATGATGACCTCTTTAGACAATCGTCAATTGAAATGCCCACTGTCTTTTTATAGGCACTCACTGGTGTTGAAACCTTCTTCTTAAAAGCTTTTTTAAGGTAAAAAATAATCAATTCAAAGTCTTGCAAGGGAAAGGTGCTTCATAGAAATTATCTTTTTTGTCACAATCTTCCTTGCAAAATCACCGGACACTTGTGACGCACATTCGACCAATGATAAAGGAGTTAAGGCTGTTTGTAATCTATACAGGACTTTAGGTCTATTCTGTACGTATTAGCTTATCTACCAAACTACGTGCTTGTTACTAGGAATAAAAGTTACTTTCCAGCTACGATTAAGGTGACGCAATGCAGTATGATGATGAGCGAGGTTGACCGAGCCGGGGAGATTTTCTTACGCTTCGAGCTGACTCGTTGTACATCGCTAGTCGTGATCAGCTGCTGTTGTTGAAGGGGGACTCAGCCAACAAACCGATCTTTCAGGGAAGTGAGGTGAAGTTGGTCATGTCCGCGTCGTCTTCATCACCTTCGTCGTCTTCTCCTACCAGTTCGTATGACTCCTCCCCAATTGACCCCCTCCTCCATCGCCAGCTCCACCGACCTCACGCCCACACAGATTGGTACGACTTGCAGCTGTGCAAAATAACACTCACCTTCTCGTCTCCTCGGAAAAGCTCCAGCCTGTGGTGGCCGTGGTGCACTTCCGCTCAAAGCTGGCCAAGCCCAGGTTGAGGCTCTGCTCCAACTTCTTGGCTGGACTTAAGCCTGGAGATCCCGTCGACAAGACCTGGCACCTAAGTAACGGTTTGCCCCTGATCCTGGTGGGCCCTGGCACATGGGTACCCCCCCCCCCTTCAGGCCGTTCTTGTGGGAGGAAGTCCTTCACGAGGGGAAGAATGTGGACCTTGTGCTGTTCATGTCATGGACAGGAGGACTATGATGACGAGGAGCTCCAAGTTCAGACTTTTCACAGCTCTTGGCAGGGATCAAGTTAGTGTTGTGCAATCTCTTTTAATACAATTGCCCGGCCTGAACAGCTTGAACTGGACGACGATGCTGTTGTCATAATTGTAACTATGCTTTGCCTTGTCAAGGTGTTGGACGAGACCTGATGGAGACCTGCGGAGTCACTGAAGAAGAGTCGGGCGAGCTTCAAAAAGAAAAGGACGGTCGTGTCCAGACTTGGTCACGGTTATGAAGTTTCTTTAAGTCCAAATTAATGTCATATGTGTGCAACTTGTAGTTTCAGGCAAAGTACAAGCCTACACAAGTTCTTCCACAGTTTGAGAATTACAACGGTCTCATCACTGTAGTAAAGGTTTTTAGTTGAAACAATGCTTTGAGCAGCTTTTTTAACCAATTTTTTTTCATTCATTCGATCTTTTTTGGCCAAGCATAAATTATATCCTGATGCCTCTCACAGGCAGCCACGGACTGGCCAGTACAGGGGGTAGTGACAGTACAGTACCGAACTCACGTGTAGAAGGCACGTACTATAATTATATACGTCATGCTTGTAAAGAAGCACTTTACACTCGGTTTCAGATTTTGCAGCTCGAGAGGCACAGTTGACGATCCAAGGGTCATCAAACAGCCTCGAGAGTTGCAAAATCTGAAATCGAGTGTAAAGTGCTTCTTTATGAGAATGACGTTTGTAGTTTAACATGGCTTTTTTTGTTTCAAGCCTGTTTTATTTGCACTAGAATGTGGCGCTTACATTGGTTTGTAGCAGTTGCAGATTTGTTTTTCTTGGTTGGCTCCATCCTGGTTCTATGGAACAGTGGCTGACACCGTCTGATGTTTCTCCACATGTGGTTTCCCTTTTTTTGGCTGCCCCAATCATCTAATTTCTGTGGGCTCTGCAGTTCTGTAGCGTGTGGTAAAGTACTTTACAAACGTCTTTTCACACTTCACAGATGTTTTTCACTCAAGCATGTGGTAAAGCCTCATGTGACCCCATGCTCGCAGTAAATAAAACAGGTGAGTAAGCAAAAAATGCCATGTTAGTAGGAGAACACTGCCAACGATGCCCAAAAGTATGTAGACAATGAAAAGGAATTGCAGAAGTCCCCGAAGAAGCTGAGGTTCCAGAGGATTGCGACATCGGTTGTAGAGCCCGAGCATGAGGTTCCGTCAATGACGTCATACCTCCTTGACTTCTGGACATGACAATTTGGGGCATCACACTTGTCTCTCCGAGTGGCGGGCGAGCTTGCATCAGCACCCACGTCTCGGTGTGCGTATAACACCTCGTACGTGAAGTGGCCCTCGCCGGAGCCATGATAGTGCAGGTTTGCCATGTCCCAGACCCATTTCATCGATTTATTTACGTACCTATCGATAAAATTCCACGCGTGGATATTGCACTTTCCATGCTTAATCATACAATTCTGTGCAATTTGTATGATATACGTAGAAAGGTACGAAATTGGCAGCATTTTTGTGCGAACTTCAACATGTGTAAAGCATGTTTCAAGCTCAGATATTCTAACTGGAATAATCGTTACTCATGAGCCATATCTGTCAGTTCTAACAACAGGTGGACTTTCTTTAACCATTTCTGCAATCCCCTGCAATTGCCCCCCCCCTGTCAGTGTACCAGGAAGCAAAGCCATGAGATGAATGATATTGGCTTTTCTTATGACGTCGAGAAAACTGTTTGCGATTAACTCTTGACAGGTAACATTCACACCTTGGTTGGTAAATACACTTAGTCAACTCACTCTGTTCCTTATAACTGTTAAGAAACGAATAACAACACCTCCTTTGATTGAGGCCATCGTGGAGCTCCACCCAGCTTGGAAAAGGTCGTTAAACATCGCCAAAAATTGTGAAGTTCCTTAAATGCGCAGGATGTAATGTGAAGACCCTTATAAGAATAGGGAGACTAAGCTGAGTCTATATTCGATACATGTCTCTTTGTTGAGTGTTTATTTCGGACTGAAGAAAGTAATGATCAAGCAGAAATATGATATAAAGGAAGAGTTAAAGAGGAACAAAATATTAAAGGAATATGTATGTAGGATAATAATATGATAGATTCCATTCTAACCTACCGATTGGTGCATGTAATTTACATGTCCTCACGTCAAAAGAGAGCGTCTTAATTATTCATTCAAGACTGCCCAGAATATTAGCATTCAATACCTTCTGATTCCGATTTTAACGCCATGAAGAACAGACGGATGTGAAATATTGATTCTCTCCATGACCCGGGTGGGTCAGGAGCACAACTGGCCCACGTAGGTCAGGCTCGGGAAGTTCTAATTCTATGCAGTGCTACTGTGTTTCTCCTCACCGAAAAGTTGAGCAGCTTCCTCACGCAACCTCTGGCCAAAGTTTTCCCGCTGTGAGGAGAGTTTTCCCACTGGGGTGCAGCAGACAAACAGACAAAGACAGAGCAGAGCTGTGGACCAGACGACAGACAAAAAGTGTCTTGCTCTCATCGCAGCGGTCCTATAGCAAACAGACACTGGGTGTGCAGGGTTGCCAGCTAATGCGTACAATAGGGCGATCTGACATTTGGCAACTTTGGAAAATGCACCTGCACTACTCATGTATCTGTCCAGGGCTTGATGGAAAATGGAACCTTTGACTGCGCCTCCCTCTGGGGCCTTATGCACGTAGCCTGGAGAAGAGACCTTCTGGAGCTGTGGGTGCTGGTCCAATTGGAAAGTTTATTTAACAACGATGACCTTTTGAACAAAAGACAACAAAATAACTTTACTCGAAATTGGCGATTCATAAAGCGAAATTTTGAAAACAATTGACAAATCTATAAGCTTCAGCGGCCTGAAGCAAAAACTCTGTTTCAAGGGGGTGAGTCGGAAGCTTTGATACTTTGATATTGGTGTTGGAGATAAATTGTGGCGATTCTGAATAATACGGTTTTGATTCTGTTAAAGCGCTCGATACTCGATACTTTTATGCGAACATGGCCAAGTTACGGAGAATTGACTAAAGAGTCAATAGCGGTAAGGGGAAGAGAGCCGAGGAGAGCCCCTGTTCCGTGTTCGATTGCGGTAATCTCTTAATCTGGATGTAATCGATAAGTGAGTAACTGAACCAACCCCAAGCTCGCTTAATAACATGTAATGATAAATAATTACTCTTGCTTTGAGGCCGGCCCAAGAAAAGGCCACTGGAGTTCAGTTTTTGTAATTGCTGAGCAACAAAGGCTGTATGTCAAGCCTTCCATAGAATGATTTCTTCTTTGAAGCCACAGTGCGACAATTTGTCTCAGACACCCCGTATTCTGCGGGCATTGTTTGGTGGACTTTTTTTCATGTTACTGGTGAAGAATTTTCGTTGTTTACCTGTGATTCACATGCCTCATTTTTCCTCCCCACGTCCGCAGTCCTTTGTCCGATTGTCAAGACCTTTTGTGATGGAAATATGAGCAGTTAATCACTGTCTGGCAAATGACAATATGCAGCTGTTTGAGGCAACTGGCGTGGTGTTGAAGGCAATTGCGCGAATTTGCCTGGCTGCAAGTAAGTAAGTGCGCTATCTTGGCAGTGCGTGTCAGGCTCTCTATATTTATTGGAGCGGACCAGAGCATTCTCCAATACGTGTCTGGAGCCAGACACGCAGCAGCCCCGTGAGCAGCGCACCCAGCACAGCAAGGATACGTCGCACTTTGGCAACGGCCAACGTTGATGTATTCAACGAGACAGCCGGCGACTGCTGCTCGGTCACAGATGTCGGAGAGGAGGGTTTGGTCTATCTTATTCAGAGCATGTTTTGGGTTCGGGGTGGCCAATGAGGAAAAAAGAGCAGGTGAAGAGCCGGATGCTCAGCATTTCTCCAATAACGAGCGTGGCAGGATACGAGTATGTGCGTTTTATGAGTGTCATCTGTCCCACTTACTGTACTTGTGCTCTCAAAGGGAGAGAGAGAGAGAGATAATACAAACCATTGGATTCAACGATGACGCAAGACATGAAGATATCTTTCAATTCACAGATACCAGGAGGGGTTTTTTTAGGTCTGCTCACTGATGACGTACAGTGGAACGCGCTTAATCTTTCAGTTCGGGGTGTTTTTTTTTAGTCTCTTTTCGAATGACGAAAGTGAGACGTGCTCAATCTTTCAGTTCAGGATGCTTTTTAGGTCCCTGCCTTAATGACTACAGAGGTATCCGTTTAACCTTTCAGTTCAGGGTGCTTTTTAGGTCTACAGTGGAATCTTTCACTTCAGAGATCCCGGTGTGTGTGTGTGTGTTCTTCTCGTCACTAATAACGTGCAGTGGAATGCACTGTATCTTTCAATTCAGAGATACCAGGGGTTCTTCTTAGATCTGTTCAATGATAACTACAGTGGAACGCGCTAAATCATTCAGTCCAGAGTGTTTTTTTTTAAGCTGTTCACTGATCACCACAGTGGAACCCGCCAAACCTTTCATTTCAGAGATGCCAAGGTGTCTTGTTAGGTCTCTTCACTAACGACTACAGTGGAACGCGCTTAATCGCGCCACTCACTTGATCGTGCGACAAAGTCCCGAAAGTATAAAACAAGATCCCCACGCTTAAACGTGCAAGTTCTATCGGTCCCCAGCGAGCGCCATTGAACGGATCCATATGCTTCTGTCGTAGTCCTGATGGGAATAGCTGATAAGCAAATGTAATTGTACGTTTGAGGTTCTCCAATGAAAGTTGAACAATTGAAAGTGGAGCCTCTTTGTCCACGGTTAACGCGCCGCTTTTAAGGTCACAAATACTAATCTTTCAACAATTAGGAAAGTGAAGTTATGACGCTCGTAAGGTCATTGTGACGAACAATAAAAGTAGGTCATTTTAGAGCAATTGTCACCAAATTGGTCACTGTAAGGTCAAGCTGCATCGTTGAAAAGGTCAAAACTGCAAGGCTTTGGTCAAGAATAATGAGGGAGGCCTTTGACTCGCGGGTTGGACGGCTTCTACTCGAAGGAGAGACTCGACGGCAAAGCTGAAAAAGGTCATTTTCTTTCTCTCTTCAGCACTCAACACTTGACCTCTTCATCTGTGGTGTTGAAAGAAGCGTGTTTGGCGCGTCGGTGACAGCTGTGGCCGACCAACAAGGTCAACCAGCCGCTGATGGGGTCAAAACTACCAGACCTTATGGAACTGATCTTTCTCGCCTTCTACACTCTTGGTTGACTGTGCAATTGCCTGCTGAGGGTGTCCTGTCCCTGTTGACGGTGCAACCGCCTGCTGAGGGTGTTTTGTCTCTGTTGACTGTGCAACTGCCTACTCAGAGTGTCCTATCCCTG
>JAAUXU010166258.1_pt1 | contig 17281 bp, 21 predicted proteins | sample 7278151 | NCBI WGS metagenome assembly JAAUXU01 (sample SAMN14350113, study PRJNA611818) | marine sediment metagenome | isolation source: surface marine sediment (1.8m) | place: French Polynesia: Moorea | collected 2018-08 | reverse complement strand
CTGATTTTCCAGCTTTTGCGGCTGATTTTCCAGCTTTTGCGGCTGATTTTCCAGCTTTTGCGGCTGATTTTCCAGCTTTTGCGGCTGATTTTCCAGCTTTTGCGGCTGATTCTCGCCTTGGCGGCTGATTCCAGCTTTGGCGTTGTGTGAATCTCTTACCAATCGCTCTGAATCTCTTTCCAACCTGTTCTTCCCTTCAACTTTTGGGTACACTTGAACCCTAGTCCAAGTCCCGCGCCTAAACAAGTCTGCCTGACGATCCCAGTCCGAACTCCCGCATACCATTAGCACTCTGCTGACTGTTAGTGGCAGCATGGTACAATGAAATGACAGCTTGTGATTGTCTCCAATGTGCCTCAAGTTCTGCAGGATGGTGATCCTCCAACTGCTGTATTGAATAAACACTTTCGACATAGGGCACCTCTGAGTAGTGATTTTATTCAAAACTAGCACTTCCCCGCTCCCCACTTTGTCGGGGAGAAAAAAAATGTAAAACGCTGTGCATGTGTCTGTCTGTCCGTCTGTCTGTCTGCCACGCGCTTTTCGCTCAAAATGTGTTCCGCTCTCAACACAGGCTCGGTGGATGGACGTATCCTAACACTCTGTAGAAGAGATCCTAGTCTAATTATTCAAGCCCTCACAAAGTATCATAAGTTTAAGTAAGGTAGACAGGCCCGCTGCCACTTGCAGGTGGGTCACATTGGCAAGGCCATGGAACAGAGTGCAGAGAGAGAGCTGAGCACACTGACTGACCACCATGCCAGGCCTCACATCTATTAAGGGCTCAGGTGTTTGCCATCTTGGGAGGGGAAACAGTCTGATAGGGTCACTCACTCTCTTGCCCATGTCTCAATCGCACGCATTATAGTCAAAAATAAGACCAAATTACAACCCTTATATGACAGGATAACCTCACAATACTATATAGGATACCGCCATCCACTGTGACATGGGTGCTGGTAAGGTGGGGTCTCCAAATTAATGATCATGACTCCAGTTATAGCTCTCAGGGGTTACTAAGTGAAAGAGCCAATGAATACCAAGCCACACTATTTGCCATCACCCTGGCATCAAGAATTCTAGACCTGAAACTCAACAGAAAAATACCGTTCACTGTCAACAGCTGATCTGTCCTTGCGACAATGGGCAAAACAGAATTTACGACACTTATGAAACAAGAAGCCATAAGTGGACTGGAACATCCAGGTAAATGCAATGAAGTTGCTATTGGTTATGATGACACCTGTGAAGACCACTTGCATACAGTGCTGGTCATAATGATAGCCGCAGCAGAAAAACGGGCAGTTCTGTGAGTACACTCAAGACTGTAAGCTGCCCCTTGCTGAGATTGTGGCACACCTCCCATGAGTGATAATAAGCACTGAAAGTCCTAGGGCTATCCTGTGTGTTTATACTATCGTACTATGTTAAAAAATAATGATTTGGGTGATTTTTTGCCGGGCCATTATGATAGCCGCACCTCAAAAATGAAAAATTGGCCCAGAAACGGCAGAAAACAGCCTAAAAAAGGTGTAAAGGTGAGCGAGAGCAAGAGCAAGAGACCAGAAAAATCTTTTCTGTACAGACTGCATTCATGTACTCATGAGCAATATTGCAAGAACAAAAAAATCCTTGCTCCTCAATGTGATCCACTCACTCTGTGTTCAACTATGGGACGAGTAAGAGCTCTCACACCATCTGAGAGGAGAAGGATAACTGAGCTGGAACGCTCTGGACAATCATTTCGTGCCATTGGGAGAGCCCTGGGAAGGAGCGACAAGGTTGTCTGCAACTTGCTCAATGATCCTGAGCAGTATGACTTTTGTATGTCAAAAATCAGATGTCAGTCACATGAATGTCAGATGAATCGATCATCTATTTGGGTGGTGTAGCACTCCACATCACAGAGATGGGAGTAGGAGTTTTGGTACCAAACCAACATATCTGGTTTGTCTCTCTGGGTATGTCTCCTGGTCATTTAGCATCATGATTGATTCTGCCAATTATCACATGCCTTCCTTCACCTTGGGTCATTTGCATTAGTGGAACCATGCAGGTCCCAGGTAAATCTGTGCGACTGAGTGTGAGGAATGTATTTTTCTTTGCCTCGCAGGCATATGTGCCTAAATGTTCTTCAAAAAGGTGTCCATCTGAGAAACTCCCGGATAGCCCTCCTTCCAAAATGATGTGATCCTGAATCTTAAGACTGGGCGATATTCCAAATTTCTTGACTAGTCGAAGCACGAGTCGATACAGCAAGAGTATGGCGATACACCATGGGATACATGATTTAAAAAACATATTGTGTACACATATATAAAAGACATATGGTGTACACATGTATAAAAGACATATGGTGTACACATATATAAAAGACATATTGTGTACACATATATAAAAGACATATTGTGTACATATATAAAAGACATATTGTGTATACATATATAAAAGACATATTGTGTGTCATATTTGGTCAAAAAACTTCTCCATGACAAAACTCAATGAGAAGTCAAAGTGAAGAACAAGAGAAGCAAAGCAGGCTAATGATGGTTGGGCTTGACTCATAAAAGTACGAGCCGAGACGAGACTGATGTTTGACTTGGCTGTTTATGCAGTACATTATGCATATAATTTAGCATAACTTTTTGATACAGCTTTCCTTGGCTTTTTGAATGGAAATTTCTAATTTCTTGATGACATTCGCCGATACACGATACGATATTCAACTTTCCGAGTCGATACACGATACAGAGTGGGTATCAGTATCGCCGATACCGATACGACTATCGCCCAGTCTTACTGAATCTCAATGTGTCCGCCAAAGCTCTTTGTGATGTCACACTCTAAGGTTGTTTCTTCATAACCGATATAGATCTTTCCATTCATAACAAAGACCTCCACTTCACCACCTCAACTCTCGTCATTGTGAGGATTCTCATATCTAAAGAAGGTGGATGAGAAATGGTGACCTTTGTAAGGTTAGCTCTCATCCATCCGGCAGGTGCCTTGCTTGTGGGCATACCTGCATGTCTCACTTGCTATCTCTACAGGCTGTGTGGTTTGTGATATGGTTACCACAGGTCAGGCCATCAATCCCACGTTTAGTGACCTGGGTGGTTTGTTCCACACTGCACTGATACGGTGGTACTTCCATATTGCACTGTTGGAACTGTAATACTTGAAAAATTGTCAGTCATTACAGTTCCATTGCAGTTCTAGTGGTCCCTATATGGTTCCAGTCGCACCGGAGATACAGGTTTTGGGAGGGGACCACAACTATCACAGCCTATTACGGCGTCAGGCAGAGCTACTTAGACAAAAGTTTAAAGGTCTGTAGCACGCTTATTATGGAAACATTTAAATTTCACGCTGTTTGTAGCATCCAACAGCTGTATGCAACAAAACTTGTTTCAACTGTTTATTTGTTGCGCTTTAAAATGAAGCCACAGGAGTAGAAATGAAAGTAATTGCAGATTTACACTCGGCCGGCAAAGATGCCAAGACCATTATCAAGATCACTAAAGGTACTACAGGGTGATTGTTTACAGCATCATCAATCGGCTGAAAGCTGGTAAGAGCATTGCTCACTCCCCATGCAGCCTCCACAAGATCAAAAAGTCAACCCCCATTTTCTTGGCTGGTCCGAACAGGTCCATCAAGGTAACCCCAGTCGTGTCCATGACAGCGCATGCAGGCAGGTGGTCTGTGAACAGGAGGACGGCGGGCAGGGCCAGCAAAGATGACCTCGGACTCAAGTCCTACATCAGGGGAAGACGCCCATGATGCCCATCCACATCTTTCCATCCAATACCAGACTGAACAAAAACATCTATGTAGACCTCTTGAAGAAGGTCGTCATCCCCTGGCTGAACTCAACGTATTCTCCTGTCACTAATTTCATGTGGATTCAGGATATGACTCCAGTGCATGTGGCCAAAATGGCCAAGAGGATCCTCAGGAGTAATTTCAAGGTGGCGATCAAGCATGATGAGTGGCCTTCCAACAGCCCACACCTCAACCTGCGTGACTACTAGTTGTGGTCTGAGCTGAGAAGAAAGGTCAATGAGAAGCCATACAACAGCCTTGGGTCGTTTTCTCCCTAATGGTGGCCTTCAACCCCACCGAGGTCACCAAGGCCTGCTCTGCCTTTGTCAAACGTGTGAAGTCTGTCGTCGAGGCTGATGGTGGTCATATTGAATAATTACTTTCTACAGGTTCTCCAGACCATTTTTGGTTAATTTATGTAATTTCTAGAAATGCATCTTACAGCAAAGTGCACGTTCGAAACTGTGTCTAAATCGTTCTGCACGCTCTGTATGGCCACAGCAGTTAGCAGCACAAGTTTCATTCACGACAAGATGATGATTTTCACGTTCAGAAGATCTATATTGTTGAGAGACTTTACCACAACCACATGCAGGGACAGGCTGTGGCTCACCATATGAGTAAATGCATGAATTGTACCTTCACCTATGCCATGACTGCTCTCAAAATCACCCAGAAAATGGCTCCCTCAAGTCTTTGCAGTATAATCTATGACTTTTGTGGACAACATCACTTCACCCAGTTCGGTAAACACACAAGAAGCAGGAAGTATTCCGCCTCAGAAAAACCAATTCTTTGCTCATGTGGTGTCCTGCACTTATGAGTCAGGAAAACAGCTGCGCATACTAAAGAGCAGATTTTGTGCATTGCCTGTGCCCCTGAAGGCCATCACAGTTTTTCTGTGGTGGCTGCACTAGCTGCTCCTGCTTTCAAAATGTTTCTCTAGTGACTGTAATTTTACCAATTTTGGTTTAGAACAAAGAAAAACTTTGTTCACAGCACTGTGCGCAGTGATGGCACAGTCTATGTGTCCATGAGCGAGTCTTTTCCTACAAAGAAAAGACTGCCACGGCACTCCCAATTGTACGTATATTGCCCACATAACCAAAAAAGATTCGTCTATGATCTCGTTACCATTGCTATAATGCAACTACTTAGATACAGCATATGTGCAAACAATGACATAAAAGTAATGATCAGATCATACTTTTATTTTGTCGTTATACGAGTTTTCGCTCCAAAGAGAGATCCAAGGAACTTGGGAGGGCAAAGCCCTATTTTCACCACTCAGGCTTCTCTTTCCCTTCCTCACAAGTACTTGTGTCATCTTCTGATGTACTTGATGTGCGACCTTCTGATGTACTTGTGTCATCTTCTGATGTACTTGATGTGCGACCTTCTGATGTACTTGATGTGCGACCTTCTGATGTACTTGTGTCATCTTCTGATTTACACTTATCACCATCACCACAACCTATTCCAGAAGGGTTTCGTCAATTGGAGGAGTAGTGTCTATTTACTTGAATCAGCCCAAGAATTATTTACCTTCATTGGAAATGTCAATATCATTGTCGATGTGGATATCAATTGGTCCCACCACAGGTAGTCCAGGGGGATTCTTATCCTGTTGGTAGATATCATAAGTTGGACTGGAAAAGTCATGATCAAGATGGGACATGTTACCTTGTCTTTGTCAGTTTTGACTTTGTCAGTTTTGTCCTTGTCAGTTTTGACTTTGTCAGTTTTGTCCTTGTCAGTTTTGTCTTTGTCAGTTTTGTCCTTGTCGGTTTTGTCTTTGTCAGTTTTGTCCTTGTCATCCTTATCCTTTTCGCAACACCCTTTTTTACATTTTTGGTTTTTCTTGCAGTCACAGTCGTCAAGGCATTCAACCTAAAGGGGTGATGTGCAGAGAAATTTAAGGACAAATTTTAATTGCAGCATTCAAGTAGCTGCTTTTCCTACTTGCCTTTACACAGTGGTAGTCTACACATTCATAGATATTACCAGAACCTGCATGATGGACAACACAGTCCTCATTGGTACGACAGTCTCCCTGGAAAGAGGCAGAATTGGGATCTCATGGATCTATGTTGAAAACGTCCAGGATAGTAATATTTTGAGAGGTATTGACCTTTACGCAAGAGTTTGTCTCATCACAGTATGCGTCGGTGTCGCAGTCATCATCAGAGGCACAGCGTACCTTCAAGGATACAACAGAAAGTCTTTTTATAATGGCCTTCTGCAGCCTTTAAGCGAGTTTACAGCCACTTTGGGCGGTCTACATGTGAGCAGCAAGCACAAAAATGGCCTCTCAGCCACCAGCTTAACTCACTGGTCCAGCTGCTTCTCGACAGGATGTTTCAGCAGGAAATTTTAGTCTGTCTGGGTACGGTATATGGTGGTCTCTCAGCCACCAGCTCGAGTCATGACTCTTTGATCAGGCCACTTGTCTGACTAGGGCCACAACTCTTTCAGTCACCATGATGAGTCATGTTTGGGTGGGAAATCTGAATTACTGTTGAGGTACCCAAAACAACATTCAGAAGCCCACTGAAACTGGGCGGACATCCACATATGAAATACACACACTGGAATACATAATTAGAACACAGCATCTATGGTGCAGGGCCGTGGGAACTAATGGTGACGGACAAAAAACTGTGAGTTTTCATTAGGATGGCATAGAATTGTTGGTGTTAAATCCTCTAGAAGGGGTACACACAAGACTCTGCTTAGTGTACTCTCAGAGCAATGTAGTATTATGTGCATTGTAGAACCTGGATATCCCCAGTTAGTCAATAAAATTGATTGGTACTTCGCTTGATCTGATAAGCTACTCTGAGTACATTGATTGCTCAATGAAAGCAACACTGCAACTCATTGGAAGATAATGTAATGGAGCACACATTACAGGAGCTCTTATTGAAAGAAAGATGCGAGGTCCAATGTGACCTTCAGCAGTGACGATATGTCTCATTCTGCCAAGCCAAGCCAATCAAAACAATGAAATGATCACTCACGATGAAACAGGATCAATGTGGAATCTCCTGTTTCTGAAAACCTGTGTGAAACTTATGTATAGGCTACATAACCTGGGGAGTTAAACTAAGGGAATTTTAATTTTGGTCCACCTCTCTAATTTGCTCGTTTGTCTTTTGTGAAATATTTGAGAGATAAGAATTAGTCTGCATCTTCTTAAAAATCACAATTCAAAAAAATCCTTATAAAACTTTTTTTCTGCCTCCTGATTGTGGATTATCATCATAAACCGATAGGTTTTAGAATTAAGTACACACTTTTCTGATATTTCTCTTTTTCTTTACCTTGACACACACATAATCACGGCAGATTATCACTTCCTCACAAGCATCTGTTGGACTGTCGCTTGGAGACACAGTTGTTGTTGAAGGGTTCTGGCAGTCATCATCAGTCACACAGTTCTGAAAAGAGATGTTCAGATAAAATCTGTAGCACGAGACCAGGAGTTGTTCTACAAAAACTTACCGGCACAATGCATAGACCTTTTTTTTTTTCAAAAAAGTTCTTCAGGCAGATCTCTGTGGGATTGCAGTCCTTATCCTTTTTACATATAGCCTATATAAGACACTAGTCAATCAGACAAGATCACTGGTGCTATAGAAGTGGAGAGAAATACGTGCCGTGACGGAATTTGCATGAGAATATTGCATTTTCCATGTACAACATTTCAAATTTTTAGTACTTGCTGTAAGTAGCACCCATAGGTATGATTGAACTTCATGTGCTGTTCTGAACCGCATTGAAGGGGAATATTGATGTGCAGCAGTAACATGTGGCACTGACACTGCGTCATGGTGCACTGTGTATCACTGACACAGTATCAGTCATGGTACACTGCGTAGCACTGACAATGGGTATCACTGACACTGTGTGTCATGTTTCACATCAATACTCCACCTCAACATGCCTCAGAACAGCGTATGAAGTAAAGTCATACCCATGGCTACTATTTATGGCATGCACTGTAGAGTAGGGTGACAGCTTTTTATCTCAAAATGAAAATTGTACCAGGACAGTCAAAAGATGCAGGTGGTCATACAAACTTCCTTGGATACAAAAGCTCGTCTCCCACCTCCACCAAAAAGTGGCTGTAGGCTGCCCAGGATCCGCACCCTCAGGGAACTTCTGCAGCTGTGCTTGTTGGGCTGATGCAGTTACTTTCAAAATTATATTAATCTTAAAGGGTACTCTGAACAAAAAAGTGTATGATAACATTGTTGACTTCCTATGCCATTTTTCGTCTGCGCTAAGAAAAAGTGCCAGGAAAAGGCACAGGAGGGTGCTTTCCCACAAATGCCAAAAAGTTCCACTTAAGTGGAAAATGGACATCACTCCTGAACAGAAAAGATCTAATGAGGGAGGGTAAAAGTGATTTTGAGATTGCTTAACTATACAAGGTCAAGCAATAACACAACAAGCCAAAAGAGTTATTTTACACTTTTTTGTTCAGTATTTACTAAAGCCCATAGTACCCCATAGTATTTACTAAAATTAGGGAGCTGGCTCAATCAAACCAAGAACCATAGCTGCAGAAGTTCCCTGAGGGCAACCAACGAACTGCCAACCTGAGCCTCTGTTCAGTTACTCACTAGCATGAGCGCTGCAGAGACAGAGTGTTGGTAAAATGCTGCTTGCCAAATGCACATTAGGGGGGTTCCTACTTGGTTGAAATTCTAAAATCAACTCATGTCACTCATCCGGGCATGAAAAAAGACGCAAAAAACTTTTGAACACCTTGGAGTCCAGAAAGAATATTCCAAAAGAATACAGGAAAAAACATTTCTCTTAAAACTAACACCAAATGGCAGTCAAGGATTCCCTTGAACAGCAGGGAGGGTGGGAATGAGGGTTTACTCAACAAAGTCAAAATTTTGACTAATAAATCAGAAAAATGTTATTATCAAAAAAGAAGAGGCTTTTCAACAATTGTAAATGAATTTTTTTTCTTGGACCTCTCTCATCAAGCATAAGCTCTGTACAGAGGTCATGATGCAGACCATGGACACAGGCAACTTCATGAGGCCAGCACCACTTTTTAATGCTATGAGGCAAAATTTTATTGATATACCCGGCCTTGGGGATGCCATTGCAACTCATGATGAGTGACATGAGTTGATTTTAAAATTTCAACCAAATAGGGACCCCCCCCTAATGCACATGCCATGTTTTACATCAGATGGTTCATTTTGCATTCATTTTGCTTATGCCAAGGAGGCCTAGGTCCGTCGCCCCAATTGCTCTAATTGTCTCTGATGGATCTGGTCCCTCCAGTCCCTCGGCTTTAGTCACTCCAATTGTCACTTTCATTGCATCACTGCAGTTCACATACATTGGTGGTCGCCAATTTTTTACCTCTACTTTACCACATGCTCTCCGTGCATAAGGAGTGTGACAAAGTAGTTCCTTTCTAGACCTCCTTGGTGGAAATGAAATGAATGCAATATAGACAATTTGATGCATAGTTCTTTTTGACTATATGTCTAAGCAATCTTTTGCTCATGGGAAGAAAGCCCATTCATTGTGTTCTACACAGAAGTGGCTAACTTTGGACTCCAATGTGCATTGTATTCCACCCTGGTCATAAGCTGCACAAATTGTTTTTCTTTTCTGCAGCACCCAGAAAGTAACACTATCGTCTCCTCCTTACGTTGCAGACATCACCACCCTCAGTGGATACGGCAAAGCCTAACAAGCAGGTCCAAGTTAAAAAAAGTAACTTCATGGTTGAAATACTGGAGGGACTGATAACTCCTTGCTCTTTTATACGACCAGTGAAGTGTCACAGACGGGTTGAACTGTCACATTGATCAATGACAAATTGTGATTGAACAAGACTATTTTAGGGGATTTGACACGTGAGTGCAGCAATCTTGACATGAAATCACGAGAAGTGCGCATGGCAGCAGAGTACGTTCTTTCGACTACCGGTATACCATTTGGAAGTTTTGTAAACCTATTGAAGATGCAGATCAATCTTGTCGAAATCAATTTATGGTGCTGCCATATGCATATATTGGGCTATGTCAATTATTTTATATCTCTCGTGGCATCCCAGATTTGTGACAGGAATCCATTTGATGAAAACATCATCAAATGGAATGAAAAAATAATGACTTTTTAAGTCCCCCCTCTGCCTCCAAAACTTCATGGACACAGTACATAAGGATGTTTGATGAACATTTCAAATTTGAAGTGGACCTGCTTAGTCAACAGTTATTTTCTAGAAGCAAAGCTGAGGCACTGCGGCCAAATAAAACTGTAAGCAAAGTGCTTTGTCCCAGGGCCTTCCAAATCTGAGCACCTTGCTATTTACTGAACTTATGTACTAAACCTTTCCTGCAAGAGAGGGGGTCCGATGACTTTTTTTAAACCATTTGACTGATCCTCATCCTCACCATTTGGCATAGGGTAGCAAACCTAAGATGCACTCAGTCAAATCCAAAAATTTTCTTTCTTTGATCTAGTCGAAGGTCAATATGGCGCTCCGAGTAGACTTGAACAATAGGAAAATAGACAATGGGGAAGTCTGGCCTGCTAAATGCACGCCCAGGTCGAGACATATGATTCTGCCCAGTCAGGGATCAGTCAGGGATCAGTCGGGGAGTCAAAGATCAGGGACGTCTCAAAGTCTTCCTCATATTATCATCATCCGTCCTTGTATAGTACGGAGTAAGTACAGAGTCGCGCAGTCAATATTTCAATAATTTGTAATGGTCTCTTTCTTTTGTTGCCATTTTTTACAAGTAAGTGTGGCTAGAACAGAGAGCGTCATAGATGTAACACTGGGTGAGATGAGCTTTAAGTGGTACATCTCTATTGATGTGTGTGATTGCTATGCTTTACTGCGGTTGATGATGAGACAATTAAAAGGAGAATCAAAATTAAAAAAAACATTGTAGCAGATTATTCTTATTAATATTCTTGACTGAATAATGGTTCATAATTATAAAAGGATCAGTTCTTGAGAGCTTCTTTGTGCACCACATGCTCATTCATTCCATGCAGCACTAGATGTGGAGATTTGAGAGTTCCTCCAACTGAGCAGGCAACATGCTTTGCTTAGGTAAAAGCCCAAGGGCAATGGGAAACCTTTGTTCCTTTCATGGACCCCATCAACTCGGACAGACTGCCCCTGTGCCTTGTTCATGGACATGGCAAAATAGGGGGTTTTTTTTGGGGGGGGGGGGGGGCCGTTGCAATTGCTGAAAGGTACAGGGTGTGTCACTCAGTATGAGTGGAATGCAGGGGATGACAACACTTTCTCTCGTAACACTTCCAGTAAGGATGGTCACCGCTATCACATGTCTGGGCATCTATTTTATGGTGAGACATGTCCCATTGCACGGTCAGACTGGATTCTCATTCTTGGCATCCAGACCAAAATCAGTATTTCCACCCACCCACCCACAGTGGTACAATTCTTCGACAAGAAACGGTAGCAAAAGTGGGTTAAAGAGTTGGAGAGTGGGATCACTCTGTCATCCATCCATGGACCTCAAAGGGGGTGAAGATCTGCAGGATTAGTGTTCATGCAGCCATGGAGCCATTGTGGAATGTGAAAGTTGCATGTAGAAGTTACGTAACATTGACAAATATGAGGTGCCTCCGTCTTGTGTTCAAGGCCATAAGCATATTCCTGGTAGATGCTGTCATTAAGATCGCCCATCTGACGACAATCGTCAGCATCAATGTCACCAATGAAAAACAACAGTGCGGAAGAATGTTGTTGTGATGATTGCACAGTCATTGTGCCCTACATCAGTCCTGTGCGTTTGACATGCATACGGTATCTCAGGTATTCTCTAGAAGTGATGCCTTTCACGGGATTGCGCAGTCTCGAGACAGAAGAAAATGACACAAGAATTGCATGCATTTCATGCATCGAGAACTTGTGAACACAGTGGGATCCATACATCCAGAGTCCCTCAATTATGCATGTTATGCAAAAGCATGTACATAACATTCAAACAATGAACATAGCAGCCACGTATGAAGAAACAGCATATGTTCTCCTGCTGGCCACAGCTGCGTGTGGTAACGGTGTATGTACTAAGGCTACACAGAACAGTGACAGACACACAGACAGCCAGAGAGATGCAGACGGAGTTACTGCTCTGTCTGCTCTGTGGAAAGATTTTTAAGTAGATCAGTTAAAAAGTGAAGTAAGGAGTCTCTATCACCACAATTTCTTTCTTGTGCCTCAAAGGTTGTGTGAGGTTGTGAGGCTGTTTTTTGAAAATAATGAATAAGTTAGCATTCTTTACGAGAAAAAACCTTACACGTTCAGCACAAAAACGCCAATTTCTGCCCTCATTGTGCTTGATGAAGTTAAATGAGTAGCACTTTTGCAACCTGGCCATATGGTCACAATGTTAATCTAAGTAATCTCACATGTGAAAGAAAAGTCGGCTTAAAAAGTTTGTCTCTTATTCATAGAAAATGTGTCACTCTGAGCATGACACCCTGAAATACATGAGTGGAACCTTCATCACGAAGAGGCCTTCGAGAAGGCCTTCCAGGGCTAGTCTAGAGACATCTCACTTCAAGCATGTTGAACAAATTAGAACACACATGTGTTCCATCATGAGTCACTTTTGGACTTAAGTGAGACTTTTTCCCATTTGTCGCGTGCAGGCAAGTATGTCCCTTTCTTCAACTGTGGCGAGATGTCCACGAGGGACCCGAAGTTGCTGTCTGCGCGCAACCCGTGCGCGTCGGGTCCCACGGTCCTGTACGCCTGGACCAGGGGCGCGCCCTCACTGGACCTACCCGAGGATGTGGCCTTCGAAGTGGCTGGGATGGACTCAGGAAGGGAGTGGCTCGTTCTGCAGGTGGGCAGATTTTCTTCTGGAACACTTTCTTTTGTTGGCGATTTTTTAATCATTGCCGACAAAGGTTCACTACGCGTCCGTGCACTACGTCCCGGCCGAGGGCGACAACACCTCCGTGACCATCTCGTACACGAAGACCCCGAAGCCCAAGTCAGCTGGGGTCTTATTGATGGGAACCTCCGGATTGTTGCCGAAGAAGGTGAACTCAATGCGTACGTACAGACGTCCCTTGGACAAGGTGATTCAGGTGAAGCAGCTTCAGAATCTTCCATTCCTGTCTGTAGCTGCCCCTGGCCTTGTGGGACCTCCTCTTGCTAATCTTCTTGATTTGGTTGTCCAGGGTGGACTTGGGGTATCGAGGCCACTTTATTTATCGTTTCACCTGTTTGCTTTGGCACAAAAGCGTCTAGCATAGCCAAGTTTCGCCTCAGTTTCATCTCTACTTGCTCCTGATATGAATCTGGCTGAAGTTGAAAGCAATCTTGATTTTCATATGAACGATTCTGTTTCAAAGGAAGATTTTTTTTCAAACTTTCCGTGAAGAAAGTGACCAAGATGGAAGTGGCCTGTCAAGTTTCCGAGGACACCGAATTGCACCCTCTGTCATTCAGGGTGCACACCCACAAGCTGGGCTTATCGGTCAGCGGGTGGTCGGTGAGGAAAGAAGAGACCTTGAGGTGGCACCTGTTGGGGAAGGAGAACCCGCAGTTGCCGCAGATGTTCTACCCCGTGCACGACAGGAAGTTGGTCATTGGAAAGGGAGACATACTAGCCGCTAGGTATGTACCATAAGTATGCTGCTGACAGAAGTATAAGCAATTCATGGGAAAAGAGGAGAAACGATGAGTGTTTCTAGCTTTCTAACGCAATGGACTTTATAACGTAATGTTGGTTCCTGATTCGTAAAGAAAGTTGGCAGCCACATCTGCTAGCCACAGTCGAAGGGGAATAGAGCACATACAATATTGTATTTGCCATGATCCAAGCTGACTTCAACTTCAGGTGCACCATGGACAACTACTTGGACCACACTGTGTACATCGGTCCCACAGGGGACGACGAGATGTGTAACTTCTATCTGCTGTACTGGGTGAAGGGTAGGAAGCTTCCAAGGAAGAATCTCTGTTGGAGTGTTGGACCCCCCAGGTACAGCTGGGCAGGGAAGTCCGCCTTCCATGAGGGTCTCACCAACATCCCCAATGACGTAGCTTGAACGAGCAGAACTGTCTCCAAAATGAAATGACAAACGCAGACGCGGACTTCAGCCTGATCAACATCATTAGCTACAACCCAACCGTAGAGCAACGGAAGCATTGTTCTATGAACCCAACTTAATGGAGCGTTGAAAACCCTCGCACGAAGGTTGCGTGACTCATCTTCCATTGTTTACGAAGGACGTTCCAGACACCACCGTGGATCAAAAATTGTTCCAGTATGATGTATTTGAACTCCTTATAACATAGCTACCGAAATGCACTACAGTGTTATCTTGTCTCAAAACACCGCTTTCTCGTACCATCATAGGACCAGTGTCCCGCTGCAGCTAGATGGTTATGGGTTAGTTGGGTTATGTTAGGTTATATCAAGTTAGGTCAGGCTCGACCAGGTTAAGCTAGACTATATCAAGGTTGGATTACGACGAGAGAGACTGATCTCTCCTAACCCTGGGTCATCTAAGATGAGCAGGACACCGTGCTATGCTGGTCCCTTAATGGTAAAAGCTTACCGATATCGCAGGCTGACAGAAAAAAGATTGACTTCTTTAAAAATTCATCATATTATTACGAACAAAAGTGTGCTCACAGCCACGTTGGTTTCACAACGTAAGGTAAGACGATTCTTTCAGCGAAAAACATCTCTTATACTGCAGATACATTGCTGGAGGCAACACTCATGGAGTGGCAATAACGAGTTCCTTGAGCTGCCTCCCCACAGTCCTCATAGTCCTTCTTCATACAAGCGTAGTTCACCATGATGTTGCCCAAAAGCAGCTCCTTCTTGGAGTTGTCGTCTTGTCCTTGGTCATGACTGGGGGCTTTTTCCATACCAAAAGCATTGTAATTTGGAAAGATTGGGTATTTGGAGATGTGAGATCGTCTCCTAGACATTCTCCCTCCGTTATTTGAGTGGTAGCAAATACTTTGGTCAGGATCTTTGTTCTTCTGGAAATGACAGGTGTGGTAAGGTGGGGAGGGCTGGTTAGACACGGGTGAGGCCACGAGGGGCGTGGAGTCTTCCTCGTTGGCCAAGTCGGGCAGTTGGCCAAGTTGGCCTGGCCGTGAACCTACACGATGAGGGAGGACTTGACTGACGCAGGCAAACTTAACAAAAAAAATAGTTCTCACCCTTTGATATCGGCTGCAGGTAGGTTGTATTGTTGACCAGCCTCGGGTTCAGATCCAGGTAGTGCTGGGTGTCGTTCTGCAACATGTTCTCCAGCCAGTCGATCAGATCTTTAAAGGAGGGACGCTGGTCGGGGATCAGATGCCAGCAGTGAGACATTACGGTGTACCTGACGTTTAGGATTGGGTGAATTACTTGAAAAATATAGTTCCATGGGTACTGACTTTGAAATCGAAGCTTAACAAATATTTCATCAATAAATGTTCTTAATAAATATTGTTGAATGATTAAGTACTGTAATTGTGATGCCAGACAACCCTAATGATGACTTTTTCCCTTATTCTCGGAAACCTTAAGTTCCCTGATGTGCATTCGATATGGTAAATATGAATCAACCTATACTAGTTACTATTTAGCTACTGATGGACATCGTCCATCCTTCCACTCACATCTCCTCAGAGCAGTTGTCCGGCCTCTCCATCCTGTACCCAGTGAAGAGCAGCTGAGGTAGCCTCTCCGGGGTCACACCCGGATAGGGAGAGGCTCCCAGGGTCACCAACTCCCACAGAAGAATGCCAAATGACCACACGTCGCTCTTGCTCGTGTACAAGTGGTCGCGGAGGCTCTCCGGGGCCAACCACTTCACCGGGACTGCGAGGTAGAGTATTGACGATGACTTGTGTCTCACTTAGTTTTGGGCAAACTTTCGACTGAAAAATTGCAATAACTTCTTTTTCTACTTACTCCTTCCGTTGCTGCGCTTCCAGTACGCATCTTCCACGTAGATGTCCCTGGTGAGCCCGAAGTCGGAGATCTTACACACCATCCCCTCCGCCACCAACACGTTCCGGGCCGCCAAGTCCCGGTGGACCAGCTAAATGTTGTTTGCAAAAATATCACAGTGTTAGGGAAAATAGATTCCCACTCGCCCACTGATAGAGTACCAAGTGCTTGGTGCATTTAGCGCATGTCAAGTACTCCCTGCACTTAATTATAGTCAAGTAAGGAGTTCTCATTACCTTGATGTCAGCCAGATACTTCATGCCTTTGGCGATTTGCCAGGCAAAGGAGAGGATGTTCCTTATGTTTAGAGCGAGCCCGGCTTCTTCGTTGTCTCGCGTGACGTTCGGCGAGGAGGACATGGACAGGGGGTTGGGGTTCCCTCCGGAGGTCCAGGTGGGATTGCTGTCACTGGCGGTGGACGACGTGATGGTGTCGAACACACCCCGGGAAGCTCGTAGGAAACTTCTGTGAATGGGAGTGATTGTTAGGAACTATGCATTCTAACCCAAGAAATGCCACAATATTTTAAGTCGAATGGTGTCGAACTCAACCCGAACGTGACCAAGTCCGTCTCTCTCAATATTTTCCTCGACTCCTAAGGTAAAGGGTATAACAGCAAAAGTGTGACTGAGTCTCTCAATCTCTGGCCTCACCTTGGTGATGGAGTCTCCTCAACTCGGCCCGAGAATCCCATTATTCAAGTCATTTTTTTCCTTGATCGCTTTGACTCTCGGGCCGAGTTTAGAAGACTCCGTCACCAAGGTGAGGCCAGAGATTGAGAGACTCAGTCACACTTTTGCTGTTAAACCCTTTTATATCTTAACGTTTGTAAAGAACTCATGCGTAGTCTGCGATAGCAAAATCTGGAGTCCGATTGGCTTTTCAATATTAAATATGGTGTGGTAAAAGCGTCTTTGAATGTTAAGTGTGTTAATGCCAAGTATATTTTGATCCCTCTACGTAAGCCTCGCGACACAGGACACGTTCCTTGGGCTTCGACATGTCACCCAGTCCACCATCCTCACGAATGGGGATGTCTACATCCCGCGGATCCCTTTGGTCCTGAACAACACACCCTTTCACTTTTGCGCACTCCAGCTGCCTGTGAAGCTCTGCTTTGCCATAAGCTCATGGACAGAGCAGGAAGACAAGGGTGGCTCCCTGCACCCTACCTCCTGACAGACCAGGGTGGCTTTAGCCGATCTGAACACCCCTTGCTTCTCCCACGTAGCTGCTCCTGGAAGGGATTTAAAGCAAAAATCCTTGCTCCAGGACTGAGGCAGAAAATGTGGTGCATAAAGCACAAGTTCTCTTGACCCTAAGATTAAAACGGAATATAGTGTGAATTCTCTGGGGTGGGGGCTAGAACGAACGTGGGGGGGGGCCCCCCCGCCCGGCGGGGGGGGGGGCGGCGCGGGGGGGAGGGGGGGGGGGTGGTTGGGGGGGGGGCGTGACGAGTG
>JAAUXU010153804.1_pt1 | contig 17293 bp, 13 predicted proteins | sample 7278151 | NCBI WGS metagenome assembly JAAUXU01 (sample SAMN14350113, study PRJNA611818) | marine sediment metagenome | isolation source: surface marine sediment (1.8m) | place: French Polynesia: Moorea | collected 2018-08 | reverse complement strand
CTTGGCCTTCCGTTGCCCTTCTTGTTGCTGAGATCCCCATTCCTCTCTTGATTCCTCTTCAGAATGCGGTGGACCGTGCCCCTGTACACTTTTAAGGCCTTGGAGATCTCATGGATGGACCTCCCGGCCTTGTTCATGCCCACTATCTGGTGGCAAATGCCCTCGGGCAAGGGCTTGGCCATGGTGTTGCTGAGCTGGCCCTGGAGTGCGGGACTCTTTTCTTCGGGATCAGCAGACTTTTATTCAACCATTCCAGATCAAAATCTGGTGGATATTGCTGGTCTTGCACACGTTTTTCGCTGTTTTCGTAATGCAGGTCCAACCAACAGCACATCAGCCCTTTTCCCGCAGCACGATTTTTTCTTCTCAGCAGGCAACAGCACTGTTTTTGTCATTTGTTTTGATTTATTTCATTTCAGCATGCATTGTTAGTTAATTTAAGCCCAAAACCACCAAAATCAGATAAAAATAGCCAGAATGAGAGCAATAAGTCAATGTGGCGCTCTTTTTTGAACACACGGTATGTGTAAGACCAGTTTTGTAAAGAGAATTAAAAGCAACAACTTCTTTCACTTTCAAGGCATAATACTTTGAGAACCTTGCCTTAAGGCTCAAAGTACAAGATTACCCTGGTCTGTTTCTTAGGTTGTTCATTGTTATGAAGAGGCTACGGTCGCTTATAAGAACAGGCTGCTTATTATAACGTTTTGGTCCAGAACGAATGGTATTCTAAACCTAAGCAGCTGCTACTGTAACGCCAAATCCTGGGCATCCCTATCTTTTCTTTGTACAGGGTATAAGATGCTGAATCATTCTAATTGAACCTGCCTGTCTCTCACGCCTGGTCTAGGTCGACCTCCACAACCTCGCACCCAGTAAAATCTTTGAAGAGTCCACCCAAGGGGACCAACTGATGTGGGATCATTTAAAAGTTTCAAAATGTGCTTCTTATCAACCGTATCTTTGTCGGGTGCTGGGAGATCGCTTTTGATAGTGAGCTCCGAGTCACGCAGTGCCCAGATGAGTGATCAGGTCTGACCTCTCGTGTCATCAGCAACTGAGTGGAGTGTTCTAGCCACACCTCTGAGGGTGACACTTTCTCTACTCACTGTTAGGTTCGAGTTATCTTTTCCTCATTTCTAAGACAGAAAAGACGTTTGTAATAGTCTCTTACGTGCGTTTGGCGAAGTAGCATTTACCAACACTATATCTCTGCTGCCCCAAAGTGTCGGCAGCAGTGAGGGCTGCAGAGACCAAGAGTTAGTAAATTGCCAAATGCCAATCTTCCTTGGGTCATTCCGATTGTCGCTTTGAATGCTCCGGTCGCTCCAATCGCCGGCAGTGATTGCAGAACGTCCATTGGTGGCCTCATTTTTCTTGTAGCGCCCACTCTCAGTACGTATAAAGAAGGCTTTTCTAGACTTTCTTCGTATGGACAAAATGAATGCGTAAGAATCTTACGTAAAAAATGTTTCACGTAGTTTGGGTAGACAACTCACCTAACAAACATACCATAGGTGTCAGACAGTAACCTTATTGTGACCAGATCAATTGTGAGTAAAACACGCAAAATGAATGAAGTGCTGCGCCAGCACCGTAGACATTGCCTACTTTGCATTCTCTGGTGAGACAGAGTGGAGGTAACCAAATGAATCTTAAGTAATAAATTTACTTGGGTTTACGGCTATTTTGAAGCTTTGGGCCGAACTGAGCTTTTTTTTTTCCTTTGGAGGTCTTTTTTCAAGCTCAATTTAGCTGAGCTTTTTCCTTCAGCTATAATCGATCCAAAAGGTTTTTTTGTGAGCCACTTTTCAAGAAGGCAGAACATATCTTAACGGCACAAAGAAGCTCCTTGAAAGACAAAAACACTCGAGTGATAGTTTGCCTCAAAAGCAATGTCTCCCTCTTTTTAAAAGTTCTACGAAGCTTCTTGTACATAAAAGTAGGGAGCAGTCGCTCACAAGAAGTTATGTGTCAGAATAAAGTTGAACACAAGTGTAACAGTCATGCACAAGTAACGTAACAGAATAGAAAATACAAGAAAGAAATTGCAGGCATCTCTCGATGCCCTAGACTATCAGTGTTAGAGTTCTTTTAGATTTGAACTAGCAGGGTCGTTAAAAGGGAAGACTTTAAAAAAGCGCAATGTCTGTGTGCGTGCAGCAGACACTACTGTTCACAGTGCAGTCCACGCGCTCGGTACTGTCCACGCACTCCGTGACCTCTCTCCTTTGTTAAAGTCCTCTCAGTTGTTTTACTTTTGAAAGAGGATGATCCTCACCCATCTCCCCTCATCAGTTTCTTAGTAAATTTATACATATTCCTCTCTCCCTCCTTCCTCCTCTCTTTGCAAGCATAAATTCTCCAAAAAATGATCCTTAGTACAACGATCAATTTCCGGACTGCGACAGAATGCTGGGACTGCTGGGGCATCTTCGTCAGACAATGTGGCACTTGCTTTTTTTCTGAGCTAAAAATTGAACTTGTCTTGGGCCGAAATTTGAGCCAACTTGTTTTTAGTTGAGCTCCCGTGTTTAGCTGATGAATGTCATGATTTGGACATGTTCGTTGCATTATCAGTTGTGAATACCCTCCATTTGCAAAATTATAGGCATGAAGAAACAAAGTTCCCTTTACATACCGGGTGCGCAGAATCTCCTTCTACAAAGTAGACACATGGACTTAACGAAGTTTTGCTCATTTAGAGGCGTGTTTTCAGCAAAATTCCATTAATGACATGTAAAGGCATGACAATTTTCAATCTTATTCCCTCATTGACGTCTCTGGCACAGAAAAGTCCCAGGCAAGCTTCCTGCATGACATCGATGGCTTCGACTCGACTTGCTCCTTGACTGCAGCTATCAGCGTCTCTGTCAGGGTTGTGCAAGGCCTGCCACCCCTTGCATGCCTTGAGTAGCCCCCTGTTTCGTCATAGAGTTTCTTTATGGAGTAGACAGTGGTGCGATGGATGCTCATCTCAGCAGCAATGGTGCTAGGACTGACGCCCTGAGCCAGTTTGGCAACGACCCTCTTCTGCAGTTCATCCATTGTTTTGGATCTAGCTTGCTTTGTTTGCAAGATAGAGAGATGCAAACCCCGCAAATGAAAGCTAGAGGTCTCTCCTAATCAGTCATGTATGTAATATTTCTTGACAAGACCATTTGACTTAGGAATTACACTCAATATGGCGTGTAGAAGCAGTTTTCCTGCACCCGGTATTTCAGACATATAAAGATGAACGATCTGATCGCTTCCAGGTGAGCTGGCATTTGTGCATCTTAATCTGAAAAGGTACCCCAATGTAACTTTCATTGAAGTATTTAACTAAAGAATCGATTGTCATTGTCCCGGCTGTCATTGTCATATGCGTATCAACAGAAAAAATGACTATTTCTTTGAACAAAATAATAACTTGAAAATGAAGTTTTCTTTGAATCTTTTACAAGCAGTCATTGCCCATAAGCATTTTGGAAAACCTTCCTCCCTTCATACATGTCTTGAACAGGTCAGAATTCATGTCCAGCTTCTTAAGACAGCTCTTGAGTGTAGGCAGTGACATGACTTGCAAAACATTTTGCTGGATTTTCAAAGTTTCTTGGTACAAGAAATCAGGACTTGTTTACCTCACCACGCTACTTCGAAGGGATGCATTCGACCCAGATCCCATCAGACATGTCCTTGAGGTCCCTCAGTTTCAAGCTTTTAAGCTCCGCGATCCTCAGACCTCCACAGTAAGCAGTAGCAGCCTTTCAAAGAAGCCAGAATCCAGCACGACCATCATGGCTCATGACAAGAAATTCTTCAGTTTCAAACTGTGTGAAAGTTTGAACTACCTTGTGTTCGTAACCACCTGGAGTGTGAGACGGGGATGAGCCTTCTGAAGCTTTTGTCCAAATCCAACCTGATAACAATGGTTTAGTTTGGACAACAGAGACCATACGTGCTGCTTTTCAATTGCTTCTCTCAATAGAGGTAATCAAAGTAACCCATGAAATGGGCCTCCTCTGACTTCCCCGAGATGTGGCATAGTTCTTGAAGTCCTTTCATGCCTTGCCAGAGGCCTCTTTGGACTTACTTGGGCGAAGTTCAGCAACAATTTCCCTCACAGGTCGTAAATGATTATCCGCAGAATCCATGATCAATTGATGATGACTGCATTTGAGCAGCAATGCGATGAGCAGCACAGAGTAACTCAGAGTTGTCCACTCAGTACTAGACAGTTGATGGACAATCAGGCTTGACAAGGAAAAAGTGAAGAAAATGTCTTGGAAGCGAGCAGAATTTGAATACCTTGGTAGAAAAAGTGGATTCTTCAAAGAAAAACGATGCTCTGGTCACCCATGTTGAACCATATCTCCTTGGTGAAGTTGATCACGTGCTGCCGCAGGGACATTCTGTCCCATGACCTTAACAAGAAAAGGAATCAGCAACATGTCAGCAAACTCACGGCTTGAAGTGTTTGTGCATTAAACACTCATCGGTTTCGTCACTTTAACCATGCAACGAGGTTGCGTTACATGTGCTCCGATTTAAAATGCGCAACAGGTTCTCGAAAGCATGACAATGTCTTTCTCTATAGTCATCCACTGTTTACATAACGATGGTTGCTCCACAACTGTCGTTTGTATGTACTTTCTAGTTTGGGTTTTCATTGCTCACAAAATTCTGGTGAGACCCTCACAACGTTAAGTGATAAGCAAGTTAACGGTGCATATTAGGCTTAAATGAAGTTGTAGCTCGATCCTCTCACCCTCTGGGGCGAAAACAGCATCGCCCTTGGGTCTGATCGCGTCTCTCGCCGCCTTTAGGTAATTGGTGTCAAGCACATTCTAGGCGGCGCGCATGCGCCGGCGCATTGCATGCAGATTGGTGCAATCTGTCGGTCAGCCACGCCGAAAATTCTGTCTCACATACTGTAGTCCAAAGGGAAACGATAGAAGGTGGCTAAAAGTGTTTGGGCCATCTCTTCAGAGACGCAAAAGAGCCACACACGTTCAGTGTAGCTCCTCAGGACTTTCCAGACTTGTAGAGATCGTTGTGCAGATGGTCGACATGTCAGCGTGTCACCATTTCGCTCTCTTTGCGTAGCTGCACAACTCCTAGCATCCTCTAAACCCGGACACGGCGTTCTTGCACTCTTGCGCATGGGACCGCAGAGCCTCGGGAGTGAATCCCCCCCTCGGAAACGGTGGCCTGGGGTCAGGATTCCCCATGAAAATTTCAGGCCTTTGCATCGACTTTTGTCCTGTCAAAAAGCCAAATTTACAAATTTATCCTTAAGGTGGTCTCCTGTTGAGCACTGTAGCACCAAAATGGGCAGCCTTGACATTGAACCTCTGCACTCAAGATTATGCCCAAGTGTCACATCTACACATTCCATACGGAAAGTCCACCTCGACATGTTTCAGTGCAGCGTATGAGATGATGTTATGCTCGACGCAGTTACTTACGGCAAGGACTGTGTGCAACTGATTGTGATGTCTTCCATGACCATGAAGAATGCTACTAATAACTGGGAATATGAGGCCCTATGAATGTGAGGTCTGTTGCTTCTGCAATTCCCGAGTTAGGGTGACATCACTGTACAGCAAAAGCTCTGATGAAGCTCTTCCCCTTTGCTCTTCATTTCTCGATCTAATGATAGTGCAAAGTCACTGCTAGCGGTGGTGACCGCTTCTGTGATTTAGGCAGAACCGTGCCGTAATTTGTGGTTTTCATTATAAGATCACTGTAATGACTCAAGTGTGAGAATTGTAGGATTGATTATTACAAAGTACTGCTCATCTATGACATCCTCCCGTGATGATGACTTGCGGTGATGTTGGAGGAGAAATTGACACCCCGTCTCATTCTTCCCCAGCACTGCCGACAACTCTGACCACCGCCAATTCTTCCTCGGAACTGTCGAAGATACATCAGTTTGGGTCAATGCAAGAAAGAAAGGGATCCACTTGGACTTCATCAGTTCCTGGACCAGACACTGAGAGCAGGCAGCAAGAGGACAAGTCACGGGGACAGGAACAGCGGGAATTGGTGAATAAGGTCTATTCTACCGTACGTTCTAAAGTCTGTACATACATACATCAAGTTAGACTTGAGACAATAGAACCTTTCTCTTGTAAGGATGCAAATCAACATTCGGACTGGATCACATTCCAATTCTGGTCATGCCTTTCTTCTTAAAAGGCTCTCTGGAACTCAAGCACGACTAAGTCGAAAGCGGTACGCACGTGTTACGCATACCACTACAGTTGAACTCAGATATAGAGGACATCTCTCCACTCCCGAGAGGGTTTATCCGAGTGTCACTGTTGTGCTATATTTGAATGCTCCTTTTTTTTCTCTGCTTGGCAGACTGAAGGTTCTGTGTGTTCCACCATGGTTCAGTTCTGTTAAATAAAATTTTCCATTTTTTGAGCACGTCTTCTAGCGTCTTGTCAAGCCACTTTGTAGCATTGACTTGTTTCTGAACTTGCTAATGTCCTTGATGATGACGCTCCTGAACTCTCTGCTGAAGAATCCGTAGACGAAAGGGTTTACCACGGAGTTGCAGTAGCCAAACCAGAGAATGATGCTGTACAGCAAGGGAGGAGTGTGCAACTCCAAAAGACTCGTTAAGGGCATCCTGTAATGTGAGAGAACAAATGCATCAGTAGTAGGCAAGAAAAACTAGGACCCATATCGTTTGGGAGCTCGTACCAAATGAAAAAAGGCAACCAGCAGACCAAGAAGATTCCAATGACGATACCTACTGTCCTAGCAGCTCTGGAAAGTAGAGTATGTTACTGTTGGCATACCTAAATATGCATGCAATGCACATGCATCGGTTAAATGCACGGGCGAGTCGATGGCCTTGATCAACCTTCTATGTAAGAGTATCATTTCACTTTCAAGCCCTTGAATATACCTGGACTCTCTCTCACGATTCAGACTTTGTTGATGTTGCTCCCTGTCGCAGTTGGGGTGAGGAACCACAACGGACTGGCAACGCTGCCTTCCACTAAGCCTGGACTCGCCCACTTCTTGTCCGATGACAGTGGTCGCCAGATAACAGTCTCTGTCTCTGCTTGCTGACGCTATAGGCCCGAGGTCTCCATAAGAGCGGCTACCCGCTAAAGTCAATGCTGGCCCCCGGCCACTTGTCAGTGGCGCCAGTGAAAACGCACTGGGAAGAAGTTGCTGATGCGGCGGAAAAGCCTCGAGGGAGTGATGGCCACTGCCCTTGTCCAGCAGGCTATCACTGATCTGAGGAAAGAAAGATATCAAGAGTCACTCCTTGGACTTGATGGTCGTGAAGAGAAACCTCGAGTGTGTGTTCAGAGCGTCCTCCAGCACATGAAGCACTTGACCCCCAGCATCCGTCGCCTCCGTCGGACTTGGTTGGGGTCACCGTGATGGTTGTAACAGGTTGTTGCTGTTGTTGCCGCCGAGGACAGTTATGATCGTTAAATAGCCGGCATCGTCGGACACTCACTCTGTCTTTACAGGATTGAGTTCCTCGTTTAGTGAGCATGATGGCTTCACTCCCAGGATTCTTGCTGTTCAAAATATTAAGCTTCAACAACGCTGTAGCCATTCTGTTGACTTCATATGAATAGCTCGACCTATGTACGGAACATTTACGTAGAGCAGTACATCTAATATTCCAAATCTTCCATTCCAAAGGAAATGCAAATTAGAGACCAAGATGCAAATTATGTTCTTCCAGATTGGACAGCTAATAAATAGTGGGGCCGAGTTTGCATTCTCATTATGAATTACTGCTACGCCATCATGATGAGATAATCATGCGTGCTCCAAGAGGATACTGCGTCTCTGAGGAGAAGAAACCTCCCGCAGTGCTAAAGCGTCTTTTTGTGGACCAGGGTGAGTGGTTAGGGAGAACAAGAAGCATGCATGGTTGCCAAGCGAGCAAGCTTAATAGAGTCGGATCTGATTCTGGGGAATCTTTTAGGCCGCCATTGTACGTGGTATGTGTACACATGCATAGACTGCATGGAAGTCGAAAAGAACAGAGAAGTGCTGAGGTGTGAAGACATCACATGTTGCTAGAACTGGAATTGGACAGTTCAGAGCCACTGAATTGACATCGCCCGCTCTTTCCTCTCATGACAGTGTTCTGTACTGCCTGTACCATGCTGAACTTTTAGCTTTGATACCACTCTTGCAAATAAGCAAACGTGTTGGGTTAGATGGAATAGGCATTTCTTTGGAAAATGAAAGTTCTTGGAAAGTTCTTAAAAATGAAAGGCTTAGTTTTTTTTACCTTCAGTCAAAACATTTTAGATCTCACTCAACAAATGGTCTTTAACGGCCATTTGAATCAGGGTCTTGTTCACGAAGCAGTCAAAATATTATGTGTAGTACACTCTGCTACGGTAAATAACTTTGATCCCACATCATGGAAAAATGAATTATCCCAGAAAACTAAAATCGACATTTTTAAACCAGCCTGATATGTATGCATGTTGACCGAATTGTTTCGCCACAGTCCTTATTTTGCTCATCGTTCTGTCACTTTTAAATACTGACACTTTTCGTCCGCAAGGACATATTTCTTTTCAGCGCAATTCAAAGCACGCACTGGCTTGTATGTAGGAGTAGCATTTTCTTCTCACCGTTTGGAATAATTGTGCCACTCACTATATACGTTCAGGTACTCCTCGTTTCTTTGATCTAAATTGATGCGAGTAACGTTATGCATACTCGACGCTTAAGGCCTGGCACATGTATTGCATGTGCACCGTATGTACAAATGCTTTGATCCCGCACTTATTTGTGCAAGAAGTTGTGCTCATCTCGAACACGACAATTTCCAGCTCTCACTCACCTCTTGTCCCTTCCTGCCAAGAGTCCAGTTAAAGAGATCCTTGCTTCATCCTTCTGGAGCCTTTTGGTTTCACGGTAGACCTGCCGAGGAAAGTGACAAGATTACCAACACCACTCATAAGGAAAGTATCACAGCCCTGAGTCCTAGCCAATGACTTTTCCACTGAATGTACCTGCTGCTGGCATAGAGTACTGGGGGTCCTCCTTAAATTGTACACTGTTGGTATTTTTGGTCCACTTGACACAGTTGTGGCTAGACGTTAAAATGATTTTAAGTGCTGCCACGGACATTAAAACCTTCAAATATTAATGGACGCTACTGCTTGTTGCTTCTGGCGTCAACTGGGTCTGGTTTCTGTACCGATTCCTGTTCTGAGTGTACAATTTGAAATGCCCCCGCCGTATGTACAGTCGTGCGTAAAAATTTTCCACCGGCATGACATCACCTCATATGCTGTAGTGAAGCGTGTTGAGTTGGAATTTTGACGTGAAACACAAAGATGTGACACTTGGGCACGACGTTAAGTACAAAGGTTCAATTTTACAATTGAGTACAAAGGCCCATTTTGGTGCTAGAGTGCTCAAAACAAGACCAACTACTGGACAGGACAGCATGCCAAGGAGACTGGAAATTTGGATTTTTCAGCGGGAAATGTGGATGAAACTGACTGAAATTTTCATGGAACAATCCTGGCCCCCCGGCCCATCATTTCCACAAGGATTCACTCCCCGGGTCCTCCGGCACTTGTTTTGAGCACTCTAGCACCAAAATGGGCAGCCCTGACATTGAACCTTTGTTCTCAACATCGTGCCCAAGTGTCACATCTTTGTGTTTCACGTCAAAATTCCAACTCAACACGCTTCACTACAGCATATAAGGTGATGTCATGCCGGTGGAAAATCTTTATGCCAAGGACTGTCAGGACCCCAGCTGCTGATTGCGTCTTTTTGTTGAAGGCTACTACTGTACTGCCCCCTAGATTCAGTAACGAGATTCCCCCAAACTTATGGTTTTGCTTTTCCACTGACTTGCCCGCCCTCCGTGGGTGGATGCCAAAGAAATGAGGGTGCACTTAAAAAGATATCCACAGGTTGTTTTGTTAGACTACACACTCCAAGCATCTGTCTATGCACAACATCTTTTTCTTGCCTGTTGCCTGGGGTCCGAGGTCATATGAATCGTCAGTGACCTTGGAGGTGGTTGGTTCCAACTTAGATCGTAGTTTTAAAGATCCTCTTTTCCCGAAGCAAACATGCATAGCGAATGCATTCCTTCTTAAGAAATATTTGGTCTAAGCTGAGGACGGACGGTCTGACAAGTTTCGGTTTATTTTGCCTTGTAGAGGTAACGCCGGCAGAACAGACGTTGCCTGGCTTAAAGATTGAACTACAATATACCGTACATCGTGAAGCCAGAGAAAATGAAAGCAGTGCCGCGTCTTTACTACTGTTTTGCCTCACGAAGAACATGAACTAAAACTTCAATTTGCGTCAAAAAAGATTCGTTCTATCTGAATACCCTGTTAAGCAACAGCCGACTACCAGCAAAAATGATGATGTGAAGGTGAATTGTTTAGTCTATTTGTCGTCGATAATGCCTTCGCTGATAAGAATGCAGAGGTTTTTATCAAGCTCATCAATGATGCCTTCCGGTATCCAGCCTTGGTCCAAAGTCAGATTTATAGCATCATCAAGAAGCTAAAGAATGGAGGAAACACTGGTGAAGTGCGATGCAACAACAGCTCCCAAACTATCCGGACTCCTTAGATGTTTGCAGCAGCCAAAGACTTAATAAAAGCTGAGTAGCGTCAACACAAGAGTACCAAGCTGATTATTTTCTGCTCCCTGGAACTCGGTGCTCAAAGCTCTCAAGATGTGTTCGACCTGCTGACCCGACTCGAGCTCACATCCCTGAACTCGAATCAAATTGAACTCGCAAAAATACAGCTTGAACCCATCCCTTGAGCTCTTAGCCCCGAGCTCGTGGCATTGAAAACAATCAGCTAATGCCTCGTATGCGTCAACATTGACAGAACAGAGAACAACATGAGTTCGATGCTGCCAGAACTTCACATTAGCTGTAAAACACAGCGGTGAGAGGACAGCGATATCATCATGAATGAGACTATAGCGAACGTCTTCACGCCTGATACAAAGCGTCAGTCCAGGCAGTGGCTCCCTATTAATACGCCAGCTCAAAGCACAATGGGAATAGCATCACCAAAAAAGATGCCGTCGTCGGCATGATTTACATTCATTATGCCTCCCCTTGGCATCTGTGTGATTGCCAAATACTTTGTTGATGCCCTTGGCCGGTTCCTAAAGACATTAAACAAGGGAGAGGACCTGGCCCTTCATGGTCTTTCTTCATGCAATGCTTCTGTCTATTTAGTACAGCTTGCCAAAGACTTTATGGAAGGGGTTCACGATGATTGAACATCACCCTTCAGGTCAGACCTTGCTCCTTTGTCTTCGTCCCAAAGGTGAGGGACCTCCTTGTTGGCACACGCATCGTGGAAAACCCTAATGGTGTTAAAGAGACGTAGAAGAGATTCCTGTTAGACTTCACCACACGGTCAGGTAAACTGTATTTGCGCCAGTGTTATGATGCTGTTGTTGCCTAAGGTGGCGCAACTCAAAGGGTCGAAAGGTTTGATGTTGACATGAGACATGAACAGTTGACACATTCCATTAGCTCTGTCTGCCCTGGGAGCAGCCACCTGCCCACGCAAGTTGCAGTGGCGGCATAAGAAACCTACGGCTATTCTCTTCATCGCAAACTTTTGTATTGCCCACTTCATACCACTGACTGTCAGGACACACCAGTATACCAGCATAATTCAACAATATTCAAGTAAAACACTAGTACAGTAAATACACCGTTAATATGGTGTACAAACATAGAGAGGAGCTGTTTCTCGTATTGGCGTATAACAAGTTGTACTACCTTGAAATAAACGTAGACCATGACTGATCCTGGAAGCCAGAATGAGACAAGGCCAGCGAGGACCGAAAAGTACTTGTTCACCACCAGGTCGCACGAGTTCGTGTTTTGCCTGCAGTAGAAGATACACACGTCACGTTACATCCTACTTGGGTGCTTAACCGTGGTACAAACAGCGTCTTAAGCAACGTTGAGACGTCGGAAGTGTCGAAGCTCAGTACATTATAAAGGTTTCTGTCCTAGGAATAAGAGAATTCAAGTCAGAACATACGTCTTCGTCCGTTGCTGCGTTGGCTTGCCGAAGTCTGTTACCGAAGTCTTGTTTCACTTGCCTGGAAAGCTCCAGATGCTCCTCAGAAGAGTAGATGCCCGTAAAGACCGGGACAAAGCCAGTGAGCAAGCTGAGGGTCCATGTCACAGCCACCATAAGTGCTACCTTAGCCGGAGTAATGCGCTGAAATGATGTGCATATGATGTTGATTTACTGTCAGCACGTACGAACGAAGATTTCTTTTTGCTCACGCTGTAATACAGAAGCGGTTGGTTAACAATGGCGAAGTATCGGTCTAGGGAGACGCAGCAGAGGTGGAGTATGGACGAGGTGCACAGCGTCACATCCATGGCGTGATAGGCCTGAAACGACGGTCACTTTTCTGACCCTTTGTACAAGAACTTTTGCAATGACTGCTGCACTTGAACAGCAACAATGAAGAGTAGCTAATAGGTGTTTACAGTGTACGTAGCAAATAATTTTTTTACACATTTTTATACCGGGTGCACAGAATTGTTGGGGACACTCATTTGCGGCCCCGAGAGCTGCAGACAGCTGGAGTCTGAAAAAATGTTTCAACAAATGTATTGATTGCCTAAAAGAAGTGTCTACCAGTAGCACTGTTTCCCACCAATCTAGCTTGAAATATATACCATTGACTTTGAAATGGAGGAGTTCAGAAAAAGAAATGGTTGTGGCCAAACTTCAGGAAGGGGAGTCTGCAATTGCCGATGCCAAGAGGTGAGACATTCATTGGACCACTGCCTGCAAAATCAAGAGCCTCTACGCTGCCATCCAATGTTTCCCCCAAGGAAACATTGGTAGTAGGCCAACCTATACTGAGACTCTGAAACAGTGATCAGGCTTGGTCAAGTCAAATCTGTCTCTCCATCAGAGGCTGGTGAGAGAGCACTAGATCCCAGAGACATTAATGAGAGAGCTGGTCAATGTGGATTTTTGGATCTCAAAAGCTTGTTGGTGACAAAAGTCCAGGTCCTGTCCCTGAGACAAAAGACGAACGAAAGGTCCCAGGCCCTCATCAACTCCACGAAGCACCAACACAAGGAGAGGATCAACATTTTCAGCAATGAAAAAGATTTCCACGTTGACAAATGTGTTAACTGCTATAATAGCAGTTATGTGGCTACCTCCCCTGAAGATGTTGACCCCTATGCGAGGTATGCAGACCCCCTCAAGTACCCTGCCAAAGCGAGGACTTTAGGCTATGTCGAAACTGACAGCACAGCCTTTCTGCGCATTTGGGTGAATGGCAACTTGAGCAGTGCCCAGTTCAAGCAGATCCTCATCACAATAGTAAGGATATGAGTCTGCCCACCAGAGAGCGCCTCCTGTCACAGCTTTCACAGCTTCCTAAACATCTCTGCGGATGGCTTCAACCCAGGGTAATTGGCATCATCAACCTGAACACCCCTGGATTACAGCATGGGGGGGAGGGGTCATGAGGAGACTATAGCGCGTGCCATGACCCACAGCAATGAGGCTTACCTCAAAGCCTATATTGGGCTAGCCTGGGTCTCCATCGACAAGGACTGTATTAAGAAGGCCCGCACCAACCTCATTCCAAGGCTCAAGCTCTGTGTCGCCGTCAAGCGAGACTTCTTTAAAAAATGATAGTTTGGCCTAAAAGTGCCAGTGCTTTCTTTGTTCTAAGCTTGCAGACTTAATAAAACCGATTTATACCACATGAAATCCATTAGTAGTAATACGTCTGTTGCTTCCGCGAGCCTGGTGTAAGTGTAGCCTTAAAACAGGTGCATCCTCTACTTTTGCATGAAAAGTAGATTTCTCGCATACGCAGCTTTTAAGGGTCAAGAGGAACTGCTTTTCCCTACCATCCAAAGAAGAGCTCTAGCCTTAACATTCATTTGACATCCCTGACATTCATCAGAGAAAGAAAGCAGAGAATTGCTTGCAACGACTGTCAAGGACAGAGCGCCAGCTCCGGCTGTCATTCATCAAAAATTCATATCGCCACAGTCAAGTTGCTGAATGCAATGCAGCAGGTTGCTATCACTGTTAATACAACTTATCTGCGCTTGAACTTCGTCATACGCAAGGGTTTTTTTTATCCTCGCTGGTGTCCAGGAAAATTTGATAGAACGACTTTCGCGCGAGCTGTTGAAGTCGTCCTATGATAAAAGAAACTCACCTGGCAAAGTACAAAGCCAAAAATCCATCTGCCCACCAGCTCGCTGACGAGCCTCGGCACCATAACAGCGATGCCGAGCAGAAGGTCTGTTGAGGCGAGTGATGCGATGAACAAGTGACTTGGCCGGCGGAGATTTGGGTGGCAGAGAACGGTCAAGATGATGAAGGCGTTGCCCACGATCGTGCAGAAGGTCAACATGGCCAGGAGGAACGTCTGTCAAAGAGTGTCCGCAAGTCAAAATCGATAAGACAGCTTATGTCAGTGGGAAATTTATCTTTCCTAGGCTTTCGTCGTACGTAGTGATCCACTCACTAATCCTGGCTTAATGCAATCGTGAGGATACAGCGAACCTTTCATAATCTGATCTGAACAATGATCGCAATCACCTGATTGATTAGTAAGAAGACTCAAATACAAGTTATTCGACTCTTGGCATTCCTTGATGAAACTTGTAAACAAGGAACCTCTGACAGCTGCATGCCATATAAAAAAGTAAGCAAGCGAAATGTCATCCGAGTACGACCACGACCGCCGTTGAGGTCCTCCATGCCGGCCACACCGAGGTTCAGAAGCAACCTCGAGGCTATGATCGAGGCTGAGGGGGGATGGTCTGAAGAGAATGCAGCTCAGTAAACCCCAACTGGCTTTGTGTTAACGGATACTTAAAATGTCCTGTGCTTGAGGAGGTGTGAGACCTTTCTTTTAACCGTGACATGACTCTTGATTCTACATTAGCATCCTGTAAGCATGTTCAATAAAGTCCTTTCTCAAAGTAAGGCAGCATCAAAGGGAATTAGGAGAAATTTAAGTATAAAGGGACAAAGTACAAGAAAAAGACAAAGTCCCTGTAGGTATTTTTTGTAGAAGATCGGCATTTCATTTAGTTCTTTTTTTCTGTTGATGATGGATGCTTTTCCTCACCAAGTCTGCTCGTGCGATAGGACGTTCGGTTGTAGGACAGAGTTAATAGTTCGTCTGAACAAATGGATATCCTCATACTCAGATCTTTCCCCTTCTAAGTGCATTCAATTAGCTTGAGGATGGAGTTTTGCACAGGTCCGCTTTGGCGACATAACTTAATATCTCTATTTAATAAGGTACATAACTCACTCACATTCTTGTCCCCGTCATCATTGTCGCCAATGCCTCAGTTTCGTAATCAATCTCATAGTCTCGTCGCTTTTCTCCCAGTCTTGTCGGCACTCGCAAAGTTTTACTGTTTTTCTCTCACTACATGCTATGTAATGAAATATTAGAGAAAAACCAGGAAAAGCCCGCCAAACCATCCCCATTAGTTTATATGTACGGATATTCTGGGCTGGCACCAAGCAACAGTGCTCAGCGCAAAGAGAGTAATCTCAAAGAGATTGTTTTCTCACCCCGATCGCAACGCACGTAACGTTACAACCTTATTCTATCCCAATGGTCCTAAGGGTTTGCCTAATGCGGTTTATTTTCGTAAGTCTTAGTAAGCTGCTCAGGTGTAGGGGGCTGATTTTGGTTGATGCGCATGCCAAGTTTCCATATGCTCCTTCCCTCATGCGAGGAAGTCACGCAGCAGGTGTGTAAAATCCTGGTGTTCTTCTCCACAGAATTAACAGATGTCTTTTTTGCTGTTCCCAACCTTGTGTTCATGGTCCTTAAGGTAGTTTGAATTACTATCCCTAGATCATATTTATTCAAGTTCTCCAGTCCTGGAGAACTTAATCTCCGGTTTAAAATGAATGACTGTGCTCTTTCTCTTATTTTATGTAAGGTTGCGTGACGACAAATGGAGCAGTTGCACTGCTATGACACAATGACTTTTTTACTGCTCTTTTTCAAGTACACCACTTTTAAAAGTGCGTACTAAAAAAGTTTTGAATCTCTTCGTTCCTTTATCAATCCAAAGGGAATTGCAGCATAAAGAAAAATTTGCGAGAGAGGCCCCCAATCAGATTATCTAAAACTTTAGAGGCTTCGGAACACCGTGATAGACTGGGGAAGACAGATTTCCTGCAGTATAAGCACAATACCTCTTTTTCCCTTGGGAGTTGTTCTTGCTCTAACAGTACACATCTCCCCCATGCCAGAAGCAGTTCAAGTGTCACGTGTCTTTGGAATTCTAATCCGGACACCCTGTAGATGGCTGTCGTCAGCAAGGTTAGCTTTTTCTGATTCATCTCCCCACAGCAGATTTCCATGCTGCCACGCATTTACATTTCCAGCTCTCCATCTTATCAGATGGCTATTCTGGTAATTGAATGTTCTTTTTTAATAACAAAGTTTAGGATTAAAATTCAAGGCTGTTATGCTAAACACTGACGTAGTGTGTACTGTAGTGCCGCATTTTTAAATCTCGGATGTACCACTACGTACATGCTTAAGATGATCGCTTTCGCAGTTCGAAGCTGTCACCCACTGAAGCTGTCGAATTGAGTGGTGTTGTTTTTTACAAAGATATAATAATAATTTTTGCGTTACATCAAACTTTGAAAATCAAAATTTTTAAGAAACTGTCGCAGCCACGCGTGGAAGAGTCTTGCTGTTCTACAGTGATCGATTATAAAAGCCAACCCTGTCTGTATAAGCGGATGTATGAGTAGAGCACCTGCATGATTCAGCCAAGCCCGGGATGTAGGAATTTTGGTATTCGCGGATACGGATGCACATGTCAAAATCTGCATCCTCTTGGATGCAGATGCGAATCATCATCGTCGTGACGCGGCTGGTGCTCTTGGCACCCTCCTCGGGGCTCTTGGAGCTCTTCTTGTTGTGCTACTGGGTGAGTAGCTGAGCTTGATCGTGGTTGATCTAGATTGGTTGGGTCACAGGCAGCAACGATCTCCTCTTGACCCCTTCTCCCCGGTAGAGGCATAGAGAACCAGTGACTGGGTGACAGAGTCATTGTGACCAGATTCACCAAGTTATGAAGAAGAAGCAAATATATACAAATATATGTAAAGTGTGTAACAGCAAAAATGTCCATGAGTCTCTCAATCTCTGGCCACACCTTGGTGATGGAGTCTCTTGAACTTGGCCCGAGAGTCAAAGCCTTCAAGGAAGAATATGACTCAAACAATTTGACTCTCGGGCCAAG
>JAAUXU010076822.1_pt1 | contig 17301 bp, 10 predicted proteins | sample 7278151 | NCBI WGS metagenome assembly JAAUXU01 (sample SAMN14350113, study PRJNA611818) | marine sediment metagenome | isolation source: surface marine sediment (1.8m) | place: French Polynesia: Moorea | collected 2018-08 | reverse complement strand
TAAGCATCTTCCACCGACTCCGCGTACTCCACTTTCCACAAGCGGTCCTTGTCCGAGGCGTCAGAATCGCTGACTTGCTTGATCCGGCACTCCTTGTGCCATTCGTTGCCCTTCAGCCCCCCCCCCCCCGTTAGCAACTGCTAATATCAGACATTTGTCCCATGGAGCAAGATTTTTGCGAAGAAAACACCAACTAAAAAGGCGGCATGGAGAGAGGGAGCAATAAAAAAAGAGAAATGTGATATCTACTTCCTTTCAGCATCTCCCTGAGCTGTGCGTACGTCCAGTCCGGGCCAGTACAGAAGTGCACGGCTGAAAGTGCCTCGGCCGAACGTGCGCACTTTCTTGGCAGTGCAGTGTACGTGTATGAGAGGAGAGTTTGTCATCGCCACTGTACTATGCTGTTCTAACGAATGCCCACGCACTCGCACTTGGTTAAGGGTCGCCTTCTGCCGCAAACTTCGGTCTTTTGATGGAACATCCGTCCACCTGCGATAGAGGCCAGAAGTTTATTTTAAGTTGGGTAAACATTTTGCTAGTTCTCCCTTCGATCCCCGTTCGCCCGAGTAAATGGCCGGAAAGTTCCCTTGTAACTCATATACGCATGTGGCCTTTGCTCATTTTAAGTACCTAGTGGCTCGTATGAGAAATCAATACGCCGCAAAAGCTCGAATGGCTTTGTTGACCTCACTTTAGTGAAGAACCGCCGTAAAGCGAGAATTTTGCTGATTGATCACCAACTAAACAAATAGTCTCAGTTTACATAATACAGTTGGGCAAGGATCAGCCTCAATTTTGCAAAAAAGTTAATTTTCTTCGTCGGTTCAAATGAATATTTCTTTCCTCAATCTATCCAAGTCTCTACTGATAAATGAGTCCTACTGAGTTGAGTGGAGTAGAAATATGTTATAAAATGTTGGATTTAAGAAAGTCATCATCATTGTTCTCCTTGAACTTCTTGGCCATCATGATCAACGCCATCAGAAACAAGGAGCAGCAGCAGAAAGCTTGAAACCTTTGTCAGACTGAGGAACAGAGGGGAGTCACATATTAGTTCAGGAATCTTTTACAAGTTCTGTGCTGTCTATGATGCGATAAAACAATTACTGTTGCTGGTGAGTAGACCTCGGAACTTTACGCGAGGAATCCGAGCAAGTTAGGTTGCGAAAATGAGATTTTAGGCTTTTTCTTGCTGCGTCATTTTTCATTCTAATTTCATAACGATTTTTGGCAAAAAAAAGAAGTCAAAATTTCAAGGCCTGTTGCATTTTGTCTTGATTTTTCTGTTCTTGCTGAATATTTTAACCTTTTGGCCCTATTTCTTCGGTCTCTGCCCCAAATCCAGAGATCTACTTAAAAACCTTCTTCTACCCGAAGTTTGGCAAAGATCCTTCTCGATTTAGTGAACTTGTTGCTGCTTGTAACGATGACTGAACCAAGTAGACGCACTCTTGTACTTGGATTAAACAGACAGTACAAAAACATGTGAAGCAAATTAATAGCGAGTTTCATTGAGCCCAAGGGTAGCCTGATGTACACACAACATCATAACCACCTCTTCGAGTTTCGACCTCTCTCTTCCCCTGTAGCCCGCGCCTTTCTCTGTCTGCTTGCTTTATTTTTTTAGGGGAAAAGTAGAGCAGCAGGGAAAGTTTCACAATCACGGAGTCTCTCTTCTCAGTCTTTTAAGGCACGCTCACATTCACAATAACGTATTAAGACCCATACATTAGCTCCCCCTTCCTTCAGGACTTAGTCTTTCTGTAGTCATGGTGCACTCAGAGTGAGACTGGTTCAAGTCAGACGTTCAAAAGAGTGAGGACGAATTTTACCTGAAGAAACTCTTGGGAAGGCACATAAATCGACTCCATCCAAGATGAAGTGGTTTTGTTTCTAAACAAAAAAGGAACTTCGTTCACTGCCTTTCTTCGCCTTTTCTTTCTTTGAAAAAAATTCATTCGCAGATTAGAAGATAAAACTTGAATATGAAGAACACAAAAGCATGCATTCTCCAGTGGGATTCATGGTATTGTATGAGTATGGTGTACGTACTATGCAGCTCCATTGGCCGGACGTGCAGTACATGGTGGAATTGTGACTGGCGTGCCTTACTTAGTGCATGGGTGCAGGCGTCACCGAGTACGAGCAGCACGTTCGTGCGGGCTGGGACCGAGTTTGGCCTCTCAATGTTGTAATGCTCAAAATTTTCACTTTTCAGGTCAAGCTTTGGACCAAACCCAAGTGAAAAGCGAAAAGTTGCACTTGACGAAGTCCTCCTTAAACCCTTTTTGCACGCTAGTCTACTACGGGTACCAGTTGGCAGTAAATTCAAGTTGCCATTATACAAACGTCATCGCACTGCTTCAATTATCACTCTCTCTATGCCTGATACTTAAAGCATGAGAAAGGACGCGAGGAAAAGTTCATCCCTCGAGTCGCATTTAAAAAACAAAAAAATAAAATCGAATTTGAGAGGGTGAAACTTGAACTTTTCGAGTTGGGCCAGATTCAACTTGGACGCTCTAAGTACGTGCAGACATCTGGGTGGATCACAGGACGGTCACCCACGGTGAGGGAAGTGCAGTACCGGACGTGATGGCTGCACACGTACGTGCAACTTTCAACTTTCCCGCAGAGATGTCTCGCCTTTCTTTGGAAAGTTGTCATGCTTCACCCGGACGGTTGTTTAACACAGCCGTGAGCATCACAATCCGCAAGTGAAATGGCAATTAGATATATATAGATATTTTTCAGGAAATGGATGTCGCAGACGTCTGACCAAATTGACTGATGCTGCGAGCAGCTTCTCTGCTCACTGACTGAGATCTCGGCAAAGTAGCGAAAGCTCTCTCAGAGGTCCTTGAAAAGTCTCAGTCAGCAGCAGTGGTTGTTTGGTTGGAGGTCGTACTCCTACGTACAGTGCATACGTAGCTGTAGGTGTGGGTGCTAATGTCGCTATCTGACTTGCAGATAAAGGAGCTCATGAATAAACAAGGGAAAGTTTTCTTTTTTGCACGCCTGCACGCGGCCTTCGCAGGTCACCACTGCTGTCAGTCAGACCACGTCTTTGACAAGTCACAGGCTGGATTGTGCAAGACAGAACGAGTGACTTAGGGAAAAAAAGGCGAGCTATTTTGCGTAAGTGACATCACACTCACGTCTTCATCACACGACTGATATCGTTCAATAATGATTCTCAGTCCTGCTTTTGCCGTCGTACTTGAATGTTAGCTTTTTTCTGCTGTGTGTTCTGCTATTTGTCTTCTCTTGAGGGGTAGGAGGAGAAGACGACCCAATCTTACAAAGCAAACACCGTAAACATGGGTGTGCCGTCTTACAGAGCTTGAGTATGAGCACCTCGGGTAAGATGACATTGATTTTGTTCCCCTCAACATCCTTAATACGAATGTCTCATATTTATGTTAGACTCTTATGTGTTGTTTTCTCGTCCTCAATTCTTAATTATCTTAAGTGTGTTTGACCTAGTGGATTCACTTTCAGTACGACTCTCTTGAGTCCCTTCGGGGGGAGGGGGAAGCATCATTATTGCCAGGCGCTACGTTTATACTGTGCTATATACTTAGGACTGCGCACACACTACGTGGAGGGAAAAGAAGTTGTACGATGTTTGGTACATGCGTAACTTCTCGTTGCTACCAACCTTGATCCTGTAGAATTGATGCTGTGGGTGCTTCTTGCCTTGAGCGAGTCTCCTCGGTTGATGACTTTCCTGCCGGCCAGTGAGAAATTTCTGAGGCGATAGATGTCCTCGGTGTTGAGCTCCATGCTGCCAGGCAGGCTGGCTCCGCGGGAGCGCCTCCCGGGGACGCCGAGCGTGTTGCCGCTGTCTCGGCGAGGCGACAACCCGCTGGCGCCGGGAGTGTGTGTCCGGGTTCCACGCGACAGGAGCACACCAGTGTGGCTCGATCGCCGGTCTAGCATCGGCCGGGCAGCCAGCAAGAACGCAGAAGAATTATTGGCTGCTGCCGACAAGCCGCCGCTAGCGCGCCGCTGGTTCAGTTTCGCCAGGACCGACGGAGGCTCCGAGGGCCGCGGGGACGTCGAAGGGGACGGGCCGTTGACGGACCCGCCACCGCTGTTGCCAACACCTCCGCTGCCGCCACCGCTGCCGCCGCCGCCTGCCACGGACCCCGCGGCAGAGGAGCCGCAAAAGTTTGTGTACGAGTTGGAATGACTGGCTGGCCGACCAAATGAAGCCTTGCTTGGCCGTCGAGAAGAGTCCGAGTCCGAAGGCACCTCAATGTTGACCTCCGGTGGAGAGGACGCGATGTGCTGGGATTTGTACACGAACTCGTCAAATTGGTCATCGAAGTGCTGCTGTTGTTCTTGATGTGGTGACGTCGTCGATGGCACAAACGGGGAGTGGCGGGATGTGCCAGTCGCCGCCGGAGCCGCGTAGTGGTCAGACATGCTGACGTTGGGTAACGGCCACAACTCGGGTGGCACAGGCGGGCCAGATGGCGCCCACGGCGATGTCGGACTATAGCGTGGAGAGTAATCTGGCTGAGAATCGTCTTCGTCATCGTTGTGGAACTCAGGCAGTCGCGACGTAGATTTCCGTCTGACCGCCATCTTGTCGCCACTTGCAGCAGTTACTGGGTTGATATGTACTCCTTGGTCTTCTTCTTCGTCCTCGGCCGCTATGAGGATGTTGACAGGCGGCACTGGGAGAAAGCGATCGTCCTCGTGGACGTCGAAGGCTGCCGCAGTGGTGCGCTGTACGCGGAACGATCCGCCGCGGCGGCGGCTGTCGGAGGAGTTCTCTCCGGCCGCAGAGCCGAACCTGGATGAGGACGGGTGCTGGTACGAACCTCTTCGCTGCAGTCTCGTCGGACTCTGACTGATGATGTCGCCGCTGCTCCCCTGCGGCGGGTGAAAACGTCGCCGGTGCGGTAGCCGGCGATGGCGGCGTGGAGAGGAGTCATGAGGAGAAGCCGAACCAGGGTCGCGAGCGGCGTCCTCGAGGAAGGCGCTGTTGGGCAGAGAGGAAGACATGCTTGCTGCTTCAGTCGTCAGTCGTCTCCTCCGACCCGCTCCTCTGTCCAAGAAAGCAGTTCGTCAAACGGGCGTTCGCGTGGGGAAAGGCCCATGGATGAAAATCTCCTCGTTCTCTGCGAATAGCACACCTGGAATGTGAAAGCAGGCACGACTGCGATCATTTAGCGTGTAGAAAATGTGGGGTCCTTGCAAAACAATTGTCACCTCTGCCTTAATGGGGACATTTGCGAGCGTGATCTGATTGAGATTCAACGGATAAGATACAAGCGTGCACAAACTACGTAGAGGAAGTTCGCACAGGCTACATTCAGTGCCTACATTCAGTGCCTCACTCGGTTCAGTTCAGGTTCAATACCGAGTGAGGGCCTGCCAACCCGGGTGCCCAGCTACTCGGGAATCTGGACACCCAAAGCGATGTTTACTACTTGACATCTAGGTAATTTTTGATCAGGTGCTCGGATAATTACGGCGAACAACGATGATTTAGCAATCTTTTTCTATCTGCGCCAAAACAGAAAAAAAGTGAACTCATGTATTTGTTAGGAGTTTCAGAAGTGGGCAAATCTGGCCGTTACAAGGCTCCAAAGCGTGTCAATACAGCTTTTAAGAGGTAGAAGCAGCAAAGTACAGTGCCTGGCACCAGGGCACCACGATGAGTCTGAGCAGATTCGATACCCCGGTACCAGAAAAATTATTACCCGTGCTAACCCTAAATGGCATGCAGCTGTGACTTAATGTTGATGCTTTCAAAACATATAGAGTGAAAAACGATGTTATTTCCTTACTTTAAGGTGCTTCGCAAGCTTCCCGCTGCCTCAAGCGAGAGTTGTCTTTTTTCCTCATACCCGTGCAAAGAGAGAAATGAACGCGAACTCGCGGGAGCAGAATAATACATTCATTCTTTAGTCGGGCTTTTTTCTTCCTCCTACTGTCACGGGGGCTTTAAGTGTGACCCAACTGGAAGTATTCATTAGTCAAGATTGAGAAGAATTTGCATACTGCTGACATAAACAGTCCATGGCGTAAGTAATTTCCACGGGAAACTGCCCTCATACGCTGAACTGAAGCATTTTGGAGCTGCTTTTCAACGTGGAAGCGGTCATTGACTGAAGATTCAAAGGTATGACCAGCTTTGTGATAGTCTGTTTTTGGTGCTAGAGTGACCGGAGTCCCCCAGAGGGCGCCACCGGCTCAGACTGATTTTTCACATTCTCGGGGGTCCTTTGGTTGGATTGTTGGTATGAAATCAACCCAAATGTTCTGAAGCAGGGGCTGCCGTATGCACCCCACTCCCCAAGCTCCAAGATCCAGGGGGGGTACTCACCCCTCTAACCTAGTACTGCACATGCAAACCTCTTCCCAGCAGCATCACTATGCTGTGAGGTGCATGCATTGTTCTTGTCATCCTCCGTCATGATCCACGACCCGGCCAAATCCTCTAGATCTGTATGTATATTCCGTCTTATGACTGCACTTCAAAATTGTTTATGGCATAAGTGCGGGCATTGTAATACATCACGCAGGGCATCTACATTGCCCTCAATGTGCTACAGTTTTGTATGGAGGATCCGATCTTGTAAAAGTTCTGTCGTGTTTGCCTGTAACCATCTTTCTCACACCTGGCAATAGAGAAGTCACTTTCCTCTTGACTGGTGCCTGGGAAAACACACACCAGGCCTCCAGAGAACCTTTGGAGAGTATTGAAGCATTCTTTGACAATTGCCCGATCAGCATCAAGTGTTGTTGCGCCATCGCAAGCGGACAAGGCAAATCAAAGTGGCCCTTCTTGAATGTGAGCTTAAACAAGTTCTCCATGTTTCAGCTTGATCATATCAGTCTCTACATCAGTCCAGCAGACAGTACAAGGCGGCCTGGGACAACTGCACAGCAATCAGTTGTCCTGCAGAACTGCCAGCTCATGTTGAAGCACAGGGGGCATATCTTGCAGGGGAGCCCTGATTCAAGACCGGCGCCTTCCTACTGCTTGCTGCTGAGCAATGACAATGTGACAAAACTAAATCTTCTTGAGACAGCTGGCTTGCCCTGAGATCTTCTAGAGGGCTTTTTACACCAACGTGGCTTAAGGAGAACTCCTGGAGAGATGCCAGGAAAGAGCGCTCCTCAGCATCGATGACAACCATACTTATGGACTCTCAGAATGTGTCTGCCACCTTTGGTACCTTTGAATGCCTGCTGCTAGTCAAGTTCTGCTGTCAGAAAAGATAAGATATTTAGGTCATGAGGTTGCCATGGAGCTTCTCATGGCCAAATGTGGTACAGAGATGTTGAACGACGACGCCATCTGGTGGGCACCATGCCAAATCCAGATGAAGTGAGGCTCGGCCACTCTGTGGAATAAAGTTCGAACTATAAATACTTGCCCAGTTATTTTCTTCTTTCCATCAGTGGACACCCCAATGATCACCCCCGTCTATGATTGGCACAACCGTATAAAAAGCGTTGACATCAAAAATTACTTAGCCAGTGTGCCTGTTACAAGAACAGCTCTTGCAAGAAGGAGGCGCTCATTGGTAATATCATAAACGCGTGCGGTTTCCTAAAATCCTTGTGAGTTGGTGTCGGTTGGTTGTCGGTTTTGCAGAGTGCCAAGCATAAGGTTAAAACTCTTAAAATGTTTCGACTCCAACCCGATGTGTATACTTCAAATATAGTCCAACTTAGCCATGTTTCTGTGCAAGACAAGAAGAGAGGGCATATTTTCGCTGTCTAGACTGTTACCTTTTGCTGAGACCACAATTCCTGCATCCTCATTCCTCATTCCCATTGCTAACTCCCCATTCAAAATTCAAAATTTCGGATTCCCAATTTCAAATTCTCAACACCGACACTGATACCGAAACCGACGCTGAGGTATAAAAGTAGTTGGTGTTATGTTGACTTTTTCTAAATAGTGGTTGTAGGTGTACCGCTCACGTCCGTAATACCATGCCACTCCAGGCGCAATTGTGGGTAAATGTCCAGATATAAGATGTAAGCCCACTTAAGAGAGTTGACACATTCAGTGTAATTGTGAATGTATATAGCGGCTCATAGATCTTCTGCATCCTTATTTGTAGGCCATGCAGAGATACTTTGCAATGGTGCTGTCCCTGAATGCAGAAACCGATGGAGGTCAGCCAAGTCTGCTCCTCTGTCAAAAGCACAACCTAAAATCTCTGCAGTGATGAGCACTCAGGTTCAAGATGGTCAGTAGAGGCAAGACCGAGCTGCAAACTGTTCTTGAGAATGATTCAGATGTGATTGGCAGCATACCCACTAAAGCAGTTCAGCGTCTCCTCGAGTGTGTCCTCTGAATGACATCTGAGTCACAAAATGTCTCCAATGATGACGTAAAAATGGAGGCATTATTTGATGACTCGCTGGCTATCAAGTGAGCACACAGAGTTTGCCCGAGTGGCTGGGGATGTGAAAGATATGTTTCTTCATCGGTAGCAGCTTGTTTCTCCAGGCAGCATTAAGGATGTTTCTTCGGATGAAGCCGATTGCCGCACTTTGGATACTCTAGTATCAACATGGGCTGTCTCGGAGAGGATCACGCTAGTGGATCTTGACGTGTGGGGCGTGAACGACCAACTTCAGGTGCTGCTTTCTCACCAAGAGCTGCCATTGCAGCTTAAGTAGTTCATATTACGCAGATATATCATGTACGCAATAAACAGTGCTAGCATACATGCTGGGTTTTTTATTTGTAGTTTTCTAAGCTGCTCTGCATGCTAAGTAAACTTGCTCTTAGATGCTCACCCCGTACATCACTGTGTAAAGCTTTGAGGGATTTTTTCTCCAACTTTAAATAAGTACTAGCGCTTACGCGGCACCCAAGTGCGTTGGGTGGGAAGAATATAAAAAATATATAGACATACTACAGTCCTGGACATAAGTAATTTGCGTTGAGCATGATGGCACCTCCTACACTGTACTGAAACGTGTTGAGGTGAAATTTTGATGGGGAATGTGAAGATGTGATACTTGGACACAATGTTTAATACACAGGGGCAATGTCAAGGATGCCCATTCTAGTGCTAGAATGCTCAAAAGGAAGCCACCTGGAAAGGGAGCCATGCCAAACAGAAGAAAAATTTGGCTTTTTCAGGGGGTAAACTTGTATGAAATTGGCTGAAATTTTTACAGAGAATCCTGACCTCCTGGCCCACTATTTCCACCTGGATTCACTCCCCAGGCCCTCCGGCGCCATGAGCAAGCATGCGAAAAACCCCTGTCTGGGGTGCCACTTCGGCAGGTAAACAAAACTCATCGATGACAGTTGGGTAATCTCAATCAAGACCTTGCTGATTGCAATCCGGACAGATTTGCTGCTTGTAAGTGCCATGAAGTCATTTCCTAACACACACACACACACACGCACCCCCCCCCCACACACACACTGCTACATTTTCTAGTCTCTGCTACGGTCGTGCTCCTTTGCTGCCACTGCTCTGTGATCTGGATTATCAGATTCCGATCTTTCGATCGTCCTCAGACCTGATCAGACTCAGCAGTAGTGTGAGAAGGCAGTCCAGATCTTGGCAGTCCACATCGAGATTTCCAGAGTGTTGTAGATGAGTTTTGTTTACATGTCAAATTGTCACCCTGTCGCTCTCTTTTTGCTGCTTCGCAGAATGTAGCAACCTCTCAACATGTACACAGGGTTTTTGAGTGCTTGCTCATGGTGCCGGAGGGCCTGGTGAGTGAATCCTACTGGAAAATGCCTGCCTTTGGGTCTGGATTGTTCCATGAAAATTTCAGTCAATTTCATCCACTTTTACCCCCTGAAAACGCCAAATTTCTCTTTCGTTTGGCATGGCCCCCCCTCCAGGTGGCTTCCTTTTGAGCACTCGAGCACCAAAATGGGCAGCCTCGACATTGATCTGTGTACTGAACATTGTGTCCCATTATCACATCTACACATTCCACATCAAAATTCCACCTCAACATGTTTCAGTACAGTGTAGGAGGTGCTGTCATGCTCGACTCAATTACTTTTGGCCAGGTATATATATAAGGACAGGCCTGTATGTACGTGTGTCTGTGTCTTTGTCAGAGGCTTAATCCAGGATTTTCGTCATTTTAGCGGCTGATCTTGGCAGCTGATTTTTGTCAGAGACACAGACAGATGAAATGTTTCATTTCTTCTACCCAACAAAGTGGGTAGCGCAAAAGCACAACTCAAAAATATAAAGCGCTACGTGCGTGCGTCCATCGATCTGTGTCCACACACTTCGCGCCATGCAATAGCTAGCAGTCAGCTGCCCAAAAGCTGTTGAAGCTGGAAATTGCTACGAATTAGCAGTCAGCCGCACAAATCAGCTCCGCAAAAGCTAAAAAAACAGCTGCGAAAGTCAGCCGCGCAAAAGCTGGTGACGCAGGAAATCGACCTCGGACAGACACACACATCTCAAAAAGGCCCTCGTGCTTTATGTAATTGGCAACCATGTGTCACCATTGCATATGTAGTATATGTTGATTACTGCCAAAAACAAACGCAGAAGCTGAAATGGGGCTCAAACACCGCACTTGTTACACTCATCAAATGCACTTGAATGAATAGAAAGAGAGGTAAGTGAAAAAACGAAGGCTCAAAATTGGGTCTTCTAAACTTTTTCATTCAATTTGCTTAAAGTATTGTCCAAAAGTCATTTTAGAATGTAAGTGAAACTGTTGAAAGTGCAATTTATTTTCCTTCTCATCTTGCAACCTCCTCCATTTCGTTGAAGTAGCAGTGCTTTGAATGTTGACGAATCTGTTTTTCACTTCTTGCCAGAAGCACAGGTACTTTGACATAAAATGCCCCAATCATTCTGATAGGAAACGAAACTTGTCTTCCATCCTTGACAATATTACTTCACATGATACTTGAATTGCAAAACTGCGCACAATTTTCTAAGTAAAGCTAAATGAGAACCCCCTGATAAGCATGAATATACTGACGACGGGTACACTTAGACAACTTGGATACCCCATAATAGGTTGGGTTGGAATAGGTTAGAGCATTCCTGAGTGTCCTAGTTGTCTGACCGTCCTAGGTGTCAGTTTTCTAGTTGTCAAGACACTGTATGCATGAACTGTTGTCACTGTGTGCTGTACTGTCTATACGTGCGAATATGAAATAGAGCCTCGCTAAGAAGCAGTAGGCCGATTCGCTGAACCTCTCCAATGTACATGCAGTAGGCATGTACCGCGTACTCATCCTGAACGCAACTGCAGTCGTTGACGCGTTACATCTACTGTACAGGGTGTTTGTCAGTTAGTTTGTTTTCATGCACTCGTTGGAGGGCTTCTGCCTACAATGCGACTTGTTTAATTTCATCAAGAATAATATGACCAGCAAGCAGAGGGCCTATACGGAACTCGTGTAAAGTTTTTTTTATATTTTTAAAGCACAATGAAAGCAAGGGTCTGAAGGTAACTTGAGAGCTTTAAGAATGTCTTGTCGTAGGAGGGCAGGCACTTATGAGCTCAGACCTAACGAAATGAGTCAAAAGCGGGGACTTACTCAAATGAACTTTCTTTTCGAATATGCTTCAGAAAGTTATGCCAGAAAGCTTTTATAATGTCTGCACAACTGCCTCTTTTGGAGGGGGAGGGGTTGCAACCTCTCATTTCAGGGCTACATGCGCCCTGAAATATTTACAGATGGTGTTGTACACGAATTCGTACGTCACCTTTGTAGCCCTCAACTCCCTGACGGTAGCACCATTGCTTTTTCCTCACTTGTGGAGCTCGACCACCGTTTTCCGGAGTGACTTCGCCGCCTCCATGATAACGATATAGAAAAACTTTATTTATGTTTTTCATCAAGCGAGGTTAGAGGCTTAACGTACTACCAAAAGTGGTGCAATATTTCAACAACTAGAGGAATTAGGGCCTGGAGAACTCAATCCTCCCAAACTATATCCCCACCCTGTAATGTGTTGCCAAGACCGAGTCCACTGCTGCATTCAGCAATTACGCTGCTACGAAAAAAAAGGTACTTACGCCGGAGCTACACAAGCAGGGAAGAAGCAGCTTACGACTTCATCTTTGAGGGACATCGACCGAGTCCAGGTACTGCAGGTACTTCTCAGTACAGAAAAACTCCACCGGTGTGAAAGCTAGTCCTGGGAACGTCCTTGTAATAAGCGCATGTGTGATGTCGGATAGTTCTTTTCCGGGGAAGACCAAAAAGTTTCTCGTCAACTTGAGCATTGTAAGAGACTAATATCATTTTTTATCATCCAATTATGGGGCTGCCATAATTTCCAGTAGAAATTGATAGGCGAAAAGCTGTCAAGGAACGGTGCCTAACTCATTTTTTTCTTTTCGGGTGGGTAAGCTAGGGGAGACGCGCGGAATCAGCGAGAGAAATATCCATTCATGTAGGCGAAAATAAAGTGTACAGAATGTTGACTCGGCTCTGGGCAATAGGAACGTATCGTACCTGCATGTGTCGATATCGACCGTGAGCGTCATATTCTGCGCGTTACACTTCAATCGTTTACATCTTTTGACTGTTGTAACCAACAGAAATGGCTCACCCCTCGATGAGACGGTTGGAGTCCTTGCTACCCCCCCCCCCCCCACACACACACACACTTTTATGCATTCTTGCTTAAATCGTCACCCATTTTCTAACCATTCAATTGAGGCAACAATTAGAAAAAAGTGACAGCTAACACTTTAAACTAATATTTCTCCTTTTAGTCCAGATATATCTGATTTTCTGTTGCTTGAACTCACTGTTCCTGAATCTCGTCTAAGGTCTGACCACTATGACTTTTGCCTCAAGCTTTTTTTTTGGAAAACCATTGAACTCTTCTTTTCTGCAAAATTACTCTCGCGCCAACCAGAACATTTTTTATCCAAATGTGGTCAACTTTGTCAGGCCATACCTTTGGATTGAACCGAGCTGGAAAAGTGATTTATTCCTCTATGGTATGCTAAGAATCTTCTTTAAAACTAAACTGACATAGACTCAGACTCTAGAATGAGTTGTGTCTTCAACCTATTGGACCGGAGCTGTGCACAAATGATCGACATTAGATGCCCACTTGGTCACCTTCGTGAGGCCACAACTTTTGACTGGATTCAGCTACAAATAAGGTTCAGCCCTCTATGGAAAGCCGAGACTCTGTAATTAGACTGATGTGGACTCTGGCTATGGATGACCTCCCATTTCTTTTTGGCAATATTGACATTTCCAATGCGTTGCATTTTACTCGTGCCGCCCCGTATGATGAAAGGCAAAGACACTTTAAACAAATGAAGCTATTTAAAAAAGTTTATACGAGTGAAGTTTTAAATCTCCACATTCACCTCCATTTGTCTGCCATGCCTATAACTGCGTGTACTGGTAGTATGTATAATGAGCTGCCTTCTAGGTCTCCCAGATCATCCTCAGGTAGCGTCCTTGAAGTGCCTTAAAGCTGCACAAAAATTAATGTTTTGCGGGCTAAACTTCGAACGAGCCTATACTTGCCGCCCATGTCGTTCTCGATAAAACTGTACATGTTGTATTTAAACTAAATACAGAGCACCCTGTACATATAGAATCCAGAAGCCACCCTTTTCCTTTTTTACACGATACCCTCTCACAAATGGTAACTAACTCTGCACGCGAAGCAAAACTCAGTACAAGTTACAGTCAGACTTTCGCTGTTCAAACAGTTGCTTTTTTGTTACGACCCGACTTTGTCTTGTGCGTCAGTGCTTTTTGGGCAGTTAAAATGCTGCAGCTTGGCACGAATCCACACATTGTACTCAATGCTGCTGCTGATGGCTTCATTGAGAACGTTATCGAGACTAACTTCCTAAACTGACTGCATTCACTTTCACCAAGAGCCGCTTCCCAGGGCGGTTGTTGAGACAAAAGAATGAAATATTGGCCCAGAGCTTTTAAGGCGCTCTTCTGCCGTCTTTGATGCATGTATTTATCGAGAATACTTTCAAGTTCATCCAGGTCAATATCAGGGGCAAGTTGAGACAAAATTTAGACTTCACTGTGATTTTCGCTGTGAAATCATTGCGAAATATCAGGTGCCAACATGAACAATGCCAATGCCGACGCTAGCTAAAAATAAACAGATGCAATGGCCATTGTGGAAGTTTAAGTGAGCTCAGATGTTGGAAGTCCAAGGCGTGTACAATTGGGCCGAGAAGGTGGCCATGAGGAGGCCACACAAGTCCAGGGGCGCATGGAAGAGAAATGACAGGTCCACAGGCTAAAATTCCGGTTTTTCTTGAACTCCACGGTATTTTGGTACTGCACATTGCGGTGGAACAGAGTTCTCCCCATCCATGAGCCAAACAAGAAATACTGACAGGGACATGCTGACCTGAAAGGAGCCTCCACGTCAAGACTTTTCTCCTTATGCTGGCAGATTTTCCTACCTCCATCCGCAACATTCGATCGATGATTTACCAATGGATCCACCTCATTCTCGCAAAGTGTCTGTCTGTCTGCCACCGGGTGTCCCATAAGTCGTCGACACCGCCAAAGGAAGAAACGACTTATGAGGCACACTGTAGGAAGAGCAAAATCATTGCTGGCATGCCACAAACACTTGTTGGCCTCATGCAAGTTACGTGCGTGTGATGATGGGTAGCGGATGTGTGCGACTGAGTGTGCTTTTGCTTTGTTCTGCACCTAACGTTTTCCGAGATGATTACGTTCTGGAGTAACCCAGAAACAAGCTCCGGTCATGTTAAAATTTCTTTGTTTTTAGGTCGCGGGAATGTCGGGCTATCTAGGCTGGGGAAAAAGTCTCCGGGTCATCTTTCTTCTTTTGTTTTCTTTTTTATTGGGGAGAGTCAGATCTAGCAGAATGTGTGCATACCGTTAAAAGTCAGTGACTCTGTCGCGGACTTGACAACGACCGAGACTTTGAGTTGACATTTTTTGCCATCACATATTGCAACTAATGCTGGGCTCAACTCAAGAAGTCTCCCACTGTGCTGACCTAAATCACGAGGGCTTCAAACCAGACTAAACAGACGTTGCATATTCTGCCAAGGGCACTCGAGTCGTTCGCAAATTCAGCCCATTGCACAATTGTACAGCAGTTTTCAGCTTGAACATAAACTCATGCAGTTACCCAATGGTTGAACAAACCAGTGTCTATTATCAGTAGCTTTCGTTAGCCTAGTGCAATCCACAGGGTCTTTCAAAAAGAGTGTGAGAAGGTTTTTTCCTATGCCACCTTGCTTATGAGTCATGACTGTGACCTAGGCTTTGGTAAAGTTGCTGCTACGCTCGTTTGGTTTCTGCATTAGAGAAGCATTGTGCATTTCGTCACAAAAGGAGGTGTAATCATCACATGTAGGGTTTTATTTACATATTACGCTTAAACAGCCACATCACCTTTAGCCACACAACATTGAACCCTCCACAAAACATTGCCTACAGCAGAGTGGATGCTTTCTTCCTCCAGTGTTGCTGCGACAATCTGGATGTTGATGGTGAACATGCATACCATGGGTATCTCCTTGATCACATTGCTACTGTCATTCACTGCCAGGATGCAGGCCACATCCGGCAGCAGGGATGATGAATTTTTGCAACTGTACTGCTCAAATAGTGAGTTTTACTATTTTTCATGGTGGCATTATCAGCCTTGGGGCATAGTAATCAGGGATCTAAGAGTGGGGCACAATTTGCCTTGGATTCAACTTCTATTTGAGCCATGGCACATTGATCTGCCACCAAAGAGGCAGAATCTGCAAGCGAAAAAACTGATCACAGCCTCTTTGGAAGATTCCGTCACCGCCGTATACCTGTACATTTAAAGCTGTAGTAATGAAGTACATTTAAATTTGGTGCCTTCGCCGCTGCACCGATCGTCCCCAGATTTGGTCAGCGGACACTACGGCACTACTCAAACTAGATCGGGAATCAGATCGCGTGAATGACGTCAAGTTCATGGATAGCACGAAGCACGTGAACCTCGTGGAACTCGTGAAGAGCGAGCAGTGCGAAACGTTAGACAGACAAAAACTGCCCTGTATCGACTTTGTCGTGGGTGCAGCTTCAGTTAGTACACTACAATGTTGCATCATTACTGCCATCAGTGGCAACAATTCTTCCTCCCGAACCACCCCTGAGCAGGAAGGTTTTTTATCCACATTCATGTGCTGGCCATCTATGTACGAACGTACAAAGATCTATGCGCATACAGATGACCGTATTCGCGTGTGAATGAAGACATAGTAGCGCAGTGTATAATCGAACATCCACTGAACTGCGCCAACATCTCGCCGGGTGAACGTTTTGGCAGCATTCTTCCGCACTTTTTTAGATATGTCCCGATAAGTGCACATTCATAATTCTAATCAAGGAGCGCTTCAGACTATCGGGAAATCCGTCGCCTTTAAAAGAGAATTTGCTATTGAGTCTGTTCAGCCTCTGTCAGTAATTTACTACTCCTACATAGTCTCTGCCATAAGTAATTGGTAGAGCTTTCCAGACATTTTGAGGTTGAACTTTCACATGAGATGTGCAATTCAGATACTTCACACCAACGCGAGTACAGAGGTTCAACGTCGTGACTGCTCATTTTTGTACTGCAGCGCTCAAAAGTCGGCAAGAAAGACACGCCTAAGTGTTGACTTCCCAACGTTTGAAGTACAGTGCTTGCCGTTAATAATGTCGCTTAGGTACAAATCGTTGTGCTATGCTTAGTGGGATAATTGCAAGGTTGCATTTCAGGTTGGAATGTGTGATGGACAGTGTTGGACATGAGATCCTGCAGTTTCATCAAGTTTCAGGCACTCATTGTCATTGTAGAGCATTTAAAGTGACCACTTTTGAAGGGCTTTGCCCCCCAACCCCCCTGCACCGTCGTGCTAGGCCCCAAAACACTACGTAGCACTACGTAAGAGATATTGGGCTGTCTAGGCTGAAATGGCCGCAATGACCAGGCTCCAGGGTGAGGTGGGGGAGTACTGCTTGGCAAGCAAGACTAGCCTCCACACTCCCCTGACCTCAACCCCCTTGATTTTACAGCCTGGCCATTGCGGCCTGCCAGGAGCAGTGGGATGGCCTCTTTACTCCAGAGAACGTGGGACACTTCTGTTCCCTCCTGCGCCGGCCATTTCAGCATAGACAGCCCAGTATCTCTTACGCATGTAGTGTTTTTGGGGCCTACACTATGGTGCAGGGGGATTGAGGGGGGAGCCCCCCAAAAGTAGGGGGCTGGAGAGGGGCAGCAGTCCCCCTGAAATTTTCAGCCACTTTCACTTTCATTTACTGGTCAAAAACACCAATTTTCGGCAGCGACCAGTACAGTGCTC
>JAAUXU010145428.1_pt1 | contig 17304 bp, 14 predicted proteins | sample 7278151 | NCBI WGS metagenome assembly JAAUXU01 (sample SAMN14350113, study PRJNA611818) | marine sediment metagenome | isolation source: surface marine sediment (1.8m) | place: French Polynesia: Moorea | collected 2018-08 | reverse complement strand
TGAACTGCTCACTTTTTGGATCACCTGGTAGAATGACAGTACAGTTAACCTTTGACCCACAGTGAAGATTCATGATTGGCATCTGACGTTGTGGGTGTCTTTTCCGGCAGCTGACAGCTATAGCATTTTTGACCCGGTCCATGCACAGCTGGAGTTTCTCCCACTTCCTTCTCCTTGGGCGCACATCAGTCAAAACAGACCTTGACACAGGAAGCTTTGTACGTATTAGGGATATTGAAAAAACGTTAATTGCAAGTTTTGTTCTCCTCTGAACAAAGAAAGACAAACAAAAGTCCCTTAATCAGGGACCTGATTAAGGGACCTGAACCTGCGGCCCGTCAAGAGCTCAAGTGTGGCCCAGAAAGACTTTTTTGAGCTTAGAAAGATGCTTGATTTTGTTGACGGGTGACAAGCGTGATTCGAAAGTTATTATTACCGCTACAAGGAGACAGTACGAACAAGGTCAATTATATTACTAATAAATATTTAGTTATTTCAAAGATTTGTGAGTGAGTGTTATTTTCGAGGTTGCGACCTACCAAACATAAAATATTCAGTGAGTGGCCCGCCGCCCATTGACTTCTCTGGTGTACGTGTCGCAACGCATCTTTCTCAACAAAAGCCACGAAACCTTGAATTTTTCTCCCCACAGTAAAGTGCGTTAAAAAAAAAGGTTGGACAGTGGAAATTTGAATCCACGCATGGCATGATTCCGTTCTTCCAATGGAACATTGTCTTCCACTAGGTAGCAGGTTTGCTCCTCATCTTGTTCCGATGGTGAAGAGGGCTCTAGATGGGGCGTCAGATATCTCATAGATAGCATTTAAGGTGTCTTTTCCCAGATGCCAATGTAAGATCAAATTGATAATCCATAACTTTATCTCAGATTGGGAATGGCAGATCCCAAGGAGGAGAAAGGAGTGACAATAATCACCATGCTTGAATGCCTGATCATGCTTGAATCCTGGACTGACCATCGACTTTACTTCCATGAGTGGCTTGATGAGAGCTTGCGGTCCTGCGTGCCAGTGGAACTACATGCCCAAGATGGAAGGCCTCAACTAGAGCCAACCAATTTGATTTGAGAGAGTTAAACATTGCTCTTTCACTAAGACTAATGCTCATTGAACTGTTACAGCGTTAACTTTTTGAGCTTGCATTCCTTTCACTCTTGACTGCAGCACAAAGTTACTCATTTTCCACCCCGCCGGTTGATATCACCCAGTAAAAGGAAACTTCCCTTCCCAAGTTGTTCCTGCCGAAGGGTAAAGTTGTTGCTGCACCACTAGTTGTTTTGAAGGAGAAACCGGACTGAGAATAGAGTTTAAAGTTAAACAATATCAGCTGTATGCTGTAGTAGTCACAGACTTAGACGTCTGATTTTTGCATGTGCAGTGAAACGAGAGGTATGGTAGGTTGGTCGTGGTTGTCGTTGGTCCTTGTGGTGCTCGTGCGATCTGGCAACGTCGTGGCCAAGTATGCCCCAGAGTGGTCGAGTCTAGACTCGCGTCCTCTTCCCGGGTGGTATGACGAAGCAAAGGTCGGCATATTTATGCACTTTGGACCTTACTCAGTGCCAGGTATTCGAAAGCAGGGGCTTTGCGTGCAAGTGTGTTTCACGTGTGTGACTTGGGATGATGACCTGACAGGTGTTGAGTCTGCCTCCTTCTGGCACAAAACTGTGGTGAATGAGACCGACAGCGACAGGAGATGCATCAAGTACCTGAAGGAGAACTTCCCTCCCAGGTTCACCTACCAAGACTTTGCGCCTATGCTCACCATGGAATTCTTCAACGCAAGCGTAATTGCAGACATCGTGGCTAAATCTGGTGCCAAGTAATGAAGAATTGCTTCGTTTTCCTCGTAGACAATAACATGATGCACGTTTCTTAGATATTTCGTGTTTACAAGCAAGCATCACGATGGGTTCTGCAACTGGCCCTCCTCCTACGCCTTTGGCTGGAACTCCATGGCTGTAGGTCCCAAAAGAGATGTCATCCGAGAACTGAAGAATGCATTTCAAAAGCACCGTCCTCATGTTCACTTTGGCCTGTACTACTCGTTATTTGAGTACTTTCATCCAATCTATCTAAAAGATAAAGCCAGCAACTTCACAACAAGGTGCTGACTATACGAAAAGTGTTTCAACAGATTATAACTTTCATTGTTGTCGTTGATGTCACGCAGGAACTACGTTCTCCACAAGATGCAACCAGAACTGAAGGAACTGATCACCACCTACACGCCTGACATTTTGTGGTCGGATGGAGACTGGGAGGCTCCCCCAGAATACTTTGGGTCTCAAGACTTTCTTGCCTGGCTCTACAATGAGAGTCCCGTGAAGGACACCATTGTCACCAATGACCGGTAGACCCATCCATTTTGCACTGGCCGCATAGAGTAGACGAGCACTTGTGTGTACCTGTGCTACATACAGATGGGGACGAGGAACAAGGATGAGACACGGCGGCTTTTATTCTGGTCCGGACAGGTACGATCCAAGACTTCTGATCCCTCACAAGTGGGAAAATGCCATGACAGTCGACGCTCTGGCCTGGTCAATTAGGAGAAACATCAGGCTGAAAGATGTGCTCGACATCAGCCAACTAATTGCAAAGGTATGATGAAGTGAGTGTACTCTACCTGACACGTACGTTACAGAGAGCGCTTTTACTGTATGTGGTTGGCGATAGCTTGCCTCAGCTGTGAGCTGTGGTGGAAATATCCTTATAGACGTGGGACCCACCAAGGAGGGAACTATAATTCCTGTCTTTGAGGAGAGACTGACCCAATTGGGGATGTGGCTCAGAGTCAACGGAGAAGCAATTTATGGGTCGAGTCCTTGGAAATATCAGGTGTGTATATATTGGTCATAATTTTTCCATGTTTTCGTGCAAGCGCTTTTGTTGCAGAATGACTCTGCAAATAGCAACGTCTGGTACACCAGCAAAGGCAAAGTTGTCTATGCAATTGTTTTGGGATGGCCAAATGGCGACACTCTACAGGTGAGACAATTGAAGTGACAATTTTGCCTGTTACGAGGTCTATACAAACATTAAACGTTAGGTCAAGGCTCCGCAGGCCACCAAGTCCAGGACCAGGATAACAATGCTGGGTCTGCAGGATGAGAAACTTCATTTCAAGACCTATAATTCCAATTTAATCATTGCTTTTCCGTCCATGAGCAGACTGCTCAAGAGATGTGGCATAGCTTGTACATGGGGCCATGTGCTCAAGCTTGAATACCTCAAAAATGGATCTGCTTAAAATTAACTTGACATCTTTATTTTTTCCTGCATGATACGTTTCATATTTCTTCTTCGTCTCCAGGATTAACTGTAATAGCAGATTGCAATCAGACTCTTAGACATTGTTTTTTTTCACTGAGTCAGCGGATCTGGCGGATTCTGTACTACGATGAGGATGTACTCGCTGTCAGGGGCGACCAGGACTTCGTGCTTCTTGCTCTTGATCCTGAGGTAGGTGAGCTCGTTGGTCGGATCCAGGTCCCGGACGATCGACTTGGCGCGTTTCGACAGCGAGGACACCAATACAGAGTACTGCGGGGGAAAGCACGGGGAATGTTATTGCTGGCAAACTCACGATTAACGTTGTGCGCAAATCCAGTGAGCGCACAATTTGAAGTGATAGGTACAACGAAAATTGTACCATCACTCAAAAACGACTTGCCATGTTCATTATTCGAATTCTTCATTGGAAAAACGGTTTCGAACAATTTTCTGCCCCCATACAGAGAAAAAGTGCAAAATTAATCGACCAGTTGGACAATGTTTATAATCCCCCCTTACCCGCGTCCTATTGGAGGGTCCGTCAGAAACAGTGGGAATTTTGCGTAGCCCTGGCTTATGAGTGACGCACAATTTGTGTTTGGTGTTCTTGTCTTGCACCTGGTGGTTTGTTTACGCTCTTTGCTTAGGATTTTGCTTAAGGAGAATCTAAACAAGTACTTCTTACTTTTGCATGCAAAAACGCAATATCAAAAGGCTGTGATTACTGGTCGTGACTGAACTCCGCCAAGAAAAATCTTCACGGGTCTCGAGGAGAGCGACTCCATCAGCGCCATTGGATTTTCTGTCGCCTGCACGACTGCCTTCAGCGTTAAGGAGGGGTTAAAGGCCTCTGGAGGCCATTCTGAGTGACCTCGGAAAATCCGGACCCTAGCGCATATCAAAGCTGTTCAAGACTCTGTTGAATTGAAGCAGCACTTGAATAACCTTCTGGACAAAAAAAGTTATCCATGATTCGGATGAATAGAACTGGAGCTGCAACAGGTTCTTCAACCCCGAAAAGTGATGGCTCTGCTGCAAAGTCAAAAGAGGACGTGGAAAAAGCTGTCAGGTATTGGCCCGAGATCCAAGTTTCATGTCCCTGGCCGTGTTATTTGAGCTCTTGTGCGGTGATGACCTTTTGTAAAACGTCAATGGCTCGAAGGACACAGTATCAAAGCCTCCTTCGAGATAGAGTTCTTCCCGGTGCTTAATCCAGATTATGAAACTGGAAAGAGGAGCCTCCAGCAGGATGGCACCCCCATGCACGCGTCTGCGGCCACCCAAGAGTAGTTGAACAGTGACTTGGGATCCAGTGGATTTTGGCCTCCCAACTCAACACACTTGAGGCGTGATTACATATGTGGACGTGAGTGGAACAGGCTGCCTGCTCGACGAGACACAGCCACATCAAAGCTGTCAAAGCCTCTGTGGACGAAGAGTAGGCCGAGTTGTGCGTGAATGACCTGGCAAAGGCTTGCGCTGGCCTTAGAGTGATTTATTGAAGGCGGTATATTGAAAAAGTAGCATATCTCAATAAATTTTCATCATCGCGACTTCTCAGGCTTACGTAATTTATCATGCGTCGTGTTTCTTAATGAAGTAGTGTAAATCATTTGTGGCTAGACTCTTTGGGCATTCGGCCGCAACTTCATAACTTCATTTGAGTTAAATGAAGTTAACTCAAATGACTTCATAACTTTTGCCGTCAACGACGGGGCCAAGTCCACACGGGAATTCCAGCTAATTCTGGCGAGCCCTGTGAACTGACACGGGTACGGTTAGGAGGATCTGGATTTAAGTGGATAATTTTTGGCCAGGCCGGGAATTTCGGGGAGGCTTATTAGGTCCTGTTCCCCTGCTTCCAAGTGTGACGCACTCACTATTTTTGGCAAATGATATAAGTTTTAAATTCGAGGAAGTTATTCCCGTTGCGTCTGTTCCAAGCTCTTTCATGTACAAATTCCCCCTCACAGTCCCGTTTCCTAAGCTTCTCAGATTTCGAAAACTTTGCACTGTATCTCCGAGACACAGGGTAGGAGATTTGATTGTTGCTGTCGATGAAAAGGCCGGCAAAATTGCAGCCCTGAACACAGTGTATCTGCGTGACGCAGCACTGCATGATGCTGGAGGAGGAGTCGAAAGCACAGTGAAGGTTTGCAAGTGTAAATAAATACTGGGGGGTCCTCATCAAGTTGGACACAGTGTTGTGAAATACAGTGCCCGCCGCTTAGTACGTCATTGGACATCGCGTCATTTCGCCTATAGTGCCATTTTGCCCCCAAACGAACACCAACAGAACTTTTATGCATGGAGTTTCTGCATCAGTTTGTTCCGGCTGGTGTATCATTTTTCGGGTGCCAATTTTTATGCGGCTCCCAAGATCATCTGTGTTGTTGTGCAAGTATTCTGTGAGCAAGACCAGCTTTACCAAAGCTGCATGTTGTGTTTTTTGGCTCGTGACAGACAAAGACGCAAAATGGAGAAGATTAAGCGGAAGGGCCTTTCTTGGACAAAAAGCAGAAGATTTGGACACAACGAGGAAGAAGAACCATCTTTGCTGGCACCTCCCTCCACGCGAGAGATGCATGACACAATGTCAATGTTAAGTCAGAGCCTCCAAATCCGTAGCTGTGGCTTTTCTGAGCAAAATATGTTTGAAAGAAGAAGTGGCATGAGTTCTTGCTGAGACGAGCGAGCAGCCTACTATAGATATGTTGTTCAAAAAGTGATACAAGACACGGCATTTCTGGCATGTGTGTGCAGGGAGCTTAGAATCAATGGCAAATGGTTTAGAAAGGTAAAATCGGTCTCTCCCGATGGTACGTCAATTTTGACTCTGACCAAGGGTGACGGACGGAGCGGCGGGTACCGTATTGGCAGTACACGTTGCAGGGTTGTCAGGAGGCTTTGGATCATTTTAGGTGTGGCAACGTACAATTTGTTGCTTTTGGTGCCAACTTGACGTGATTTCTGTACCGATTCATGGTCTCACTTTTCCAGGGGGACGTGCATGAATGAATGTAACTGACGGTTTCGAGTTTACCGCCCAATGGAGTGATTACTTTTCCAACTAATTCTTCTTAAATAAATAAATGAATAAATAGAAGCGTTCTCCCGCATTGCAACGATGGCTGAGCCAGCGTACGCACATGAGCAGCTACGGCTGAGTCTCAGACTAGCCTGAAACAAGATTTTATTCTCCACGGTGGTAGGGCTAAGTGAAACAAAGTGTTCCAGGTAATGCACAAAGAACAAAGTCTGAACTGAAAATAACCAAAGCAAAAATTTCAAGTTTCATCGGCAGTCTGACTTTGATGCACACTCTAAAATATGAAATGCCTTGTTTAGTTCAACGTGGGGCTGAGGTGGTCCCTCGGACCTTGGTGCGAATGCGGAATCAAGTGATAGCCAAGAAACTTGAAATGTCCCTCATTAGACTTGGGAAGATCTTTAAAATATTTGGGAAGGAAGTCACCTATAGTAGTGCAATAGTTGCAATTGCTCGATAAATGGAACTTCTTTGGTGAAAGTGTGAGATTGTACGTATTTTACAGGATTTCAGTGAGTACATCGGAAATTCATTGCAAAAGGTGCAATGCCTCAGTTGTGGCCACAGAAGTTGCAGCAACTTACTTTCAATTTTGCCACGTTCAACTTTTTCTACATACGTAATGCAATCCACACCCGTGGAAATTTCACGGAGAACCTTTTTGGCAGAACGACGTCAAATTGGCTTCTAGGTAGACAGACAGACAACTCACCATGCCAGTGAGAGTATTGTCCAGGGTCGACTTGACAGTCACTCCCTCAGAGTTGACGATGATGACCCCCGCAATGTTCTTGGTGTCCGTGATCCTCCTCAGCGTCTCGTCCAGATCGGGCGTGATGCTGATTGCGCCGGGTGAGAAGCCCTCGGGGTTGGTAACCACTCCGGGGTACGACATGGCGATGCCAAACTTTGTCGAGTTTCAGCGAATTAAGACAGAACCACCTCAGTCTGTCGCAACCGAAGCAAGCAACAACCTTTACTGTAGGTTGCCTCTTCCTCTCCTTCTCCCCTGTAACGAAAGTTTTTCCCCTGCTTCTTCTCGTCCGTCTTCCCCCTCCCCCACCTCAAGCGTCTCGAAGCAACAACAAAGTAATAGAAAGGAAGACTTCTCGTAATCAATCAGAGTGACTTAAGACGCACTCTCACTATCACAATGTTCCTTCGCCATTTAACGTGTGCACCTTACGCACTCCATCCGGGTGGCCACGAGTACATCGAACTGAGGTACGAGCACGTCAGGCCTTGTACGCCGCGCTGCTGGGGCAGACCTTTCGGAGTGTGGACGAGCCCTCACTCCGCTACCTCTTAGGAAGATGTGTGTTGTATACAGGTAACAATTTTGGTACTCACTGCATTCATCCCCTGGTGGAACCTGGAGAATTCTCACCATTTGTACGTTTACAACATTTCATGTACTGCCAACGTGTAGTGAGGTGGTCTTTATTGATCAAACAACACCAATACTTGTAAAAAAGATATTTTTCTTTTTCTATGAAAGAAAAACAAAGAGCCCATCATTTAGAGCTTGATAGTGGGCAGACAGGCCAAGGGTGGTGTTTTTTTTGCAACATACCAAAGAAATTGTAGCTTTCTCTCTACCTACACGCATATGTAGTCATTGAATCCATCTCGACTGCAGTGGAGATGGAAACCAACTCCACATGTTCATCTTGCCTGAACTAGACGTACACCGGGCGTTAGCACGAGAGTTTTTTGAGGTACTGCCAAACATTTGCCACACGCTGTGCACGACACATGTTTCCTGTCCCACGTGCCTGCGTATGCACGTGTCGGTGCCAGATCTGGTCGTGTGGACCAAAATACGTACAACACGGTTTCTACACCTACGACGAGATCAGGTCTCGATGTCCTCCCTGGACACCAGTTTTCTTTTGACGCAACTGGGCGTCAGAAGATCTGCCCAATGACTTGCTTGCATAGCTCAAATAATTCAGTCGCTTGAAAGAGGGGGGGAAAAGCACCTTTTCTCTGTAGAAAGTTCGTATTAGACACGCGCGTGAGCGCCTCAGAGAGAGAGAGAGAGAGAGAAGATCTGGAGAGAAGACGGAAGCAGAGGAGAACATATTGCAGATCTGGCATGTGGAGCTCGGTCTGCACTCTGGATACGCAAGTGCAATAGCAAAGACCTCCTCTGGACTCCGGCAAAAGCTGAATCTCGTTCTCCAAGTATGTACTGCATCAACTGAGCGATTTCATTCGACAAAAAGTCAATAGTGATCTACAAAAAAAGGAATCTGGGCCTCATGGACGGTTGGGTCACACCGAGTTGAACAGTTGGAAGGGGTCGTTTGAATCACTGAATATTCTCTTGTGATGCATTAGTATTCCAGAGAGCGCAAAAGTGGTTTACAGGGTTATTAAAGACCACATGAAAGGTTCAGTGGACGTTGGAATTAGCGTCAGTCACTTAGGTGCTTGCAAGTGGGTGAAGTATGAATACTTTGAATAAAAGTGGTCGTAGTTTGATAATGCTTAAAAACAGCACTATTCAAAATTGGAAAGGGTCAACTCAACTCGTCTTAAAACTCCAATCCAATTGTGTGTGGTGATTCCTTTTCTCTTCCTGCAGGCGAAATGACAGAAGAACGAAAAAGTGTTAGTGGCATTTCATCGCCAAATCACCAAAGCTGTCACGTTCCTCTCCGTGATGATTGAAATGAGGCATTTTGACTGACGCTAATTTTGGTAAACACTCTATGTACGTATAGTACATGTGCGGCGTACGACTTATGTAAACCGACACGGACCCTCGGTATATCTGTACTTGCAGTGCAGATCTGGAAATGGTGGAACTAGTCATCAACGAATCAGGCACAGATCCAGATGAAGATGTTGCCGATCTGCTAGCCGTAGTTCTTGCAGAAGCAGTTTAACCTCATGTGCAACCCCCTCCCTCCTCGAAAGCAATGCAGGCTGCAACCTTGCTTCCAACCTCGGTGTTAATCTTGATCGTGCTGCAGCTGACTTTCAGTTGGTTTCGTGTCTTGCAAAATGACAGAATTACGCTACTATCTGAACGTTCAGACATTTTGGCGGAACAAATGAAAATTCATGTCAAGATTAAGGTGCACCAGTGTGCACAGGTGCCTTTTTGCGTCCCATCTTTCTCTCCCTCTGACCCTAACTAACGTATGTTTCATAAAGAGCGCCCACACAACTGGTGCGTCTCTTCGACGCGATATACGACGATGACTCAAAGGACCTCGCACCGTCTCAGTTGCAGTCCAACGGAGATCAATATCTCTACTCATACACGAGTAGCAATCGCTTGTCATCCTCACGGGTTCACGTCAAATTGCTGCACAATTCACGAAAGCACTTTTTTCAGTCATAGCAACTGCACATGGAAGAAAATGCATTTCCCCAGTTATCCCCCAATTGTAGAAGCTGAAGGTTGGTGTGGATCCTGGAGACGAAGCTGCGATCAAAGTCTCGTTTTCTGCTAACAAACCGCTTCTATAGGACGAAGATGTACAAGACCTCATCATGGCTTTCACCAACTCTCCGTGCTCATAAAGAAGTCGCACAAAGGCGAAGAGACCTGAGATAGTAACATCTTTCCTATTTTCATTTTCTGCAGAGTGAGCAAGATGTTCATCAATTCCCGCAAGTCTCCTTCCATGGATATCGTGGTGGACACTTTTTGCGACTCCGACAACGGCGCTGAGCAGCATCGCCTCAGGTCGCTTGTCCACGAGCCGCCAGTGAGGGCGGCCCCGGCGTCTCCGAGAGCGGCGCATTCCTCGCCGGCGTCGTCGTCCTCGCCATCGCCGTCCAGATGTAGTGCAAATGCCGAGAAGAAATGGCGACTATCAAGGACCGTCTTCAGGGTCAAGGTGTTCTTCTTCTTGTTGGTGCTGGGGCTTCCGGGAAACTCCTACGTCTTCTACTGCTACTGGAACAACGTTAGTAGAACAGTTCAAGTGAGCAGGAGATGCAGAACAAAATTCAGCTACCGTTACAACAGTATCTCGTCTTCCAGTTTTATGCAAAGCACGAGCTCATGAAGATGTCACTACTGTGAATCCTAATTTTGAATAACCCAGGTCATCACAAAATTATTCACAAACACTACGTACAAATAGCCCGATTATGTACAAATCTGCCTAAGCTTGCACGCTACAGTTCTTTCTTTTTTCCAAAAAAAACAACAACTTTGATTTGGCTTCCACCGGAGATTTTTGGACCGGTTTAAATTTATGAAGCGAGGCTCCAACGTATGATCAATGAATGAGGTTCCAATGGTGTCAGTGATTTCCCATTTATATGCATGTACAAGAAACAAAACCTCAAGTCCTTCCAGAACCCAACTCGCAGCTCCTCCACTGCCAGCACCAGCCAGAAAGATGAGTTGTTGTTCCCCTGCTACGAGCAGGCCGCGGACTGGGAGCAGATCCTGGAGAGAGTCCGCTACTGGGTCGAAGGAGTCCTGCTCGGAACAGTCGGCGGGATTGGAATCGTGGGTGAGCCAGTGCTGCCTGTCCCGTGCCCCTTGTCCTGTCACGACCACACACGTACTGAATGAAGTGATACCGCTGCCCTTGACGGTCTCGATGGTCCCCGGGGACAGTTTCCACTCACGCACAAGACGTGTGGTGCTGAGCACATGATTGATGGCAGGGTTGCCCCTAAAATCGGGTCCGACCCTGACGCAACCCCAGAAAAAAGAGAGAAAACTTACACTAAAAACAACAAGTGGGTCTATTTTCACTGAAGGAGAAGACAGATATTGTCGTCAGGGGACACACGGAGGATTTATCCTTCATGACGTTCGCTTCTTCAACCCACATCGGTCTCCCCCAGGAGCAGGATTTTCATTTTCTCATTGAGAAAATAAGAGGGGTCTTTCCTAACTTCTGAACCAATTATGGGATTTACTCTGGGCTGTGCGCGAACTGACGACAACGACGACCACCTAATGATAGAATGACACCTGCAGAATGTGTTTTCGGTCTATAGTAGATCTGCTTTGACAAAATCTACCTTCAGTCAGAGAAAACCGCTTCATCATTAGGAGGTCTTTGGACATTCTGGCTGAAAAGCGACACCCTTGCTCTTGATGAATGCCAATTGGAAGGCATCACGTAACTGTCATGTGCTCTTGCTGAGCTAAGGACAAGCTCATCGTACTCCCAAGCCCGGATGAATGCTAAGTTAGCCAGTTTAAGCCTACTTAGCAGTCGCAGTATTGGCTTGTGCCCAGACGTCAAGTGCACTGACACAACCTGCATATCTCGTCGAGTAGTGACCAATCGAAATGAGGACATGTGGCTGTCCGTGGTCAAAGTTCTTGACTTTCCACGTGCACTTGGAGATCTTTCTTTCGCCGCCGTGGTGATACCGACACAGTCCTCGGCATAAATGACATCGTCTACGAGGGGGGGAGAGGGGAGAGTTGGCAGGACTGAAACATTTTGGACTTGAATTACCACGTGAAATCATCAGTCATTGACTCATTAAGACGCAAGACCCAATAACGCGATGAACTTTGGGTTGCCATTTTTGAGCGCTCAGACTGGGGCGACCCCTAGAGGGCGTCGTGCCGCTGGGACTGATTTTCTTATCGTTTCTACTGTTTTTTAAGACAATTGCCTCCAAATTTTCTGGGTGCTCATCCCCTCCAGCCCCCCTCCGCATCACAGGGGACACCCCCACCACCCCCTTCCCCCATCATGCTATCCGCACAAACCCTGTCTTTAGGGTGCGACACTGCTGGTTAGGCGCAGCTGCTCACATCATCCATGACAGAGCTCATCATTTGTGCAGGGTACAATGCTAAGATGTCCGTGAAGCCAGACGGGAGGGCTTTCTTGTTTAGCGAGTCAGGAGAGTGTCAGGAGGTCCCGGACACCCAACCGGACACCCTGATAACAGCACTGTGGATGTTCTAGCATTGAAAATGGGAAGTCATAAGTTATAAGTTAATCATGCTGCTGGAGCTTGGGATTTGAAGCACTTCCTATCTGTCTCTACGAAAAGTACGAAGTTTGACCGTATTACTATTGAGCGAGACACCTAAGACCACATTAATAGCATTAACTTTTAACTCAATGAGTACGGCCACTGAGCTCGAGAGAGGCGGACCCGACCACGATCTGGAACCTAAGCGTGAGTTATGCAGCCAAGGACTGAAAGCGAGAGGTTAAAGCAATGCTCACTTTATAATTCTTGATCTATACATGTCGAAACAAGACTTCAGACTGATCTGGGACGATCATAACTACATAGTGCGGCACGATTGTCATGGCAAGCTCTGACCTTCATAGCGATAGCACAGTGTCCGTATCGTCGCGATGAGCGGATTCCACCGGTCACAGTCCAAAGTAGGGGGCACGAGGGACACGGGGTAGAGGTTGAGGGAGTCCGTTTAGTCCACGAGGACAAGCACGGTTAAGTCGCACGTCCGTACAGGTCGGAAGTCAGTAAGCAAGAAGAAACCAAAACAAATTCCCCAACCAGTACTCCAGCGCTCTATACAGTTCACTCAATCATCTCGCACATACATACATTCGTACGCACCCGTACCGACACTATCCCTTGAGGACAAAACTTTAATAATCGGCTTTCGCATCATTTCCTGCTTGAGTCCTAATTTCCATAAACCTAAGGTGCGTTCACACTCTCAACCTGGTGGTGTTACAAAGTTTATAGCAATCCTCTGCACGTGCTTATGCACGTGCTACATCTGATGCACTGAATATACCCACCTTATTGATAGTGCAGTTCCATTAGTAATGGAGGGAGATTATTTCATGCATAATTGGTCACTGTCAAAGGGTTTTTTGGACAAAAGTGGTTTCATTTCAGGTAATTTCATCTCTCTGTTGGTTCTGACGACTGTGGACAAGCGCAACTCGTTCAACTCTCTGCTGGTGAATCTCGCAGTCGCCGATTCCTTGTTCTTGGTGTCGTACGTGTACGACTCGAGTTACTTGGACGCGTTCCAGAACAGCTCGCCCGATTGGTACAAGCGTCTTTTTCCTCATTTCTTCCACCCGCTGAAGCATATGGCTATGACCACGTGCGTCTACATGGTCGTGGCTGTGGCAGCAAACAGATTCTACGCTATTTGCAAGCCCATGGCCTACAGGTAAGACTATTTCACCATGCAGATTAAGAATGAGGAATTTTTCAGCATGAAAGAAGACACAATATAGTCCTTGGGCCGATAAACATTGAAGACATCAAGTACTTGAGAACGTTATTCGTAAGAACGAGCTGACAGCGTGCGAGATAACAATTGAGGCTTCACTCCAGACGAGAGTCTCTCTTTACTTCCTTCAAGTAGACCTGCTTTGTTTTCATTACACTGTTGTTATTGCAACTTCCTTCGAAGCGCGTTCAAGATTGCGGTGTAGGACTTAGACAGTTTGAAGTTGTTCTGGGCGACGGACTTCTCAACGAGTCAAGTTGTGTCCATCAAATTTATGAGTAAAAAAATGTTCAAACAAGTGATTCAAGTTGTCTTCGCCTTTGGATCACCACGCATTCAGTTTACTACAACTAGGACAAGACTCGCTTTTATCTCTCTATATTCAGCTAAAGAGCAACTAGCAAAAATGAAAAGGCTGCTGCTGCCAATATGGCTAACTGTAATCGATCCTGGACAGCTGAAACTTTAATCGTGTGAGCTTCCATGATTCAGATTGCACTGAAACCCAAATTTTTTTGACATGCCTTTCTTGGTAGTCATATTCTTTGATCTACAGCAAAGAGGACAAGGCTTCCTTCTAACTCTGCACACTGCAGGGTGTGCACTTTTGAGTAAATCCCAACTCCTCACTTACCTAGGGGGAGGACTGATGCGAGAGGCTCCCCGGTGCAGAAATTGGCGAGACTGCCAAGTCAAAAGCTAAAAAAAACTATGTTAACGAGGCGGTCGTCAGGGGAAAAGGGTGCTTCCCCGGTCGTGGCTGTGGATCTGAGAGACCAACATTAGACCTTTTTGCATTATATGACGTAACAGAAACTATAGCTTCATGAGATATAGGAACTTTTTTGGCATTGCTACAGGTTTGTCCACATAGAGCACTGCTCTTTATCCACGCTGGTGCTCATACGCATGTCCATTGCGGAGGACCTGTTCCCACCCCCACCCTTCCCCTTTTCTACAGCTCCCAAGCCACACGAGCTCGCCCTGCTCTGCTCCACCTGTCCTTACCCTTCTCTCTTGACCACATCTACTGTACTTCTCAGCCAAGAATAAACACTGTTAAGAGAAAAAGCTGTTTCAGCCCATGTCTCAACCGCTTAGTAACAATTGGGAAGAGGATGATTGGAAAGCTCGAGCTTTGTCAAGATTCCACTATCCCACCTTGAGTCAGCGCTTCGAGCCTGTCTAGTCGCATTGCAGCTCTAGAGTTTCCCACATTGACAGTACGCTGACAGCTGAGTGCAAGCACAGCTCAGTAATTCAGCCTGGTCAAAAAGTTCACCTCTCAAGTCGAGCTCGCCAACACGTCGACTGTTGAGGCTAAAGACTCGTATAAGAGAAAGGAAGTGAAATTTCAAGTACACACTTTAAGAGGAAGTCTTCATGACAGAAAGCAGAAACCTGAGGTAGATCTTATGTGCAGGTTATTTCAGTGCACGCACTTACCACAGATCCACTTCTTTGCTTTTATGCTCCAAGTTGTCGTGTCCTCCAACTGTTGACCTACGACAAAGTACACCAACATCTACTTTCTATTCAGACCGAGCGCCTACCTGAGCACCATTGTCGTGGTCGCCATCGCGCTCGTTACCAACGTGCCAAAATTCCTCGAGTTCGAGGTGTCGGAAAGGAACAAGTCCATTGCCCTGAGGACGACGTCGTTCGCCGAGAAGGATCAGTACATGCTCTTTATGTCGTACTTCGAGCTTGCTTCGACCGGGTTGGTGCCTCTCATCGCCCTCTGCTTCTACAACTGCGCAATCTGCGCCAGGATCAGGAAAAGTGCCAGATTTGCCATCAAGAAGGCCCACAAGAAAAGAGGGAGAAAAGAACCTAAGGAAAGAACAACCACGGAGACGACAAACAGGGGTGAGAGTGAGGCTACATCTGTTGAAGGTGATCGACTTCTGTTGAACTTTTGTTCAGCTCATTTTTACCCAGTATATATACAGCAAGCACCTTTGGTAGCGATGTTCTTTTCGGCGTCATACGATGCTGTCCTCACTCTGAAAGAGGCAAAAACTTTTTGCTACAACTAATGCCTTCAATCAATCACTTACTGTCGTACGAATGTGAGAGCTGCAGGAGGCACAGGTTTAAGTCTGTTGAATTAATTCTTTTTTTGGGGGGTGCGCAGAGTACCGGGTCGTTCAGACAAATCCCGAATTTTCGCTTTAGAACTCGGCATTCCTCTTTTTCCGGGTGCATCTGAGTTAGCCTATGATGGAAGTGATCTCATAGCTCCAACGTAAAAGCGTTTTATGCAGTATCATTGGCATTAACTGCAACCGAATCTAGTTGGTTACAAGGGCTATGGCACAGCTTTGAGTAAGAAGCACTCGGCGTTTCCATATAACCCAAAACAAGTATGCACAACATTCGGAACGCCGCTTCTTCGGCAAGGTTGCAAGAAGCATGTGACGCAGTTGCCTTGCACAAGGTCATGTAGTGATCAACTTTCAGGCTTTTGTAGCGCTCATAGGTACGGGTTTATGTGGCTGCATAACTAGCCGAGAAAGTGTTCTATATAATATCTCTGTAGCTAAAACAAAACACATTGACAGCATTTCTCGACACATGTAGCCTGCTTTCTAGTCTGATGGTATGCTCCGCTGTCAAAGCAGAGTCTTACGACGCCTAAATGATTGATTCATAGCCGAATCCAATCCACTCTAGCGGAGTTTTTCCTGACTGTGACAAAGCATGAATTCATATACAGCACGAATGTGCTCAAAATCGAAAGCATGGTGTCTGCTTCATAAAATATGTGCAGAAATTGTTAAGCTAACATAATAACACTTTTTTGTGATGCGAACAAAACACCCAGTCTTCATAGAGACACCATTCGTTTGAGTGCGCGCACCATTTGAAAGGAAAAAAACCTCCTCAAGCGCCAACCACGTGAACTTGACCCGAGGTGCCTCATTTTTTAAATTTTCCTTCTAAATGGGGAGCATAAGAGGATAAAGCACCCAAAGTTTCTCACATACAACTGGTTTAAGGCCTCTATCCAGTTTATATGAGTGAAGGTTTGCATCTCCACTTTCACCGGAATTTGTTTGCTACACAATTTGTTTAAGTGCTTGTACTCGCTAATTAATATGCGCCAATTTCCCCAAATCAGCCTTAGCAAGTGCTTTTAAAAATTAAATTCAAAACAATGTGTTCCTTTGTTTTCAGAACGTAAGAATTGGTGCGAGTTTAGTGTCCCATGTACACGTACTGCCCATCTATCTGTGCTAGTTTTTAACCTGAGCCACGCAATGAATTGCTGCCAGACTCACTTCAATTGGCGAGCATCGATTCATTATGGACCAACTCAGATGCATCCAGCAATTGTTTCTGGGGTTATGGAGTCACCTCCTGGTCACAAACTTAAGTCCGTTGTACCCACTCACCTGTAGACTTGGGGTCCCTGAGGGCCCTGACTGGGTCTATGCTGCCATATCTCGTACGCGATATTGTGACCGCCACTTATCTTCTCACCTGCTCCAACTCATGTGTTCATTTTGGCACCTGATTTTGCGGTGATTTAATGCTATGGTCTCATCACCTCTTACTTACGTCTAATTTTATCTCCACTCGCACTTGGTGCTGCGTTAATCTGAATGAAGTTAAAGCAATTCCGCATTGATCTGAACGGCCCTGTGCATTCGATTGTATCTTGATTAAGTTGAGTGTGTAAGGTTCTAGACGTTCATGGCCATAAGGAAGTCTGCCAGCAAGCAACAAAGAGTTTGCAGTAATTGGCAAAGGGCTACACCAGACATGTATGTCTGCTTCCTTATGTT
>JAAUXU010014373.1_pt1 | contig 17309 bp, 14 predicted proteins | sample 7278151 | NCBI WGS metagenome assembly JAAUXU01 (sample SAMN14350113, study PRJNA611818) | marine sediment metagenome | isolation source: surface marine sediment (1.8m) | place: French Polynesia: Moorea | collected 2018-08 | reverse complement strand
CGATTTGATTCGGTCCTGGCCATTTCTGGTGTTATAACCAGACTGGTCTTATATCCGGTAGTGTTATAAGCGGGGTCTACTGTATCTGATTTCGGATAATTTCTTCTTCTTTTTGCTCACCTGCTCCGAGTGCTGAGCATACCAGTCCGCCAGCTCCTTTTGAGCCTTTTCCTTCAGCGCCACCTTGGCCTCCTCCTCCAGCTTGTCCTTCTTTTCCAGATACTTCAGCTGAAATCCAGTTACATTTTACTTTCTTGCAAATCTTCTTCTTTTCTATTTTAGCATGAATTAATGGTAAGTTGTCTACCTGTTCAGCCTTCCACTTCTTGATGGTATCGGGCTCCTCTCGGGGCTCCGAGATGTTGGAGCTGGACCTGTTGCTCTCGTCTGCCATGCCAGTGGTCCCTGTTGACAAGAACTCGTGATATTTTGTGACAAAAATAGACCGTTAGAGGTTGCATGGGGCCAATTGGAGATGGATCCACTTTTCCTGATGCGAAGCAGCATAAAAAAATAACTTTTTTGCTTGCTCTCGCTCTTTTTCATCTATCTTAAATTGCTGTACGAATGCTGATGTATCTAACAGGCGTGAGTATAAATGACCGCAGTGGAATTGGTGGATTCATCACAAAGAGTTATTTCGCATATACGTACGCACAGGAGACTCCCATAGATTGACTCTCGGATATTTGGGTCAGTCAGTTTATTGACTCAATTTTGCGGAACCAACTCCAATTGACCATTTTACTACCAAGGTGACATCTCTTTATTGTGTCAAGACTATGTTTTTTGCTGCTCATGTACCATGTCCAATGAAAGTAATGTTGCTGTCATGAAAAATCAAGTTTTTGTGCTTGTAGAAACGCCATGGGGCCACTCCGTAGCTCATTTTGAAGCTCAGTCTTTGCTCTACAATCGAAAATACTTTCAGGTCAATAATTCTTTACACATTCAAAATATCCTTCATTTGCTGCCACCATTCCAAACGGGCCAGAGCTTATATTTTGTCGTGGAGCTTTAAATTCTTATATCTCAACAACCGTTGATTGGATCGTCTATCGCCGCACCATTTTGGAAACTGTGAACCATGCTCTACACCTCTTATTTTCTGTGCATCCTACAAAAATTACGGTTAATGCGTGATATTAACGTTCAAACATCATGATTTCAAAGGTCAAATTGATTACATGGTACTGAATCACTCACTGCCTACGAAATTTTAATCTCATGAACTGTTGGTCCGATCGTCGATTAAATAGAGGTCTAAACTTACTAAAAGGTATACTCACTACCTATTCTCAAGCCGCTTAATTGACTCAGCCGCGTAAATGACTCCAAACTTCCTGTCTTAATAACTTAGGGATGCAACTGAAGTTTATCTCAATCTTGTACCTCTCAGAGGCCCCGCGTGCTCTTCCTTGGACTCCGATTGACTGCCTCCACTTTGCAGAGGAGAGAAGTCGTCATCGAAACCATCCATGTTCTATTGCATCACACTGCGCATATCAATATTTGGTTAAAGCTTTGTAACTTGGTCTAATATCCAAGTGGAAGTGGCAAGAAAGAGACATGACATAGCTTGTTACTTTTGCCAGGAGTGTCCAAAAAGTAGTGACTACAGCAGTACTTTATTCATTACACGTCCAGTGCTGTGATAATTTTCTAAAGTTGAATGTCAACCCTTTTATATTGAGTTTTACAAGAAAGCAGTCAAGGCTTATCATGGTCAGAATGGCGACAAAACAAGTCAATCGCAAAATTCTCCGTTTCAACTAAACTGTTGCTTCCCGGCGTGGCCATGAAGTGATGATTATCATAATCACAGTGACGCAGCTTTGTTGTCAATATGGTAACTTTGTAGGCGAATCTGCTTAGTTCCTGTCATTCACTCTAATGACTCCTTTGCGCTGTGCTATGTGCTGGAGCAGTCACTACTCATTGGACCTTCGTTAAGGGGATGCAACAATGACTGAGTAGATTTTCTTCGGGTGGTTGTGAATTACCTGGTGGTCGCAGTGTGTGTCAGTTCCAATGTCCGCTGTCAAACAGCTGCATGTTTGGTGGAGCTCTCAAGAGGCTGGAGGTTGGGGGAGCTTTCTAAAAGTCTCCCTCTCCTTGGTACTGTTTCTGCTCTCCAATATTGATTTTCCCCCACCCTCAGGGAGATGAAACAGAAAGGGGGTGGCAGTGTTACTTGCACATGTCTGTACATAGTGTATGCAACAAAAAAGTTTTTAGGAATGAAAAAATACAAATTCCTGCATCGACAGTTCTGATTTTGAAGTTATGAATTTCTCTCTTGCTGTAGCGCATTAATACTACATTTCTCACTCCTGCCCGTGCTTTTGCTGCTCTTGCCGCTCTAAATCATCTGATGAGCAAAAGTTATTCCTTTATCTTCCTACTTGTACTGACGAGGTGAGGGGGAACCTAATTCAAAAATGACGGCACAAATGCACTTGTAGCAAACAAATCGTGTTATCAGTAGCGCAAACTTAGTGTGGCAGCTTAGATACGTGTCTTTGTACATCCATGCAGTGTCTTGAGAAGAAAGTAAAGGGTCACACTTGCAAGTCAAAGTGTCCTTTTGGCATGTTTTAGTGACATGATGGACATTCGGGTATCAAACAACTTTTCTTTGGATAAACTCTTTTCAATCAATAAAAACCTAAAGCAGTTTTAGTCACTAAATACATTTTGATGCTTGCTGTTTGGGCTCATATCTGTACTCGAGCCCGACTTGACTGTGTTCTACACCTCTATGGGCACAATGGGGAGAAGGAGCTTAGTAGAGATGCGTCGGACTGACAGTTTTCTAATAGAGGAGATCTGGGTCGAGCTGTGACAGGAAATCTAAGACAGAAGCTGGAAAGAAGCAAGAAGAAACGTCAAAGACGTCGCAGGTTTTTGACATGGCAGACAGCACTCACCCAATTGAATCGGCAACTCTTTGAGCAAAGCTCGACTCATCACTACGGACAAATGTTTTCGAGCATTCAGCAGCTTGTGGGATTTTTCAGGCTCAAGCTAGCTGTTCATGTGTCTTGTGGAGACATTGTGTACATATTGGGTCTTCAGTGACCCAGGTCCCCGACTACTGTGATCTTGTGATGAGCAGCTGAGGTCCGCGGAGGAAACGTTCTTCAACATGAAGAAGCTCTGTGTCCTGCTCTTGATAGTGGTGTCGCCCCTCCTGCTTTGTGAGGGAGGCAGGATTATGTTTTACATGCCCCTGGTCTCCACGTCGATGAAGATCACCTTCATGCCACTGGCCGAAGAGCTCGGCAAGAGGGGACACGAGGTCGTCATCTTCATGCCGATGAGTCACAAGGACAAGCTGAAGAATGTCGAGGTCGCCGTCGTCGACAGCAAGTTTGACGAGTTGCAGATCAACATTTCGAAGACATTCCTCGAGACCGGGGCTTCGTCCACTCCTCCAATATTCGACCTCCTCGATGCGGCCATCGAAACCAACGACAACTTGCTTGGTCACCCGAGGATGAAGCAGTTGCTGAGTGATCCCGAGACCAAGTTCGACATCTTGATGGTCTCACCGTTTTTCGCCTCGGAGAGTGGATACTACTTGGCCCACAAATTCAACGCGAGCCTGGTCATGTACTTCACTGGGCAGGCGTCCATTTCCTTCCTCGACCACGCCTTAGGAATGCCGCACAATCCAGCTTTCGTGCCGTTTTTGATGCTGCAGTATAATCATCCGATGACGTTCTTCCAGAGGGTCGTCAACACCATCGCCACCTTGTTCTTCCAATACGTCGTCAGAGATTACTACGTGCTGTCACGGGGGGAAGCTCTGCTGGACAAGCACTTCCCTGGAGAGGCAAGGAGATCCTTGCTGCAGATGGAGAAGGACGTCCGCTTGATCATTCACTACGGACACCCCCTCATCATGGACGGCAACAGGCCGGTCGCGCCGAACTACCAGTACATTGGGATGATGAACTGCAGACCGCCAAAGAAGTTGCCCGAGAATCTACAAGCATTCATGGATTCTGGCAGCGAGCACGGAGTTATTTACGTGTCCTTTGGATCGGTCTTGAAAGCTTCACAGATGTCCGAAGACAAGAGAAAGTTGTTGCTCAGCGTCTTCAGCAAGCTGAAACAAAAGGTCATCTGGAAGTGGGAAACCGAGGTATTGAATGATATCAATATCAAATTTCAATCCTCAAATCTTTCGTAGGCATAGTAGTAGAAACATAACAATTTTGGAATGGTCCTGGAGAGATGACCCTTCTTGTCCTTTTAGGAAATGGATAACTTGCCCCCCAATGTCAAGCTGAGTAAGTGGCTGCCGCAGCAGGAGATCTTGGCGCACCCCAACCTCAAGGTCTTTGTCACCCACAGCGGCCAGTCCAGCATCCAAGAGACTCTCTGCCACCAGAAACCGGTAGTGGCCGTGCCAGTGCTTGGTGATCAGCCTGCCAATGCCAGAGAGGCTGAGCGTCAGGGATTCGGTGTCGCTGTTGAGTTCCAGCAGCTGACCGAGGAGAGGCTCATGGACGCCCTCACCAAGGTGCTCACTGATCCCTCGTATGCCCACCGCGCTAGAGAGCACGGCAGTCTCTTGACGGACCAAATCACACAACCTCTCGACCGGGCCGTCTGGTGGCTGGAGTGGCTGCTCAGGCACTCGGACAAGAACTACCTGCGCTCGCCCGTGCATGACCTCGCCTGGTACGAGTACTTTCTCTTGGACGTGTTCAGTTTCTTCCTCATCTGTGTATTGTTGGTCATCTTCATCGTCATCAAAGCCTGCAGACTCATTTGTGGACGGAAGAAGGGCCAACTTGACCGACGAATGAGTGCCAAAAAGAAGAATTAGTAACGTAATCGTTTGTGAATGCTTTAGTGCAATGAGAGAGCGGATCTAATACTATATTTGCTAGTCAAAAATAGACCCCAGGCTCTGTTTTTCGCTGGCTTTTCAATTCCGATCCAACTCAGAAAAAAAAATTATTCTACAAATTTACAAATTCAGCGTGCTGATCATATTTGTGTTCTATCAGAAATTTGATTTATTAGCCAAAAACTGGAGGTTTTTTTTATTAACCCAACCAGTTCTTTGAAAAAATGTGGGTGTGGAGGGACCCGTAAAAGTTTGGCCAAGATCGGCCCTGTAGTTTCCGAGATCTGGGTGGTGACGGACAGGAGACCGCCGGACCCAAGCTCCATTACTACGCATTAGATTAGGCTGTGCTTTTCTTTTGCTGTGGAGTTCACAGTGAACTCCACAACTGCGATTGATCACGTCCTCCTCTTCTTTCTGTTGTTGCTTGGTCATGTCCTGAGTGGCGTTTCTCATATCTTCCCATTCCCCTGGAATGGTCAGTCTGAGCACTGTCGCATCAAAATGGTTCGTCACACCTTGAACTTCTGCACTTGAAGTTCATCAAGTACAGATGAAGTCAGTCAACCAATTGCTGGTTAAAATTGGATTAAGCTCCCCTGTGACGACGGCCAACTTGCTTCTTTCATTTCCTGCTCCATCCTCCTGTATCTGCTCTTAGGCTCCTTCTGGTTGGCCATGACGTTGTGGCATTTTGTCCTGGCAGTCACAAATGTCTCAATGGAAAATGCAAGCACAATATGGATGAATGCAACAGCCAGCAAGTGAAAAGGTAGGTGAAGAATTTGAGTGTCAAGCTCAGAAAAAATTGCTACTCTGTTGCCTGGATGCAGGACCAGGACTGTTGTGAAGGCCACGAAAATGACTAAAGTAGTAAGGAAAGGTCCATTGGTGTGCAGGGGGCTTCTGAACGGCAGCCCCCGTCAAAAGGCTGTAGTCACTACCAAGCGTAGCAGTGTCGTCACTGACATCCTAGCCTAGAAAGAGCTGACGGCGAACATGCGAATAACGCGTGCTTCATCATAGTCCCCATAGCTGCTGGTAAGGGTAACTTCACTCTGCCTGGGCCTCACACTTGGCGTGAATATGTCAAATTTTGAGGTGTCTGAGCTAGCTTCTTCCATCTCGCGCTTTGTGGCCTCTAACATTTTCATGTCTGTTTGGATCTCCAATCAGTTCACTATCAATGAGTGTAAGTGAGTGACAAGCAAGACATTTAAGAACTGGGGACTCTTGTGGAATCATTGACAAAGAGTCATCTGGAGGTAGGATCAGTCCATTCTCAGCAGGTAAGACACCCCATAGATTCAGGCCATCCTCAGTAAGTTGGCCAGTTTTGTCAAATCAAGCAAGCTTTGCTTTCACGCATATGTATACTGATCTTCTGTGGTGACACACAGAAGATTTCACTTTTTTGAACCTACTCTGAGCAAAATAAGTCCTGTCACAGCAGCTGGTTGTCCTGGAGGTACAACAATGGTGATGTCAAGATACCGAATAAGGATCGGGCCAGCATCTGCAGATCGTGACATTAGGTCGAAGGATTAAGGTGATATATACAGCTAGGTCGAAAATTGGGCATCCCTGTGGGTTTCCAAAATTTGTAACTTTATATCCCATTAAGACTTTGCAGTCAAGTGAAAATAAAAAAATAAATTTTATCTATGGCCAAATGCATTTAATGCTGTGTAATATTGTAAAATATGTTGAATTTTTTTTCACAACCTGCTGCAAAAAAAAATTTCTAACAAACTGGAGCACGTCAGGATTTGGTGTGTACTTTCCACTCAATTTGGCAGCTTCTGACATCCACCAAAGGTGAAATCTACTTTCACTGCAAATTTACCACAGTGGCTTACTACATAAATTTCAAATCAAGTTGGGCATAGGTAAATGCAACTCTTTTTGAAACTATTTGACTACATCTTCATCATTTGTCCTCAGGTAAAAAGCCCTAGACCCCACCAGAGACTTTCCCAAATGGACCCCTTTTCGACCTAGCCTAATATATGTATACATACACAGTTAAGGATTCCAGGAGTGCCACACAGAAGAGCGCACATATGAACTTTGTAGAGTCACGGTAAACCTAAATCCAACTGACTTGGAGTAGTGGACGGATCGGATCAGCTCACCTACGGCTGTAGCAAAGCTTGTGTGAGTCACAACAGTAAGAACCAGGGAGTTCTCATGGTATCGAGTCTGGGTCACTGCTGCAAATGAGGTGTGTCTCGCATGCTTCCCTGTGTTACACAACTCTTTACTGTGCATGGGCAATACAGTTTTGGTGACTGGAACAGACTCCCATAGACTCATCCATGACACAGGATAAGAACAGAATCACCGGGTATAATAATACACCCATGTGCTGGGATGGCCATCAAGTCTCCTCCAGGCACAAGGGCTTTGAGGGAACATCCTCAAAGTTGTCATCTCTTCCACTCACTGTTTCAACCGAGTGCTCATGTTGTGCAACCATGTCGTGCAAGGCCTGACTCTACCTCCGAGTCTCCAATAGGGAGATGGAAAGCAAGGATGTCACCAAGATGCAAGGAGACATAGTAGGAATAGTTATCAAGGCTCCTCAGTACCATGGCAGAATCTTAAAAGATGTAGAGGAGGCTGAGTACTTCTTCAAAAAGTAGCTTGGAGTAGGGTTTCACATCAACTTCAATAATGTTGTCACCAAATAGGAGCAGTCTGGATGCCTGGTGCTCAGCAGAGAAGCCCTAGAATTCCAAAAAAAGTCTGACATCTTCTGATCTTTGAAGGCACTCAGGTGCACAAAGCAATTCAGAGTCTACATTGCTCCAAGCATATGTCACATGTTTGGGGTGAAAGAAGACGTGGTCACTACGTTCTAGTAGATGGCTATGATAGCTCTTTTCTAAATAAACTTCACTTAGGCTGCTAACGGTGTAATAGCTTCACACAGTACATTACATTGGTTTCTTCGGTCTTTGATTTAGATAAACAATTTTGTCTCTTTAGGTTTGTGTCCAACCTCTCGTTATCATCACTCATGAGATGGCGAGATTTAATCGACATCCTTGCACGCGCATCACTTCCTCGCTGGCTGCGGTTGCCACAGTTTTTGCGGCCAGCTGCCACTCTTCAGACATCGTTTCCGCTCTCCGAAGTAACGTCCTCAAGAGAATAACAGCGTCGTACATTGTTCGCTTATGCCTCACCAGCTGTCTCATGAAATCGCTCACCGTCCCCACGTCGTCTTCCGTCGGACACGTGGTCACACGCAGCCACAACCTCAGGAGCTCACGCACACCTTCCAGATCGGTGCGACCATTTAAGCTGGGGCATGGACACTCCCGTGGCTCAATGGTTGCAATTGATTCCGCAACCTCATCTCGCTCTCCCTCAAGTTCTTGATTAATCTTGTCGACGAAGAGTTCTCTCGACGCACCCTTAGGAGACGTTTTAGTCCTGTTCTTGATGAAGCGAGGCGAATTTTTGGGCGGTCTCCCTCGCTTGCCTCCTGGGCCCCGCTTAGACGGAGTCTGCCTGCTTGGACTTTTCGTAGACACAGTCATCAAGGCATCAAAAGCATTTGGTTTGTTAGAGCCCGCGGCAGCTTCTTTACTCTTCTTGGCAGCCGCCAATTCTTCCTGTACTTCTTTGGCAATATCGTCCGGCAACTCGGCTAAATACTCGGGATCCAGCTGGGAGAAAGTTGCTTCAAGCAAGCTCTTTCGTTGCTGCTGCTCTGACGGTTTCCGACTAGGTCCTGGGGATGGGGGTAATTGAGCTCTTTCTTCCAGCTGGACGGTTCCTCCACTTGGTCCTCCAGTTAGCTCACTTGTCATTGAGCGAGTCCGTCGGAGGGATTCCTCCACTTCTTTTCTTATGTCTTCTGGGAGCGCAGACAACACCTCGAGGTCAATATCAGACCAAGATATATTATTCGACCTGATAGGACTCTTCTTCTCTTGAACTTCCTCGGAAATGGGTGAGCCTTTGGCATTCTTCTGCAGGTAGGTCAACATGGACGATGTCGAGGGCATTGCGGACTTTTCCAATTTAGACACTTGCACGCCCACACCTCTTAGGTCTTCATACTTCACTTCTAACTGCCTCGCCAAAACCTTAATCTCCTTGGCGATGACCTTCTTTTCTCGGGTGGCTCCTCCCATGAAGTTACCGCTTCTGCTAATGCTGTCACAGACTCCGTGACCGAGGAATTTTGACGTCTCTTGCGGCGCTTCAGAAGCTCTCACCAGCAGCTTCATCGTAACTCGGCGACCTCGGAGAGACAGCCTTTCCAACCGAGAGCTCACTTCACCCGCTAGCTGGTCCAGAAATGTCATCCATTCCTCCTCGGACTTGAAGCGGATGCCGTAGTTCACCTCAGCCGATACGGACTTCCTCTCATGTTCCGTCTCAACCTTGCGATCATCGCGGCCGCGGCAGTGGTCATAGAGGGCTTGACCAGTCTTAGTCCCGAACTCTCTCTTCAACTGAGGGAGCGAGAGCTGCCTCAGCTGTCCACAAGTTGATGCGCCGAGTTCTCCAAGCCTACGGGCAGTTTTGCGACCTACGCCGGGAAGATCACGGACGGGAAGCTCGAGCATGAATTCACCGTCCACGGCATCTGCTTCGGTAAGGAGGAACGCGCCGTTTGGCTTGGCGCGCTTGGTGGCCATACGAGCCAGAAGAGGATTGGAGCCTAAGCCCACGGAGGCATTGCAGCGAGTCGTCTTTTTAATCTCTCCTCTCAGAAACTCAGCGAAATCCAAAGGGTCCAGCTCAAGGCCATCTTCAAAAATCAGGAGGTCACTGACTTGCGCTAGCAATTCGTCGCAACTGACGGCTTGAACATCCAAGGTGAACCTGAAATAGAAATGTATGCTATTGACAGACACTACTGAAAGCAGCATAACACACTGGGATGATGTCAGAATGCTGGACGCACCTTGCCACCGTATCATAGAGACCTCTGGCGACACGCTGGTAGCCTTCAAAATCGTATGGGATCGTCTTCAGACCGGGGCAGAGCTTGAGCGCCTGTCCCAGAAACATTCCGTTGCGCACGCCTGCCGCGCGAGCCTCGTAGCTGCAGGAAGCTAACTCTGACATGCTCGAGAATTCCACCAGATCAGATGGTGTCACCTTGACAGGACCACTGATGTTACCACTCTCCCTGTTCCTGTACAGCTGTACCTCAGCTTTTCTGTTCTGGATGGTTTCTAGAGAAACTGGCGTAGTTTTGCTATTTTTAGCATGCGCCACCGCTACAGGCTTGCCAATCAGGTCCGGACGTGCGAGGAGGCCCACCGACACAAAGAAGCAGTCCATGTCTACGTGCATGATCAAGTTGGGGTCGCTCCTCCTATTTCCTCCACTGAAGGCAAAGGTTGAAGACGACTTTGCGACTAAGTCTCTGAGGAGTCCTCGATCCGGAAAGAATCCGTCGTGTTTTTCCCTCAAGCCTGCTACATAACACTTGAACTCGGCGCCCATGGTGGAGATGTGATGGAGTCGAGAGTTCTTGTAAAACTCGCCCAAAAAATTAGTGTCGCTGGCGTCGAGAGCCTTTCCTTCACGTCTTGCAGAATTGACTTCTGGGCTCTTTTCTTCCCCGACCGTCTTGACTCCTGATTCAATTGAAGGATTTTCGTCCTTCGTACGCTTAGAGGGAAGCGGGGCAAAGTTGATCATCGGTTGGGACTTCGTCTGCCTGGTGTAGAGGAGGTATTTGCGATAGTCCAACAGTTTGCCCGCCTCCAGACTCTCCACAATCCATCTGGGATGGCAGATAGGTTCGTCCCCTTTGAGAGCCTTGACCTAGGGCAGACCAGAGTAAAGAACTGCAATTCGCACCTGATCATCAACGAAGGAGCCTCCGTACCTTTGTGTCGGGCAGATTCGTAGCAATCACGTGCGTGGTCTTTTTGGCATTGAAGTAATGATGGTAGATGCCGCCGTTCATCATCATGATCCGTTTCAGCTCATCCCCAGACGGATCTTGAGGAGGAAAGAAGTGTCAAAGGATACAGTAGGAAAAGCACGTATCATGAACTCACCTGAGTAGCCATTGACGAAGATTGCCACTCCGTCGAAGATCCCTTGGTTTCCTTCCTTCTTAGCCTCTTCGGAAAATTGCCCCTCCAGCTTGGCCTTCTTAGCTGCCATGTAACCACCCATCCCTTCGAACCCGTTCTCGGCCCAGCGCCCCCGGCGGCCTCCCCTGGACATGATGAGCGCTAGTGTCTGTGTGTAAAGATTAAAGGTATGCTAGAAAGGATAAAAAGTCACAGAGTTGTTGTCATAGCAAGACTATCATACACACACTTTGACGGGATCACGTTCAATTATCTTCTCGGGGGGCTTCTTTTGAGGAGAAGCTCTCCTCAAACTTGTTCCTTTCCACCTCCATGTCACTGAAAGTATCACTCTTCTTCTTCGATTTTTGTTTTGCCGCTTTTTTTTTCCTCTTGTCCTTTTCTTTGTACTCTGCTACGAAGTCGACTGCGTCGACGTAGTGAGCTGGCGCTAAAGCTTTGACCGATTGCGGCAGGTCTTCCACCCCCGGCACCATCTCCCTCAGCATGTATGGTTTCAGCCAGAGAACGAGAGGGTTCAACTTCCGCCCGGGCAAGTACTGGACGCGGCGATGGTAGAAGAGAACGCCGTCCAGCTTGGCGATCTCGCTCAAGTCAGCAGATATCAATCTGGAACAGAGTTCTTGTGATTCAAAAGGTTTAAGCGGCTTGAATACGAACGGATTGGTCGCACTTCGAAAGGTTATGTCCGGAACATCCTCGGCTATCTTCTGACGCAACAAATAAAAGAACCTGAATTCAGTGTCACAATCGTAGTAGCTAAAACTGTCCCAAACCATGACGTCGAGGACATGAAAAACGCCTTCTCTGGCGAATACGCAGTCTAGGAGAGTGACGGAGTCTCCTTGACCAGACCTTATTCTGCCCCTATAACCGCCCGGCAGCGCTGAGGGGAACTCCCTGATGAAGGCTCCACGCCGACTAAACTGTCTGGTGCGCCCATGGCCCGCTACGACCAGGCACCTCTGACCCATCGGTACCAGCACGGCTAACCACTCTGTGGGGTAGTCTGCCGGTGGACAGTCCACCCACCACTCTGAAAGCATCACTTGATTTTTGTGGGATTGACGCATCTTCAAAGGCCGCCACTCCTTTGACCTCAGAGCGGGGTCAGTTTCCATTTCTTCTTCGCCTTCGTCCAACTCATCCTCTTCCATCTGACCGACCTCGCACTCCGCTATCTTCCTGGCGACGGCCAGGAAATCGTCCCTGCGCTCGCACTGTCTCTTTAGTAGGTCTCTCCTCCTCTTCTCTTGTCTCTGATGGGAAGACATGTTGGCCTTGTAGTGCCCCCAGCGAGGGTGGGGCTGGTCCGGGTCGTTCTCTTGGCGAGAACTCACGGACATGGAGGCACCCAGAGAACACACGAGAGAAGACAAAACATCGTCGCCCGATGGCGGAGGGGTCGCCATCGCGGTAACGCTGAGCTGCAGCTCTTCTCACTGATGGACTCGCCAAAGGCCAGCGAGCGGTTCGAGCAAGGAGCGGATCGGTCTCCTAGTTCAAGCCTAATACCACGTAGTCCTAGGCTCGTGGCAAGAACTTGGTCCTGATCGCGGCCCCTGGAGATATTTGATCGTCGTGATCGACGTTTGTTTTGGTTTCCTCTCTTCTTGGACCTCGCGCAGATCAGTTGCGTTCTGAAGGAGCGTGTATGACCCGGCACGGCGGCTTGTGGCCAGAAACGTTAGTAGTAAAATGTCTAAAGTGCGAGTATGTAAATTATGTATTATATGAACAGCGAGGGCCGTATGTACGTGTGTCTGTCTTTGTGTCCAGATTTCTAGCTTTTTGTTCGGCGCGGAACCCGTGCAAACACTTGAAGGACAAGTGCGGATCATTGCGGAAGCTCTAGAGCAAACGCGGTTGTCATCCTGGGTTCCGCATCCGTCTCCTAATTGATGTGGTTCTTGCACACTTCATGGACTGTTTCTCGTCTTGTGCCGTCATCTTCCTTGTCTACAGGGACATCTGAGATGTTGCGAGTCACCAACTTGGAGAAAAACTCACTGGCAGGGAAAGAATTCGTTGTTTCGACTGGGAAGGACGCAGTTATGCAGTCAATGAGCCTATCAGTGGGGAGTCGAATCGTCTGCAGAGTGGTGACCATATGTGAATTTCACTACGTAACTGCAGCGCGTTTTTCCCCTATATTTTACGTTGTGGTGGACCGGGATGCTCTGGACGGCCACCAGATGACCGCGAAGTAGGCGAGGTCCGAGGCTGTGGAGAAGTGACTTCTTCGGTAATGAAAAAAGATGATTGAAAATGAACTGTTGAGGTGTCAACTTCCTTAGACTTTGGTATTTCTTCTCCAAAAGATCGATGCACCCGGGTCTTGGCACTTGTTACACCAGTGCACCAGTGACATTGGCCTTTGCCTTCCTCGCCGCTTAGGTTCCCCTCTACGTCGACCCACTGCATGTTTTAGCAGATGGTCATTTGACTTGTCTCGCTGTGGCCTGGAGCCATATTGACCCAAGTGTCCGGAAAGGCAGACAGGACGTCTGTGTTGTGGAGGCATCGGTAGAAAGGAGCCTGAATCCTTCCCCGCTTGATATTCGCCCAAATATCACTTAGGAGATCCCCCTCCCCGAGTCGTCGCACGTCAGGCGATGTCTTAAGATCCCCCCCACGTCCGGAAGAAACTTGCAGAACTAGTTGAAAACGTTTATAGAAAATATTGAACGACAGAGATTGGCGGAAAAAACATCAGCAGAGAGAAATTGAAGAAAGAGAAGGGCCATGAGAAAAAAAACCAGTAAGTCGGACTACTTTGTATGACTTGCGACTTTCAGCCTCGGCGGAAACAACCTAATCCTCTTTCCACCATCCACCTGCGGCGTGGGATGTGAGGCTTCAACGTGATCTGGCTGAAGGACCTCTGGTAAAACATCAAGGACAACAGCAACGGCTCACTGACACGAGCTAGGTGAGCGTGCCCAAGGTCCAAACCTGACCTGTCCATACGTTCACTTTTTCAGACTTAGGGATGATAAATAAACAAATCTCTGGATTTGGCCGCTGATGTCGGGCCCTCAGAGCGGCGAATTACCCCTTACCGCGGTAGCCGCGGCAGCGACCGTGGTGGTCTCGTCGTGTCGCTACAATAAACTGAATCTCCTTGGCGCTGGGACTTTTGGAGAGGCCTGGCTCGCCAAGTCCGTTGCCAGCCAGAGGTACTATGTCATCAAGGAACTCAAGATGACCCCCACCCTCACGTCTAAGGTGTTTAAAGTGGATACAATAGTCCACAAATTGGATATATCTAATCGATCAATGCCGTTCAGGAACGTGAGAATGCCTTCAACGAGGTGTCAATCATCCGTGGCTGCAGCCACGTCAACATCATCCGCTACAAGGATTTCTTTATCTCTCAGTCGCCTTCCGGGGTCCCCGTGCTGTCGATCGTCATGGAATACGCGGACGCAGGAGACCTGCACGCGAGTATCAGGAGGCACCGGGACAAGAACACGCACTTTCCCGAGGTGACTTAGCAATCGAAATGTGTGTGTGTGTGTGTGTGTGTGTGTATTTTATATTGTTTACGTTCTACTACAGCATCAAGTGAGGAATTGGTTCGTCCAGATCGCCTTTGCTCTCCAATATCTGCACAAGAACAACATTCTTCATCGCGACCTCAAGGCCCACAACATCTTCATGACTTCCACCAGGCTTCTCAAGCTGGGAGATTTTGGCATTTCTAGAACTCTGAGGTGGGAGCTCGAACTGTATGCGTCAAGGGGAGACTTTCACGATATGAATTTTCCTGCTAATTTGCGAGGGTTTTCGCCATGAGCACTAAGTTCCATCATGTGACGCTGCTCAAACAGCCGTTGACGTTGAACTGCAATCGCCCCGATTGGCATTGTTATCGAGCGAGTTTCTCTTTTGGGTGGTTCGCACTGGTATAGAGCAAACTCCTTGGTGTAAACCATCCCGAAACGACTGTTACAGCCACGAGAACGACTTCGCCACGACGGGCATTGGCACTCCCCAGTATCTCTCACCAGAAATCTGCCGCTGTCAGAGGTACGACTACAAGTCCGACATCTGGGGTCTCGGATGTGTCCTGTACGAGATGTGCGCACTCAGGCCGCCGTTTCCAGGTGGAAAAAGTTATTCTACATTTTGCCGGTAACCCGGTCTAATGCACCGTTTTCAGGAACTGACCTGCCCGTCCTAGTGCACACCATCATCAGGGGGATTTACAAGCCAATTCCTCAGTTGTACTCAGACACGCTGGTGGAGTTCGTCAAGGTCATGCTAAGGCCGGAGCCTTCCCGACGCCCTTCCGCTGAGCAGGCAAGATTACACTATTGCAAGACTGAAACAATTTATAGGCCAGAAAGAGGTAGTGCATTTCAGCTTAAACTCGTAGGGGTCACTTATACCTGCAAGCGCTCTCTCCCAAGGCACCTGAGTTCGAGGCAAGTTTGAAATGTTTAGAGGCTTCAGTGCATAAGGCCACCAATAAGTGAGAACGCCACTGGCTCACGAACTGTTGACATGTTTCACAAGCTACTCCTTTAAAGATGTACGTTTGGTGCACGGTTTCGGCTAGCATTTTTCAGCAAATTTACCGTCATTTTCAGAGGATACTTCTCTTATTTTAGATCCTGAATGCCACAGTGCTGAGCCCAGACGTAGAAAACTATATGAAATACATCAACAGCATGCCCGGGGTGCTTGAGAATGGTCGCAAGGCCTCGAGCGGATCCGTCAGCTCTGTGGAAGGTAGCGGATCGAAGGAACTTTCGACTTTGGTATAGAAAAAAGTATGGGTGCATGTATTTGCCCAGGGAAAAAGATATAAGCTCTTCCCCGTTTTCTGTACAATTCTGCATGGATTTGCAGAGGCTAACCTGCTTTTATAACAGTAACGATTTTGTCAGAACTAATACGAACTTGTGATCATGGTTAATTCTCTTACTGAGACCGAGTTGATTCAGCCTGATTTTATTGCCCCTTCGTGTGCTGCCCCGCTGGGTTAAATGTGAGGAACAAGATGCGCTGGTCACCGTGCCACAAGTCCTGACTGCTCTGTAAAGTGCAGCTGAAACAGAAGTATTGGAGGCTAGAGTTTACCGGACTATCAGCGTTTCGCCACCTCCTCTGGAGCAAATGAGAAAAGACCCGGAACTTTCATCCTTCCCGTGTGAGCACAGGTACGGATGACGTCTCCTGCTCTCCCCTTAACTTCCATTCCAGTTTTTCACAGTGTGGTTGAAATTCAGTGCCATCGTAGACCGTTCTCTTTGAGGGCTTTGCTATATGACTTAATGTGCGTATAACACCAGTATTTCCAAGGGCTGGACTTGAATAGACAATAAAAAAGGGAATAAGTCGTGTCTTTTTTCCATTGTGATCTGCGTTATCTTGGTCTACTGTGTGCGTACGTCGGCTACTCGGCCAGGACGTGAATATACGCACGTCAAGATCCGAAGTACCTTCTTAGCATTGCAAGAGAGATTTTTCACAGGCTTGTCAAAGACTCCCTGGCGACCACCACAGTTGCGTCACAAATTGACGGGATAAATGCGTACCTCCTAGCGGACATTTCACCGGCCCGCATACGGACGCAGGCAAACGAGCCAGTCTGCAGGAAACATCGATAAAACGTAACGTGTATTTCCATGCACGTGGAAGTGTGCGTGACACAGCATCATGCTACCGGACACATTTGTCCTCGTGACCATTTTGACATGACTTCTACGAATGAAGTCCGTGTTGTTCTTGGCACATCTTTAGGTGACTCAGCCCAATAAGTCCTGGCTGAGATCTCGCTGCTCCGCCGCTCCGGACCGACTCTGCTTCATCAACTCCGGGCTCCGGTTCAGACTCCGGCTGAGGAACGCTTTTTGTATTCTCTTTTCGTCTTTGCTTCCACACGAGAGAAGCCATTTGCGGTCTGGCAAGCCAGAGGGGAGAAGAACTTGCCAAATTGACGCATGCGTGCCATTATAATTGCATTTCACGCATCGCGAACATTTCTCACACAAAAGCATTCTCGGTATTTTTCCATCGAGGATTCTTATGGCACCCTGAGGTTTCTGATCACGCATTTTTTCTTTGGCGACAAATTCATGCGTGACGCGGCAGATCAAAGTCGATTCATGGTCAATGTCAGACAGCAGCGAAGGGTGAGGAGGAGCGGGGAGACCCCGGGAAACGCCAGGGGAGAACAGATATAACATTTTTCATCTGCCCGAAATGAATTTTTTCCATGCATCTAACGGCGACTCAAAAGTGACGCAAGAAAATCGTCACTTTGTACGCACTGCGATAACGAGACGAGACACATACGTACGTGCGTACGTACGCAAGCATCAGGCGAGCGCCCGCGCAGGACGACCGAAAGAGTGGGG
>JAAUXU010078997.1_pt1 | contig 17312 bp, 18 predicted proteins | sample 7278151 | NCBI WGS metagenome assembly JAAUXU01 (sample SAMN14350113, study PRJNA611818) | marine sediment metagenome | isolation source: surface marine sediment (1.8m) | place: French Polynesia: Moorea | collected 2018-08 | reverse complement strand
GACTCCATAGAGCAGACTCCATAGAGCAGACTCCATAGAGCAGACTCCATAGAGCAGACTCCATAGAGCAGACTCCATAGAGCAGACTCCATAGAGCAGACTCCATAGAGCAAGGAGAGCGGACTGGGCAGAGCAGTGCAGAGCAATAGAGTGCATCCTCCGCTGCACTGTCGTGCGTCTGAAGGCGGGGTCGCGTTGGCGGAAACGTTGAGACACAGCTGAGTAGGAATTGACTAGTGCAAGCGCGGCTTTGGACGCAATCGTTTTTTTTAAAGTAGTCAAGTCTCGGCTTCTTTGCTGGGACGCGTAGAGAGGGAGGGGGAAAAAATTGAGTCAGAGCACAAAGGATCTTGTAAAACACGCACAAAGACTTAGCGCATCTTTTCTTCTCGACTCTTTCACGCGTTCATGCGTTCATCTAGCTGCTACTTTGCTCCATGGTTGCGCGCAAAGGCCGCGGCAAGGGAATCTTTACCCACTCACCCCTCGTAAGGCTTCCATTGGTAAACACATGTGTTTAACTCTGCTCTGTACGTATATATTGAATAGAGACCTTCCTGGGGGCGTCGCTTGAAAAGAAGGGAAATTTCTTTTTCTCCGAACTTGCTCATGTGTGACTGGTACAAGAACCCGCTCGGAGATCAGATGAACACAGCCGATAAGAGGTAGAGCAAGTGAGTGAGCGACCGACCGACCGAGTGAGTAAGAGAGCGAGCAAGCGAGCCGGCCAGCTAGTGTTGGAGGCGGCTGGCCCGGTGAGCCCGGCGTGCCCAACGGGGACTGCTCAAGCTAGACGCTCGACAGGAAGACGACAATCAGTCGCATCAATGTCCGGTGGCCTACTCGAGCGTTTTCTGCCTGCGGATTCCGCAGCAGAAAAAAAAGTTGTTTCCGCATCGTTGCAAAAATGTGCCCTCTCCCCCCCCCTCGTTTGCAAATCTCCTTCGTTGGCGGCCAATTTTGCCACCCACGTTCGTCGTCTGCTTGGCTGCGGTGGCCGCCGCGGCCGCGGACACTGGACTATCTGTCTTTCTTCTCCTAATTTGTGCTTATGCAGTCAGTTGTCAGTTCAGCTCCTACAGCCAATTTGTCACAACTTCAGTCCAGAAGAACGTGACTTTTGGACAGGAAAGCAGAACCTTTTTGTTCATCTTCGACAAACGCACAAAGTCAGTTTTGACCACGTCCTGGAAGTTGTCAATGCACAACTGCGCAAACGTCAGGCTCAAAAGGCCGAGGCTGAAGCGTGGGCAGGATTTCCTGCGCACTCGTGCAGTGTGAGGCACAAAAAAAGGCCGCCGTGGGATCAGCGGAGGTCGTCAGCCTCACGCAGTCGCTCTGCTTTGATTAGCCTCATCGCGTCGCGTTCCATCACGGTGTTGTTGTTGTTGTTGTTGTCGCTGCTGCTGCTGCTGCTGCTGCTGCTGCCGCTGCCGCTGCCGCCGCCGTCACATGCTTTGACAGAAGTTGCTGCCACTTCCAGACAAAAGGCGCAACAATGGGAGAAAAATAATACGGGAACCGCAATTCCGGGGTGAAAAAACCCTTTTCCCCCCTCTTTCTCATTGACAAATCTCTCTCTCAACCTATTTACACCCGGACAAAAAGGGGCGTGTGTGCGTGTGCGCCCGCGCGTGCGTGCGTGCGTGTGAGAGAGGGACTCGACCCTCGGGTCCCACTTTAAAATGCAATGAAAAGGGGGGAAACACAGGGGTGAACTCACGGTGCGGGTGAGGGAAAGGAGGGGGGGGGGAATTCCCTCTCGGACGCCAGAAGTGAGACAACTTTCTAGCCTGTGGAGGCGGACCCCAGCGGGCAGTTGTGGCTCTCGTCGTCCCCCCCGGTGAGCACGTATGAGCCCTTTTCTCTCTCTCTCCATCCCCTTGGCGGAGTTCGATGGTTCGATAGTCAGGAGGGGCGTGGGCAAGAGGGCCGAGGCCATTATTAGGCTCCTGTTGTTGTTGCTTGACATCGATTCAGCCTTCCTCTTTGTGCTGGAGAAGCAAAGCCTAAATAAAAACTTGTTAAATTGCGCCAGTTGAGATCGCCCTAGCGGGAAAAAAAGATGGTGCAAATTTTTGCTTGCTTTTTGGCGCCCAAAACAGCGAAGAAGAAGAAGAAGAAGAAAATAGCCAGAGCTGCAGTAATTTGTAAGTCTCACCCCTTTTTTTCCCCCTCTCCTTTTCAACAGCCTAATGGATTTCCCCATTATTCGGCTCGAAAAGTGCCGCTTCTATCGTAATGGGCACTTTACAGGTCTCCCCTGATAAATGACAGGCAATTATAGGTGATTCAATTGCTAATAAGGAGGGGTGCGAGAGCGTAATAGAAGACAATATGTGCGTGGCTGCAGCAGCCCCAAGCCTCAAGATGAGCCCGGTGACGACCACCGGACGAAAGTTAAGAGCTTTCCCGTGTCTTTCCACCCACTTTGGCCCGGCGGCAGCTGCGGGAGGGGAGCGGGCGCCACCACACCTGTGAACGACGGTGCATGAGTCACACATGGCCCGGACAGCCCCGAGGCTGGCCGGCTGGCTGGCTGGCTGGCTGGCCGGGCCGGCACGTACGCACTGCCGGCCTGCCACCTGGACCTGTGGAAGAGGTCGCGTCCCGTTGACGCCGGTGACGACATCGTGACGACTGACACGAAGTAATAAACGTTGTCGTTCGCAACAGTTGCGCTCCTCTTCGAGGTCGCGACGACGACGAGGAGGGGGGAGAGAGAAGTGGTGGAGCTTCTATTGTGCTCTGCGTGCGTGACAGGAGGGCATTTTTCACGGATTTATTTTGCCAGCAGAGAGGAATTGTTCGGCTAATGTTATGATGGAAAAATAAACTTTCGTGTTGGGGGACTCTTAGAGCGTTTGTTGAGCGCGTCCAAGCAGGCCTAGGCGTGCAGAGAGAGCAAGAGAGAAGTAGGCCCAGGGCCTCCGACGATGACTCACACTATCCAAACCAGAAGTGTCATTTTTCATCCTGCTCCCTCCTCTTCCAAGAAGAGGGAAGCTTCTTCTTGTTTCACCTCTTTCTTCTCCTCTGCCTCAGGCCTTCCCCCGGCCTTCCCCCCCTGGGCCTGGCAAAATTGCCATCTTGCCAAAATGTGTGTCTGTCGACGTCCGTTTCTTAATTGAGCGAGGCCCATTTTGTGCGAAATCTGCTCGAATTAATTTCCTGTGCGAAATGGGAGCCGGAGGTGTTGCCTCGACGTTTGCGGATTTCCCTGCGGATTTTCCTGCGGATTCCGCCTGCCTGGCCCAGATCCGCCCTCTAATGTGCGACCCAATTACGGAAATATCAGCTCTTGTGCTTCCGCCCGAGAGTCCTCGCGCTGCTCCTCGAGTGGCCCCTTCGAGTGCTTGCCCAGGGAGCATAAATAAGCTGGGAAAGTTGCCAAGGGATATTTTGCCTCACCAATTCCTTGTTGGCAAACAAAACAGTGGCGTGTTTTCTTTTGACATATTTGCTCTGTGTGGTAAAAGCCCGGAGGAAGAAGTGGCTTCTCGTCTGCAGAGACATCCACGAGTCCAGGGTGGGGCAGACCAACATCTGGACCACAGAGTAAAACGCCTCATTTCCCTGCAAATTTCTTCATGCAGTCGACCCAGAGAGGTGCAATTAGTCTCTCTATCTCACACACAGACGCGCGCGCGCGCTCACCGAGAACAGACGAGCCAATGAATTCTTGATGAGGGAGGAGGAGGGGAAACTTTCGGTGTCAAATAGATCCAATTATGCGATCAGCTGCTTCTTTTTTTTTCTGGACTCGGCCAGACATTTTCTCCCTCCCTCTGCTTCTTTATGCAGCTTCCAGAATCATCGATGCGCTCTGGCGCGCGCGCGCTTCCCCATTCTTGGCAGGCGCTCAGATAATAAATATCTTAGCAGCCTCCCCAAAAATGGGGGAAAGGAAGATTAGAATTCGAATCCAATTTTCCCAGCCTGGTTTCTTTTCTTCTCTGTAGGGACACTTTCAACTTTCCAGGCAATTTGAGAGCTTGAGTTTCCCTCCTCCCCCAGAAAAAAAGGCAGCTGCACAATGGAAAAAGCTTCTTTTGAGTTCACTTTCTGTTCCATTTCCCGTATTCTTTTTTGTGTCCGCCCCAGTTTTTTTCTTTCAGGAGGTAAGAAAGAGGCTTCTTTCTCATGAGCTTTTCTGGGAAAAGCCTTTGTGTTGTTGTTTTCTCTCTCAGCAAGAAGCTTCTGCATCATTTAAGGGGTTTGAAAGGCGAGGGAGATTGAGTTGGCTTCTCTCTACTTCGCATAATAAAGTACGTTCATTTTTACACACATGGCCTTTTTTTGCGTCTGGGCCTCAAAGGCCTAGAAAAGGTGCTTTGCAAGAAGAAGCAAAAATATGCGTGCAGCCCAAATGAAAGCATCCTTTTCTGTCTCTTCTAGGCCTCCAGCCGGCATCACTGCCCGCCGTTGATTGACAAGAACGCAGCCGACTTTGAAGAGCTCTGTCTTCAGCAGGTAATTGATGAGGTAATGAATGAGTTAATGACCTGCCCGCTGATGCCACCTCACTGCAGGGCAAGCGTGGAGATCATGAGTTGGCTTGGACGAGCGGCCTCGACTCCGCGCCCAAGAAGTTCTCCAAGCTGGACGTCCTCAACAGGCTGATGGCGCACAGGCCGTGGGTGATCGACTCGGACGTCATCTCGGTGAGACCAAACCAACTCAATGTGCTGTATGTGACACCAAGTACGCAACGTTGCCCGCAGGATTTGACGTCCTCCGCCGACGGGAGCATGGAGGACCGCTGGTCCATCTCCCAAGTGACCCAGGCCATCGTGCTCATGGCCCACTATCACGCCTTCTCGGCCTTCGCCGTGGGATGCGGATTCCTGCAGGGACAGAGGCATTCAAGGGAAAAAAGTGAGTGCAGTTTTCCTCTTGTGCACGTAAGTCTTGAAAGGCTGCTAAAATATACATGTCACATATATACGTTAGGCTACATCGAAAAGGTACCTTTTGTGGGAAGGAAAATGACGTGGGGGCTGCAGGAAGTTTTGGCCTGTTGCCAAACTATTAGCATTTCACCTAAAAAAGACTTTTCAAAAGCCTGTTTACTATGAGCACTATTGACTGAAAGTTTCATAATGTGCCACATTTAGTGTGCATAGAGTGCACTGATTTTTTTGGCCACAACTTTTGAGTGGATTGGGCTACACAAGTGGTTCACCCCTCTGTGGAAAGCTGAGAATCTGCTCTGAAACCAAGTTCCTGTGCACTTTTGCTCTAGGACCAATCATTTTCCCACAAAATGGATGTAAAGTTATTTCCTGCAGCAGAGTTTACGACGCAAAAGTTCGACTACTTTACGGACAAATGAGTGGTCCCAGGGCAAAAGTGCATATCAGTTCAGTCTTAAAGGAGATTCTCAGCTTTCCATAGAGGGGTGAACCACTTCTGTAGCCCAAGCCACTCAAAAGTTGTGGCCAAAAAAATGACTGGCAACATGTATAATCAAGGAGGTGTGTTAGAGAACTTTAGCTTAGAAGCACATGTGGCATGACAAATTTATAACTATCATTATCATTAGATATTCTTAGTAAGACTTGTTCCAGCTACAACCATGGCTCCGGCCAGTTTCCCAGCCCAACAGAACAAAGTTGACATTTTCAAACTAGCCTTCATTTCATATGCATATGTATAATGCATACATGCGTGTTCTCTCTCTCAGGCAGTGCTGATTCCGTGTCCGAGGAGATCACAGTGGACGACGAGAAAGAGGAGGAGTTTGAGCCTTCCGAGGATGCCCTTGAGCATCAGGTTTGCCAGATCATGCGGAAGATGGAGGTCATGAGCACCGCAGACAGACCGGAACTCGACGTGTCAGAAGTTGAAAGGAGATTCCAGACCATAGAGTGTCAGGTGGGTACGGAGAGGTGTCGTCCTTGTCCCCTCGCGGCAAAAGTGGCAACCCTGCGTGATGCACTCGACGGGTTGCGGGGATCCCTTTACCCTAACTCACCGGCTGCTGTTCTTGTTGCAGGAGACGGATTCCGTGGACAGCCACGTTGCCACCAGGCCTCGTTCGTCCACCGGAGGTGGCGGCGAGGCCAGGAAGAGGAAGTTCACCGACTTGGCCGAGTTCAAGTACGAGGACTTCGTGCGCAGGAGCGACCCAGCCAAGTACCCGACGCTGAAGCACCGAGTAAGCACTTGTTCCACGAGTTGTCGTCGTTGCTGACGACGCCTTTGTTGGCGCTTGTCACACTTGCGGTTGTTCGTGACGGAAAAGTTCAAAAGAGACCACAAGTTTTGTGCAAAATGAAACCTTCCGGAGATTCGACAGACAAATTGGAAGTTCGACAACAGACGAAATGACTTTTTTGTTGGAACAGGACTTTAATTGGAACGACCACCTGTTCCCCCTGGTTCGCCAGTTGTACAACGAGGTCATCAGCCAGATGCTGGACAACAAGTTCGTCCTGATCAAGACGCTCACGTACCGGACCATCGGCAGATACACATCGGTGGACACAACCATGTTCAGGTACGCAGAACTCGCTGACTTGGCTAAAAAAAAAAGTGCTTGGTGTCTCTTTCCCAGCCATGGTCACCATTGCCGGCACTGCTCTATGCATCAGAGAAACCTTCATGATGCCAACACAACAGATCAATCTCACAGGAAGGCAAAGCAACTGTGTGTGGCAACCCTGCCAATCTGGTCTCGCACCAGATCTGCTGCCTCCGTTTGCTTAGCACAACTTTATTGAGCCTTCTATTCCGCTGGCTGGACAAGATTGGCATGAAATTGGCGAAAGGAGTCCTCAAAATGGCAGAAAAAGCTGCACTGGCCCAAAATGTCAGGCCACCCAACATTGGACATCAGGAATAGATAACTAGAGAATGCAAAGACCGCTGTGAGGCTTCATTGCTGATCTGCGCTGACAGAGGTTTCCCTGCACAATATTGAGTATTGACTGATACATGAGCAACTGCACTATGATTCTTGACAAGGAGCCTCTGCCATCACTGTGATGCTGCATACAAATGTGAGCTATGGAGGTGCTTCTCAGTAGGGCAATTGGACTTTTGTAGGGTTGACATTGGTGGCAAAGCATTTTGGCCACAGCCTTGGCCACTTGGCTCGAAGTAGCCAGTTTTAAGAGCTTGGCTGTCCTCTTCTTGTGATTTTGCGGGCTCCTCTGGTCCCTGTTCAGGGGTCACCCTAGTCAGTTCCCTCTCACTGACTGGTAGAAAAGTGTAGTTAGCTCTTTCTCCAAAAAAAAAAAAAGGTGGCAAATTGCCAAAAGTTGCAATTTTACCAAATCCAAGGGGGGGAAGTGCAATTCGTTGTGAAGTCCAACAGGACTTTCAGGAGCCACGAAGCGAGACTCCAACAGGGGCACGTCTGAAGGCAGCAACGACACCTGGGTCACTTCCTTCCACAACCCCATCCAAGTGAATCACCAGTGATGGCAGCATTGTTTCTTTCATCGTTGGCTTGACAAACTTGCCTGCAGCTGTGACTGCGGCTGTGGGCGCGGCTGCGGGCGCGGCTGCGGGCGCGGCTGCGGGCGCGGCTGCGGGCGCGGCTGCGGCTACGGTTGTGGCTGTGGCTGCTGCTGTGGCTGCGGACGCCACATTAAAACCTTTGCTTGCGCAGTAGGTTGACCAGTTCTGGCTGAGTTGATCAAAAGAGGGGGGGAGGAAAGTGCAGCTAAATCTGCCAAAAAGTTGCAACGAAGAAGTCTCAACTTGCCTGAAGTTGATATCTGCACAAAAAGTTTGCTGCAACTTTTTGCAGTCTTGAAACTGGCTAAATTGTGAGACAGGCGAAGTTGAATCAAGTCTGATGCTGAGAGAATTAGACTTTTTGCTTGTTTGAAAACGCTGCAATTTCTCTCTTGCTGCTTTCACCAACCGCTTTCTTCAGGCGCGCCGTCCAGAAGTACATCCAGTGCTTGTTCGGCATCAGGCACGACGACTACGACTACTCCGAGGTCAACGAGCTGCTGCCGAGGTATGGCTGTGGCAAGTTCACTTACAGACTCGCATCCAGTTTCTCTCTCTTCCGTCAGGCCCTTGAAGAAGTACATCAAGACCGTCTGCTGCTACGCCGAACGCTGCACCCTGGACGACTACAACGCCATCATGACCGACTTCCTAGACTCAGAGAAGGTAGGAAAGACACAACCGAAACCGAATCTCAGGGAAAATCAGCTCAAAGCGAGTATATGACAGATTCAAGGAGAACTTTCCAGGCTCAGAGGACCTTTCCAGTTGTTGCGAAAGTCTTGTTGACCAAGCTCTCCTTAATCTGGAGCCAGGAATGACTGGAGTGACTGAGCAAGTCAAGTCTTATTGCATAACTATGTGCTCCTCGCCCTTTCTTTCCCTCCCTGAGCTGAGGTGTTTCATTTCTTTCCACATCATCTGTCTGTCATTTTATGACTGGGCAAAAAAAGCTTTTAGAGCTCGCATCTTTTCATTTCCCGCCTTTTTTGCCACCTCTATGGTGAAACACGTGGCAGCTCTGGACTGGTGGACCTAATGGGTTCTGCACTCTTGGCCTCCAGGCCTCTTGGGCCCGGGCCCGGGCTCGGGCTCGGGCTCGGGGCCCCTCCCTTTCCTCCCCTTTCTCACACCTTTCAGGAACAACATTTGTCTACTGTGAGGAAAAAAAAAAAGAGAAAAAGTGAGGTAAACGAACCCTTTTCACACCTAATCCACGAAGCAGCAAATATTTGCAGGGTTTTTTTGCATGATCTTCTCGCTGTGATCGCGAGGGGGAGGACAAGGAGTGCAGTAAAGAAATGGCTTCACCCGTCAAGTCCTTCTGACTGATTCTCTTCGGTGATTTCGTGTGATGTCTCTTCAATGATTCAATTTCTGGTCGTGTGACTTCTGTGGCTTCGAAGCCAGTGATAAGAAGAAGCTTTAGAAAGCGCCAAATCCGCAGATTATGGCAATATATCTTTGCTTGTTTCCGTACAGTGTGAGGCGGAAAGAAGAAGAAAAAAGAGATTGGCAGTATCGTGTGCGCCTGGCAAAACGAGTCAGAGTCGCTAATGCAAACATGGTGTTGGCTGGTGCGTAAAATTAGGGCCACAGATGTTTACTTTTTGAGGGGAGAAAAGTTTGGCAATTTGTTGGACGGAAATTTGCATGAAATGAGAGTGGGCAAAACTTTTCTCCCCTCTCCAAGGGGGGGAAGGGGAAGCACGTGTGGTTACACACCAAATTTATCGGCCCCTACTATGTTTAGTCATACATGGATGTGCACACACATCTACCTAATTATTTATTGTCACTTTCTTCGCAGGTTCACGTGTGCCTTTTGGTGTGCGAGGCCCGATTCCAGGCCTCGATTCTGTACGCCGGAAAGGCCCTCAACCAGTACTTTTCCAGGACGATGTGAAGAGGAATGAAAAAAAGTTTGTCACGTAGTAGAAATTTCGACGACCCCCAGAAAAGCAAAAAAAAAAATGACCTTTCCAGCCTGCCAGAACGAGAGCTTCTATAACTACATTCAGATAAATAGACCATTACTGATAGACGAGGTTGTCTCTTTCCTCCTGTCTGTCTGAATGCATAAAAATAACTCGACCCTTTTTGTCTGGTGGAGCCAGCCGAAAACGTGTGTACTTTCCCTACTGCCGAATACCGTATGAGCCTCAGCAAATGACTGCGCCACATTGTGTCTAAGTAATCACAAGCTGCTATGGAGAAGTGACGCCAAACTACTTACTTAGGAGTGCTTTAAAAGAGCTTTCATCTCGCTACGATGAATTAAATTCCAGCTACAACTTGTCAGCTATTTTTTAGTGAAAAAATGGGCCCCAACCCAGGCCTACATTGCTTATTGTTTACTTACAGCTGTCCTGTCCTGTGTGCGCTGCGTAATAATGCGAATAAAGACAACTGAGCTCCGATTTTGCAGTTTTTATTGATTCTCTCGGATGTTTGGCTTTTGTAGTTTTGTCCATGATTTTTATTGTGTTTTATTGTTGGTCTTCTTGAACTCTTTTTTTCTTCTTTTTCTTGCATATCTTTGTTCACTTTTTCTGGTACACATGATAGATTAGATTTATGGATTGAACATCTGCAGACACTCGAACTCAAGCTCACAATTTTCTCGGAAAAGTCTTCTCTTGGAATTGGCTTCGATGGCATTTTTGGAGGCCTGAAAATCTGTCCTTTCTACATTCACACCAACAGAGAAAGACTCTTTTTCCTTCAAATGCAATGAACTCTCAAAATGTTATTTTTTCACTCACTCGCTCACGGTTTTTATTGGATCACATCGATAAATAGTTATGGGAGGGAAAAGATTGTAGTATGCAGTGAATAAAGGCCAATAATTACAGATGGAGAACAAGCAGTGTCATTGCTTCGTTAGACATGGCGATTTGCATGCAATTTCTCTTGCAAATCTGCCCTCAAAGTGTCACAATTTGGCTGTACAACAACGGTGGGTGGATGAGGGGGTTATAAAGGCCTATTCAGGCCTAGTTGACGAGCGGTCGTTGAAAACACTCACGATTTTTTCTCATTGGAGTAAGTGTAAAAGAAAACTTGACGAAACAAAAGAAGGGGCAGTTTTCACATAAGTTGCACTTCTACTATTTGGCGGGGAAATCAAGAGTGAAAGATAATTGTGATCAACGGAACTTTGGGTTCGTTCAAGCCAGCCAAGATTTTCCCTCACGCAGGAGAACACGACGATTTCGCGGATTTTCACCCCTGGAGACGCAGTTGAGACCCGGCATTTTTAACCCTTTTTCTTGCCAAACACTTGAGACTGGGAAAAGGCATGGAAAAAAGTAAGTTCGACCTCTAATGCACGCAATCAAACAAAGGCAGCTGAAGAGTGCGAGAAGGAGTGGCTGAATGTGGGGGAGGGGGAATAGACAGAAGGGTGCAGGGGGGAGGGGAGGGAGGAGGGTCTGCCAACCCGCCCACCGGTCCCTCCTCCTCCTCCCCACTCCTGGCTCCCTCTGTCGGCTTTGTACTTTCGTCAGGATTTTTTTCTTATTTACAGAGAAGAAAGATTGAAAGGAAACCGGTCCAAGGCCTGGTCCAAGGCCTGGTCCAAGGTCTGGTCCAAGGCCTGGTCCAAGACCTGGTCCAAGACCTGGTCCAAGGCCTGTCCAAGGCCTGGTCCAAGGCCTGGTCCAAGGCCTCGGCCTTCCACTCACTGAAAAGTGAGGTGCAAAAATGGGACTTAAATAGCAGCCTCTGGGGCTGTTTTCTTCACAGAAAAATTTGTACCTTCCAATAGTGCCCTGATATCAGTATTTGTACAAGGGTGTCTATGATTTTTCAGGGGGGATAAAGATGCTACACCCTGTATATACATACTTGATCACACGAAGAGAGAATTCAAAAAATTTGGGTGCTCTTGACGTTGGGAGGGGGAAAGAGAAAGGGGTGAGAGGGAGGAAAGAGAAATATTCACACTTTTTTACTTTACACTTGGGCCTTGGGGAGGCTTCGTTCACCAACTTGTGGGGAAGGAAAGCAGTTTTGTGCAGAAAAAGGAAGGATTTCTTTCCTATCATCTAAGGCTCCGAGCGCTCGGAGCTGAAAGACTTTGTGGGCTTTTTATACCGCTTTATCATACATTTGTAAACTCTCTCAACAACACTTAACAATTGTTATTTACCATTGAAACACGTAGTGATTATTTAGCATGCGAAAAAGGAGGAAATCTGTGCTTGAATGAAGAGAGAGGAAAAGACAAAAAGTTGTGTGTCTGGACAGGAAAATACAAAAAAAGACAAACTAAAAAGCTTTTTTTTGTCTTCACATAATGGAGAGGACAGAGGAAGAAGGGAGGGAGGAAGAGGGGGGAGTGGAGAGAGAGAGAGAAGGGGAGTTTTGGTCTACGCCTCCAAACGCCGTTTTTCGGGCCCAAGTCACGCCCCCTCCCCTCCCACGCACGCACGCACGCCCTCTCCCCCCGACACGCCCACGACCCCTTGGCGTGTCGTCCTCGCCGTCGCGAGTACCACTTGTGGGGGGAGGAGGGGGGAGGGAAGAGGGGAGGGGGGTTGCACACGTCGGGTCCGCTTTTTCCGGGAATTTGTGGCTAACACGTTTTTTTGATAGAGATTGAAAGACCGTCGTGTGAGGTGTGAGATACATGGATATAACTCGCCGAGACACAGGAACGCCCCGAGTCCGGGCACCCTCGTCTCCCCCCCCCCTCCGGAAGCATCTCGACGAGGCCGAGCTTGGGGGGAGGGGGGCAAAGGAACGTTCGCCCCCCTCGGCCTCGCTCGGTTGCTCCTCTCTGCGGGTGGGGAGTTGGGGGAGGGGGAGAATACAGGGTGCCCAAAATTGGGCAGATCCCATTTGAAAGACTTGCGGTTTTTGGTTAATTACGGTCTGCTTGCTTGGTTTTTTTTCTTCTTCTTCTGGTTGTAGATTCTCTTTCTACTATGAAAAGCTTTTTCTGGATCTTTCAATATGCAAATCAAGAATAAGACGGAAAGTTTGACGGAAAAGGTTCATAGATGACCAACTATCTTATCCTGGAAAGTGAATGCTGCTGATGCTTTGACTTTCAGCTGAAATGACACAAGTAGAGGACAGGAGGGACGGGCTGGAGAGGCCCCGCAAGCAGGCGTTAGCAGACACGCTGAAAGAACTCGGGAACTCGGGGGAGTCCAAGAACATGAGAGAGAAGAGGAGGAGGAAGGACAAGAAGAAGAAGAAAATGATCCTTCTTCTCTCTCTTACCTTCTGGCACCCCTGAAAGACTTGAGGCAACTTAATAAATAAACGGTGCCAATTGATAAATCTGCGAAAGATTCGTTTGCTCAAGAACTCAAGCTGAAAGACGGTTTTGCAACGGAAAGACTTTCTGGCAGGGGGGGGGGGAATCAGCCCCATTGGCTGACCAAAGGTTGAGTGCCAATTTTTTGCAATGAAAGACAACGTTGGGAAGGAAAGACTTCTAGAGGTGAGTTAGTTCGTCGATAAGCTAGACTTTTGTCTAAATTCTCGTGCCAATTTTTTTCTCTTTTTTTGCCAATTTTTCACCGACGAATTTTGCTGTGGAAAGACTCCGAGAAAAGGACTTTCCGAGACGGCGTCTGGCCAATTTCTGTTACTTCTTGACTGAAAGACATCGATTCGCAAAAACGGAAAGACCTCCTTGAAAGACAAATCGGAAACAAAGACGACTTTTTGCCAATTTTCGAGTGCTGATTTGGGTAAAATGAAAGACTCAAATGGGTTCTTCGATGAAAGACCTGCTAAGAAAGACCCGGTTTTCCTCATCTGAGGTAGCTTCACTCTGCCAATTGCCCAAAAATGAGAGACTTTTTGTTTGTTTTTTTCGACCCAAAGTGAAGTCAGAAAAGAAATCGATGGAATTTCGGTCCAATTTTCGGTGCTCTTTTTCTCGTCGTCCAAACTCGTCCTGCTCGTTTTGTTTCTGTGTGCGTCTACCCAATACTGAAAGACTTAGGGCTTACTTGTGGTGTTTTTGCCGGGAAATTATATATATGTATATATATATATATGTATATGTATATACACACACAAAAATGAGGGATGGTGAGAAGAGGAGGTGAAGAAAAACTAGAACCACTCATACTGGCAGCCACATGTAGATCAGAGCTGTCGATGTGCGTGCCTGCATTGGGGCCTTACTAATATCATACTTTCACACGCATTAAAAAAGCGAAGAGAGAGCTCAAAACTTGCCACACATTCTTTACACGTAGGCCGAACAAAAAAGGCATTTTTGGGCAGGGGGAGAAGGCCTCACAGAGGCCATATATATGCAAAGAGACAGGGAGGCCTAGACTAACTACGACCCCGGTGAGGCCAAATTCCGCCAAATCATCGTGTGCTCATTGTCAGTCCCAGACACCCGACCCGACCCGACCCGACCCCGTCCGTGGCTGCGTCAAACTTATCACTCGAAACCGCTTGATGAGAGCAAAACTGAGTGGGGAAAACGTGGGGGATTTTTTTGCTTTTTTGCCTTTTTTGTGGAAGCGCAGTTGATATTTTCTTTCCTCTGCCTTTGATTCACTCCGCCTCTTCTCTCCTCCGGCAGCCACTCGGCGAAAAGTAGGCAAAACTCTTTATTTTTTCGCCCGCCGCCGCCTTCGTCGCCTCCGTCGCCTCCGTCGCCTTCGTCGGCTTCGTCGTCGCCAGCGGTGGCAGCGGTGGGAGCCGCCGCTGCCGCCGCCGCCGCCGCCGCCGTCGCTGCCGCTGCCCCCGCCGCCGCCGCCGCAACTTTCTTTTTAGGCCCTCCTCCCTCCATGGCGGCAGCAGCAGCAGCTGCTGCCGCTGCTAGGCCTGTTCTGGTGTGGGCGGAGATTGGGCAGCTTTGGCAGTTTTCTGCTCAATTTTGGCACCTTTGTCTGCTCACGCGTCTCTGATCAGGTCGACGTCGATGTCTTCCGGCATCGTCGTCTGGAGCAGCCTCGGGTGCTTCTCCTGCGTCTGGTCGAGCGAGGAGAGCGTCCATGTCTGGCCGAGCAGGAGGAGGGAAGCAGATTTCGGGCATGACCAGAATTTGTTGAAGGAAAAAAAAAATAATTTTTCTGCCCCGTCCTCGCGTCTTTGTCCCCGTCTCCACTTTTTGCTGGTGAAGAAGGATAAGAAGGTGGGAGAAAACAGACCTGAAAAAGAGAGCAAAGAAAAAGGAGCTCATGATACATTTCTTATCTGATCGAGTTTTTGTTCACCATCACTTCTTAATTGAGCGCAGTCATTTACGAGAACTCTGCCAGACAAAGCGTCTGTGTGTCCGTCTGTGCGTCTGTCTGTGAGTCTGTGCGTCTGTCTGTGAGTCTGTGAGTCTGTCTGTGAGTCCGTCTGTGAGTCTGTGAGTCTGTCCGTCTATCAGTCTGTGAGTCCGGCCGAGGCGCTTCAAGCCAGACGCTTCACTCCCTCCGTGTGTGAGGGAGATTTGGAGGGAAATGCGCGCGTGCTATTTGCCCATCTCCTGTACACATAAAGCGGAGAATCTCCTTTTAAGAGAGCCATTGAGCGGCATGACAACGTCACGACCCCCGAGAACATTATCGGAGATTGGACTCTCAAGATATCAACACGCGCACGCACAAGAAGAAGATAACATCGCCATCCAATTTCGTCTAGAATAACAACAGTTGGAAGAAATCATGAGATGAGACAAGTTTTTATTGATAGCCCAGCTTTTTATTCCTCACCCCTTCCCCTTTAGACACACACACGTGTGTCCGTATGAAGAAAAAAAGGGGGGGGAGCAATTTCTGCCGATTTCCTTCCGCTTATCTTGCGCCTGTTGTCAGTTTCATTCATGCCTCCTTTTCCCAGAAAAGTGGCTTAAGTCGGGGTTACCCGACGTTGAAAACATCCACGCAGCCTCGGGTCATGCCCATTTTTTTTTGGGGGGGGGGGGTGAGAAAGACTTGCCTGATTGAAATGAGAGCAGACAAAGTTTTCCACTGATTGTCATTATCGGTTAGTTCGGGGTAAATCGATTTCACTCCGGGAGGAGGAGATACTTTTCGTACCCCTCCTCCGTCCCCGGTGAGCAGGTATGGACCGTTATCATCAGCCTATCTATAGGAGAAGATACGCCAAGTCACTCTGCCAGAATTGAGGTGAAAAGAACTTCTGGATCTTCCCCCAAAAATGGTGAAGTCATGCCTCATAGGGCTTCTCAGAATAATTAAGATCTATTCGAATATCTGGAGAATCTTCGGTAATGAAACATTCTTACCTTGTTACAGGTTGTAATGGTTTCTGACTGAGTGATGAATCTTCTGTGGAAAAAACGTGATGTTTGTCTGGTAGAGCTGACCTGAAAGTGGAAAAAGAGGAGCAACAGTGAAAAAAAAGTACTTATGGGGCAGATTGGATTTAGCTACTCAATTTACATTTTCTCATTTTCTCACCCCACATTTTGCACCCCTTTTTTTGACAAGCACCAGCCTGTCAAGGGTCACGACAGCCGACCAAGACATTGCAATCTGCCTGCAAATCTCCCTGATAAAAAAGGTTAAACGGATTTTTCAGCCTTCAACAGCTTTCCCAACTTTGTGTGCAAAAAAAACCCACATCAGCTGGAAGGAAGAAAAAAAACCCCTTATCTTGGTCTGCAATCTTGTGGTGGCTTTGGTGAGTTATGCCTTGTTTCGGCCCGACTCTGGCTGAGGCTTCACCTGAGCTTCAGGCAAGCTTCGCCTTTGGCTTCTCCTTAGCTTTTGCCTTGACTTTTTCCTGCCTTTCGGCCCTGCCGCAGTCAGGGGAGAGGATTTTTCCCTCTCTCCTTGTTTCCCTCCCCAAAAAACTGTGAAGATGCGGGGGGGGGGAGGGGGGAAACGCTGTTGAAAACTGGAATCTGCTCCATCGGACATGAGATACAGAGAAAAAAAGCGCCTCTGCCGTATAATTCGAGTGCAACTTGACAGATCTGGTCGCCAAAAAGTCTGGCCGAGCGAGTCCGAGCTTTGGTGTGCCCGAGTTCTTGGATCCCGCGTGCGGCTGAGCTGATTTCTTCCTCACAGCCTCTTCTTGCCTGTCTCATGCCCGTGCATAAATGGGAAGCAATTTGCTGGCAAATCGCGCAGAAAATGACTACTCAAATGAGCTTGGCCGTGCATAAACAGGTTATGCGTCCACCTCACGCTGGGGCTCTCGGCGGCCGTCGAGGCCGCAGAGGCCGCAGAGGCCGCAGAGGCCGACGCGGACGTGAAAAGTGGGAAGTGACACGAACACGCTATTGATTTTTTTTCTCGCTCACGTCGAAAACCCACAACAAAGCGACTTTTCAGCGGTGTCAAACAATGAGGACACCGGCATAAAAGTCCACAGGAGAGAGAAAAACACTTGTTACAATTTTTCATATCCTTCTTCTGTTTACGAGCTCGCAAAACTTGTGTGTTTGTGTGCGTGGAAAGAGCTGAATCATGAAAAAATTGCGTCTCACTTGTGCTGGGGTCGGGCTGACGAGGGGAAATCATCGGGCCAAGAAGAGGAGTCCCGACAGCCGCGCGTGAACAGATTTGTCAGGACGCTATCGCAGGGCAAATTGCAGCCTTGGCGTGCAAACTTCAGCCTTGGAGGGCAAAATTCAGTCTTTGAATGCAAACTTCAGCCTTAGAGTGCAAACTTCAGTCTTAGCATGGAAACTTCAGCCTTGGCATGAACACTTCAGTCTTACTAGCAAAAACTCATCCTCTAGCAGACGTTAACTTCAGAATTAGAAGCTAAACTTCAGCCTCCATCAGACGCAAAATGCAGCCTTAGTTGACAAACTTCAGCCTCAGCTGGCAAACTTCAGCCTGCGAGAGCAAACTTAAAGTCTTGGAAGTTGAACTTCAGCCTCCAGCAGACGCAAATTG
>JAAUXU010118672.1_pt1 | contig 17334 bp, 19 predicted proteins | sample 7278151 | NCBI WGS metagenome assembly JAAUXU01 (sample SAMN14350113, study PRJNA611818) | marine sediment metagenome | isolation source: surface marine sediment (1.8m) | place: French Polynesia: Moorea | collected 2018-08 | reverse complement strand
ATGACCCCCTTTAACAAAAAAAGGTCACATTTTAGAACTAAAGAAGGCCCTAAAAATCAACTTTTCCGTCTTTCCCGCCGCTGTACGCTCACTTGTGGCCCCCACTGTATAAATGGCACCATCAAACTTCCACTATGATGTCCAAAATTCAAGTTGATTTTTTTTTGCACAAGAGCAGTGTTAGTCATTTACAGAGTTTGGTTGGGACCTCAGGGAAAAACCACCTCTCATCAGACCACGAAACTTTTCGTTGTCCCAGTCACCTGGTTTGAAGACAATCTACGTCAGACGACATTTGGAGCATCTGAAGCCACTGTATGGCCATCGATCTCAAGAACTGCTCAGTATAAATGGTGTATTAACGTTAGTGCCTATTTGCAGTAAGTTTGGATGACAGGTCCAAGTCCATTTTATGGATAGAAAGAAAGTAAACGTCTGTGTGCTTTGCCTGAATTGCTCACAATCATGCTTTCACAAATTTTTGGGGATTAGACTACCAATCAATACCGGTTACCGGTATAGTACAGTTTCTTTGCCGTTAGCATACTTATCTCTGGTAATCACTCAGTAGATGCCGGACAAAATGTTCTTCTTGCTCTAGGTACATCGTCGGACCAAAACCTGTAGGTAACGCAATGTTTCATGTGATGCCAGATTCGTCTGGTAATAACTGACTATCTCAAACAGACATTTAGTAATCAAAGGTAACTTGTGTTGTAACTTGTGTTTCATTGGCAATAAATGTATGCATCCTTAAGTAAATCACATATTTTTCTGTGACTTCATCTTGAGGCAGCTGATGCCAGAGTGCTCAAAATGCATTGGTAAGAGATCATCTGATGAATCACATGTCAATGTCAGGGTCTTGAGTACCATTTGTAAAAATACCTAGAGCGACAGAAGAGTCTGTCGCTAACCCTGCACTGCAGATACTCGTGAAATGCCAACTTGCGGCTCTGCAGTCATCACTGTTCATTAAGAAAATACGTCATATACAGATTTGGTCCAACCGTGTAGATTCTTTCTCACTTGATCCTGCCGCTTGAATCTGCAGCTTGCCACTTCCTTGATGTTTGGATTTTTTTGCTTTCACTCCTGACCATATATTGGCCTGAGAAGGCTAAAGAAAACTGGTCATCAGTTCACACACACACACGCACGCACGCACGCACACGCACACACACACACACATGCACACACACCGTCGTCCTTCGGCAACTTCACCCAGGCCATTTATGACAGCTAGAAGTTGAAAAAATGCCTATAAACGACCTTGCTACATTGTCCAGACCTCAGCCTTGCGGCCTGGTCACCCTGACTGCGAGGCTGTTGCTGGTCATGCGCAAGGCCCACTAGTGACCGCGTGGACCAGACGCAATTCTGCTAGCTTGGCTATCCGTAGTGCAGCGGACGACAGCGTTGGCGTTGTACGAGTACAGAAACGAGAGCAACCCTACAACAGACAGGCAGTTGCAACAAAGGCTTATGCATACATGTGGGCGCGTCCATGTAGGCAGTCTTGCGCACTGTGCTGACTGAGCAATCGAATCACGCTGCTTTGAGGTCTGAACGTGCCGTTCTTAGAGTCAACAGATGCCTTTGCTTCCCTCCTCTTTCTTTTTAAGTCAGTGTCCATACTCATGCCTATTCAGACTATTGACACATCATCAAATTTTGGGTCTCAGATCAGATCGAGATCACAGAATTACTGACGACCTCGTCTGGATCAAGATCGGATCAACCCAGCGAAAGTTAGAAGAACACTTTTAAAAGGGAGAAGTTGAAATTTTGACAGATAATGTTACTTTTTAATTCTTTTGGCGAACTTTCGACTGTTCTTTCCATCACTAAAGGGGACAGATTTCGAATCAGTTTTGAGTTTGACCTTGAGTTTTGCCCTCACAAATGCAGTTTCGCGAACAGCAACAGTTGTAAGTTATAGACCGAAACTTTTGATGAAGGATCGATTCAAAAATTACTGCTTTAAAAATGACCTTCAGATCAGCTCTGATCCTGATCGTGAACTCTGTTACCGATGACCTGACATCTTTGCGCATGTTCGATACCCGAGACAATCCCTGGGAGACAAAACTCATCACATTTATCAGTGAGCTGTGGAGAAGCAAAATTTCAATGTGTTTCCCCATCTTCCCCCCTCCTCCTGCTTGCGAGCATCAAGATTAAGTTGGGAGAGAAATCTTTGCTGCTCTAGGTAGGAGGGGGAAAACAGGGACGAAATCCCAGTCTGTCCACTGGTGCGGATCTAATTTGGTTATTGTGCCCCTACCAGGCCTAATGTGCGGCCTCTGGGCCGCCGCTTCACAGCTAGTGGAGGTAACGTCTTCGATGGAGCCATCGTCGCCGCTAGATGGCGACACTGACAAAGTCTCGGCGCCAGGGTCGCCCCCGCTGCCGCCCCCGCCCCCGCCATCCATAAAGCCGGCACCGGGACTGATGGCGGCGGTGGCGATAGGGGTTGCGTCACTGGCGTCTCCGCCACCGTCGGAGTCGTCGCCGATCTCGCCGCCGCACGCCACGCGCTCTAGATCCCGGCGGATGAGATCCCCCTTGGTATCGTCGCCAACACTGTCGAGGCCGCGGCGGCGAAACCAGGTCACCACTGAAGCCATTATTGGCCTGATTGATTGAGGTACTTGCAAATCTCAGGCAGACTCATTTGAGATTACACCGAATGAGACAGTCTTTACTTCAGGTACAGAGTTCAACATCTTCTGTTGTTCACCTTTCCTTCGTCACCAACGTTGTCACTGGAAGGAACTATCGATGTCCCTCCCCACCTTTTTTCTGCAGAATTGGTTCTTGCACGAACAAGCACTAAGTGACTTTCCAGAAACTTTCTGCGTACAATACAAACACTTTCACTGAGCCGTTAAGAAATAGTAGAGTGGGAGAGAGAGAGAGAGAGAGAGCGTGTGCGACTTGTGTAGAAGCTCCTTCGGAATTAAAATTCTCCAGCATTCTGACTCTCGTGACCTGGGCTTCTCCGCCGAGGTGCCGAGCGACGACCACTGCACGACCAGCACTAAGGAGTCCGGCGGTGACCATACAATCACTTTCGGGCTCTTCCCACAAGGTCTAAAGTTACTTTTTGGTGGGGAAGGGAGAAGAAATTGATGCTTCTTTGATAACTTCGTGTCACATCAGCAGTGCAATTAGTGCATGGCACGCACTAATTGCACTGCTGCAATGCATTGCATGAGAAGCTGTACATTTGGAAGAAGAAAAAAAACCGGTTGTACAAAAGCAGTCTACTCGTTTTTCTGTCCCAGATATGATAGACATGTGTGCAATACTCAAACACTGGCGGGAATGGAGGTGTTTGAAGTCTCGTCAGCGCCAATATTCAATATCATTTCTCTGTATGCCACCCTATGCTCCGAATACAGGCTTCCTACCCCAGTGAAGGCTGATTAGGCTTTCACTACCCGAGGACTGCTTGCTGCAAAGCTCAGAAGCATCTTGAAGTATCACACAGTGGACGCTCTTGGCTTCCTGAGGAGCCACTTTCTTTGTCAGCTCCCCAAAAAGACCTCATGCCCGTTGCAAATGGAAATAGGTGCAGATTGTGCAGCTTACTGGATTTGTCTAGACTTTTAAAGATGCGTCAACATGCGCCAAGACTGAACGCCGCAAGTCCAAGCACTAAGTGGAGCTTCTACTGTACGTGCACCGTTGAAAAAACAAGTTCCAGCAGCTCACTAATTCACTCGTGCGAAGCAACCGTGTTCGGCTTCTCTTCTACCACACATTTGCGTTAAAACTGCTTTGTGCTCGCACTCGTTGAGAGCAAAGCTTTTACGAACAGCAGGAACGGTGACTGAGTGAGGTCACGGCAATGTCTGCCAGGGACCTGCGGGGCAGCTCTTTAGCCCTGCTCCACGTATTCTGCCACTTGTTGATGTTCTCATTTTCATTCGTAAACTTCGGTGTAGATAGACGATCAAAGATTTGTGTCAGGGATAACGGATTGCCAGTAAAAGGTCTAGGGCACTTTATGGCCAGAGACGACTCGACTGGAGCAGTCCCTGGAGACTCAGGTGGACGCATGCACGTACTCACAGAGGGCCGCGTGGTCGTTCTGACTGCTGAGGCACCTACGCATGCACGTACATTGTCGAGCATAAGTGTTCGTACCCCACCGCAAAGCTACAAAAACGGCCTTTTTCGCGTAATTTCTATCAGAAAACGTGCCTCGATTTTTTTTGCTACAGGTGGTGGTGGGGAGGTAACCCCCCCTCTCCCCCCCAAAAATGTTACCCTCACTGCTGCCTCACACACCTGTTCAGCACCCGTGCATAAATAAACGGCCGCCTGTGCCTGCCGTCGTAACTTTCTTAATGTTGCAGCTACACAGACCATTAACGTCGTTGGAAAGCTCGGGGCCTCAGCAGTTTAAGCACTTCACTTCGGGCCCAAACGGCATTTTAAGTGATTTTGTATTTCTTATTTAGCAGATGTTCTGTACTAAGGTGACCTTACCGAAACTTTTGAAAAAAAAAACTGTGGCTGATCTCAACACTTGAAGACTTACATACACACGCTGGAATTTCCACTACACAGCTAGGGTACATTCACTTCTGCTCGACAACGTAGGGGTATTCGACCCCATTGCACCAAGGTAAAGACAGTGTCAAACAAGCATGTCTGCGACCATGTGATTAACATTCTTAGCACCGCAAGTGAACCTACCGTATGACACAAGATTCAGTGACGACCAACGTCACTTTCAGCGCTTTGTATCAAGAAAAAGTGATGTACGTCCGCTGGTACTTCAACAGTGAACTCGCATCAATAGAGCAGCTTCAGGCGGTCGAACATTCGTTCTAAACAGCGCAGTTCTCTAATAAGCGGAGCATCCCGCCCAAAAGCGCACTTGGAGACGCAAGTTTATCTCTTTTCTTCCAGAAATAACTCGTCAATGGTTGACTGTTTCACGCAGCCATTTAAAAACTTCCCGTTTGAACTTTGTAAGCTTTTCAAGCTCAAAATTATGAACTTTGCAAGCTTTTTTAACTAACAGACATAACACTTTTAAAGTTGGTCTGAGCCATCGTTTAAAGTTTGCCACTTCTAAACCAGATTTGAATTGCTCTATTAAGCGGAGGATTTTACCTAGTGAATAATCCGCTCTGACAAATTGTGCCCCATAAGACGGATTTCTCCATCAACCCGTGCTCTTTGATCGGGAGCTCCCTGCATCACACTTTGAAGGGCTCGAGGTTGGTGCAATGATGCGCGGAAGTGAAGGAAAAGTTGTCTAGTGCTCGTCGAGGTGACAGACAGTATGCGCGATAGTACAGTGCGCATCGCTCAGTTGATGTGGGCGTCCAATGTACCTTTTCTCCTACACTTTTATCCCCACATTACCCCTTGTATTGTTCTGGGGAGCGTGCTATTGTTGGGAGAAGCCTCCGGCTGTCCGTGGCCACGGCCTCGTTGTCCTCACCCAGCCAGCCTTCTTTCACAACAAGCCGTCGGACATCCTTCTTTCGACTTACACAGCTCAAGACTTGTTGCTTGTCGTCACACAGGCTCTTGTGTTTGCTATCGCAGAAACAGAGAGACAGAGATGATTGCGGGGGATTGGGCACGTGTGACACGCACGCACACAGCAGCATCGGAATTTCTGTTAACTACAAATAGAACAAAGATTGGCAACAGATTTTTGAACGCTTGTGCTGAATATTAGAGCACCTGCGGTAATCAAATGTTCTCTCACTATTTGATGCGTTGCCCAGTAAACCCTGCACCAACTGGCCTCAGGAAGCCCCCTTCTTTGTGCTAACTTTTGTACGTATGCTTAAGGCATTAACTACGAGCTAACTACGACCTGCTGCATAGCAACACTTATCGCTCCAAGTTGGGCAACCTGTCCATCTAACTTCTATACATACACGCACACACACGTAACACATGTCTGTGAGACACGAAGCTGTCGTAGACAGTATGTAGACAAATGCTAACGTTCTGATCTTTGTTAGAAACGCTAGTTTCAGTGTACATGATACGTGTGTGTGTGTGTGTGTGCGTGTGTGTGTGTGCGTGTGTGCGTGTGTGCACTGCCGCAATGGTCAGTGCATGCCTCGCATAGCTACCGTGGGCCCACAATTCGACGTGGGCTTGCCAGGCCTCAAGTTCCAAAAGGGTTGACCTTGGAACCACTCGTGGATTTGGTCCGAGTGTCACCATTGAAGGTCTCACTTCATTCGTGCGCGTGAATGTCCTAGATTCACCCCGCACGCCAGGCCTGATACGCACTTTTGTGGCGTGAGTGGGTTTGGTGACGACGGCGTCGTCGTGATTCCACACGCACTTGCAGACGTACCACGGGATGTTACGTAAGAGGTCCGGGCCTACCTTGACTCCCGCCCCCGTCGAACAAATAAAAGATTTCCAGGCTTCACGCTGCACTGCTCAATGTATATGCGTCGTACGTACTTGGAGCATGCACTGTGTCTGCGTACTAAGAAGTCACGTGGCGAAAGTAATCTTATATGGTGGCAGAAAATACTCTAGTTGTGAATTCTAAGACCGGGGCCAACGCCTCTCACCAAGTTTGCCGGCTTTTTGACTTGGTCGAAAGAAACTTCTTGAAAGCTGTCTCTGGCAGTAGAGGCAGCCGATCTTTTGTTTGCGTTGTGTAATATCCGCAATGTCTAGTCTCTCTCTCCTCCCTTTAATCTTTCCACTACGCCCTCAAACAAGCTGCAGGCATGGCCCAAACACTGACATTTGCATGCCTGAACGACTTCCCAATGTAGTCGAAGACACAGCCGATCGCCTAAACAGGGAATCAATCACGTGGGCCACAAAACCCCTTCTATTAGTGAGGTCCTCAAGTACAGAGGCTCTTTTGTTGCCTCTCCGTTCCATCACTTTCTCTCTCTTTCTTTTTCCTTCATTGACCTTCACTCATCACTTGGCAGCAAAGATGTGTCTTTTTTTCCACTCAGCCTCTTCTTTCTTGAAAAAAACCGCCTCCACTGGCACCAATCACTAAATAGCGTTGAGCTAACCGCTGTCATCTCTGGCATGATAACGAGGCAGCGCTGAACAAAAGCAACGGAGACTCAATCTCCTCCTGGTGGCCGAGGAGAGCGATGACAGCTCTGGGCTCCACAGTCAGAGGGTGTCCTAACTCTTTGTCAACCCGTTCACAGTGAAGTCGTCACGTCTCCTTCGAGTCCAGAGAAGCAACAATGCTTCCCGTGAAAGAGAAACCGCTCGAAGATGTCAGCTGCCCATCTCGAGTGCGTGCGCGTGCCACTATAAAGGCGCTCGAACGCAACACTTTTGAGTCCGACCAAGCCTTGGTGGCGTCGCACTTGTCCTGTCGGCAACTCACTTGCTCGTCATCTTCTGCTGACAACGAATATCTTCGTCGAAAACCGCCAGCAAAACTTGAGTAAGACTCGCGAAATCGAATAGAAAAAAAAGCTGCGCAAAAGAGAGCGAGCCAAGCGTGTGCGGGCCCGTCTTGACGACCAGGGGAGCGATATGAGGTGCAGTCGAACGTGGTACGAACGAACTACGATGCCTCCTCCGCATGCCTGTGAAAGTGAAGGCAAAGCAGCGAGAAGGAGGAGGAGAGAACGTTTAACGACTCAGCTCAGCTCTCTTTGCCTTCTCCGCGTAACATGCACTTCGAAGCCGAGGCGCACGTACCTCGAAGCCGGCAACAGCTTCCGCGAGGTGGTCGTAGACTCCTAACGGTGGCTCGACGCGGACGAGTGTGAGTGCACACGTCGAGTTGGGAAGAGCAACAGCTTCGTCATTGTGCGAAACTTAAGATCATGCGCAGGGAGATACAATAGGTGTAGCTTTGCACAGATGCACAGTACTGATTGTGCTGTCGTTTGCGCTGGCCCTCCCCAGCCAGTACACATGTACTGCACTCCTTAGTGTCAGGATGTCTCGATCAAACTGCATTAAGGTATCCCTTGACAACGGTGCCTCATATGCAGATATGAAGTCAGACGCTCGGTTTTTTCCACTCAAACGTAGTACGAATCGGCAGTGACAACGCGTCGAATTTCAGTTTGTAGGTAGGTATTCGATAAAGTCATCTACATGTATATAAAGTCACTGCGTACCTGTGTGTCTTCTCTTTCCACACCCGGACCATAAGTCCTACACCCCCAGGCCCATTTACTGGTACTGCAGAGTGTTCAAGAGTCTCCAGCCTGTTGCAAACGCTGATTGCGCGGGAGTCACAAGGAGTGAAACAATACTAATTCCACCAAAGCAACCGCCAAAAGGTCGATGTATTTCCCTATAACGAAATGTCGAATTCCAAAAAATTCAGAACTTTTTCTCCTGCTCCGGAATCTCCATACTTCGTACGTAACTTTGCAGGAGACAGCGTGTTGCATCTGTAACAACAGAACTGTGACGCACCACTACTTTCTACAACGCCCTCTCCATCACATACGCAAAAAGCACCAGGACGACGCCCGTCGACGTCCGCAACGACGATCCGGGCAGCGCCGGCGTTCTGGTGATGTAACGACAACATCTTCTGTGGCTACTTTGCCGTGGACATGCCAAAGGCATCCGACATTTTGGGTACAGGTGCTTAAGAATGGTGCCCCTCAACCACCCCTAATAACACGGAGCGCTGCGCACGTCACAGTACTTGTCTAGCTTAGTAAAGTCAAACTACGAGGGCCAGCCACAACAGAGAGCGGATTCTTTGCTAACTTTAATGACAACCTCTAGCTGTGGTTTTTGTGGACCATCCTCAGACCTTTCCGGTCGTCTTCTACTCACCAATATGTCAGCTGATTTTTAATGCATGGCAAGCTATAAGCACTTAAACCACTTTGGTGTCTTGTGAGACTCACGAAGTACTTTTCCGTAAGAGAGATTGAGTACATACGTTGGCAACTTGACATCTTGATCAATGAGGACATTTAAGCTTGTTGGCAATGTTGTCAAGCAGGATCAGCGAGCCTCCATGGATGACTTGAGTGCGGCAAGTATTTTGTGCCTCAGAAGAGTAGACTTTATCCTCAAGACCAACTTCAGTCAGACCAAAGTGGCCACGTGCCATGAATGCCGACTGATGCTTAAAAACTCAAGCTCAATGCGCACCCCGATAAACTATTTGTGAGAAATTTTAGCATGTAAATAAATTTTGTAATTCCGATGCAAAGCAGCCCTAATTTTAACTTCACATCCCGGGCCACTTGAGGTTCCTCGACATGGGTATTCCATAGATTCACAACCTCTTGATATGATCGCAATTGGGCTGCTGGCGGACCTTTGGGACGATTCGGGACACCAACTGTCCTGCATGACTTAAGATATACAGAAAAGTTCCCTCCAAAGCCACTTCTCTCTTACGTTTTACCTACCTTTTGTGTGAGCTTCCTCCTGTCCTCCGCGGAGACCGAGCTAACAGATCGCCCGCGGAAAATGCTCATCATGTTTTTGACTGGAGTCATGAAGCCGCTGATGGGATCTGAGGTCTAAAACGAGAAGGATTCTAGTCACTTGTGAACTGTCAATGGTCTTTTGTGCTAATCTCGGGCGGTTAATTCTCCTGATAAACGGGGTTGTTACTACGAGAAGCGATTGCATAACCTAATGGTGACTGATTGATTTGATTGGCACGTTAGGTTTCCATATTGTATGAACATTTGAACTATCATACGATCTCTAGCACACACAGTCACACACGTCATATGCACCTGCTGCGACGTCTGCTGAGGCATGGTGATCCTCCTCCTGGACACCTTGGGAGTGACTCCCGGAGTGACATCTGGCGTGACTCCCGGAGTGGCCCCGGGGGTTGAAGATCGGCTCCGGCTCAGCAAGGAGCGCAACAGCGTGCCCGTCCCCTCCGAGTAAACCACGTCGTCCTGACAGTTCGAAACGCAAAAGCATGTGAAGAGGATCCCTCGCCTCACATCTGCGCAGCGCACTGCTAATTTTCCTCGTGATGTCCGAACTGCACAGTCCGCACTGAGCAGCGAACTTCATTTGGGCTTTAATAATATACTTGCAGTTTTTGCGGTATCAGGCTTAAGTTTTCACTTGCATTGTCTCCCCCCCTACTCTCGGCCTATAAAGAGATACTGCGCTACGTACCGTATGTCTCCTTTGCACAGGATAACATACTCGTTGGGTAAGTGTACAAGGCTCACGCTTTGACCATACACTCCTTGAGACACTTGGTGCTTTATCGAGCGTGCGCTGCAGCAGATAATGCAGACCTCCTCGTAAGTAATTTCCGTGAGATGAAACTATGCGTGTAGGTGTAGGCTGTAGTGTACATTTTTGTGTGGAATTTTGGCATGGATTTGGAATGAGTTCTTCAGACAGTGACCCATAACTTTGACTGCATGGGTTTGCAGTACAAAGTGCCCATAGCGACATGAGCGTGCTCAAACTGTGGTGACCCACAGATTACCCCATGCCGTCATTGGCTGTTTTTGGCCACTTTTTGTTAGTGAAATGTCCAGAAAGTTTTGTGGGCAGAGTCTGCCTTCCCTGGCCCACCTAAATCTTGGGTTAGCACCATCTGAACCCCCTTATACTACCCATAGGGCCCATTTTTCCGTACATCAGAACTCTCGGTGGAAAGTGGTGAAAAAAAGAGAAAACGAGGAGGGAGTGCAAGCCAAGAAAACTTGATCAGATAGTGAAAGCCCACCCACCTCCCCTGACACTCTTTTTTCACAAAAACCTCTACACTCTTCTGTAAAAAAAGTGACTAAAAATGGCCCAAAACAGCCAACATCAGCATGGGGTTCTCTGTGGGTCTCCACAGTTTGAGCACCCTCATGTCACCATGGTCACTCAAGGCTGCGAACCCATGTGATCAAAGTTACAAGTCACTGTTTGAAGAACTCATTCCACGCCAAAATTCCCCCCGAAAATGTACACTGCAGCCTACATGCATAGTTTCATCTCACGGAAATTACTTACAAGGAGGTCTGTGCATGCTTTTGCGTGCTTCATCCTCCCTTTAAAGGTGGCAACTGCGCTCCCAGTCTGTGATGCGACGACGCGTGAACGTCGTGATCCTGTTCACTGGTGGACGTGGCCGAGGACGAAGGAGGCGCGCTAATCATAGCGGAGCCGCTGATGCTTGGAATGCCATCGTACCGCTATGTACAGGATGTGGTGTTACTTGCTATAGGCGCAGTACGTACAGGACAGTGGTGGCAACATTGAAAGTCCCATCGATTTTTCAACGATGAGTTCAAAATTTCCACCCAGAGTCACATGTGGGACGTAAAGTTTATCCCCTTGAAAAGAGCAGGCATAAGTTGCCTTGTTGGGGGAAAACGACAGAAGGGGTGTACCAACTTCACCATCACAGACCCCAACCACCGTGAAGTGGTTGAGGAACCTCTACAATCTGTAAAGAGGAGACAGAGCAGAACGTAGCAAAGTCAGGGGCTTAAAATTACCAATTTTCATCATCACCATTATTGAGAGCCTCCAAAATATTATTACTTTGGTCCATTGCTCTTGATGAGGTTGAACCTGTTTCAACTTCACTACGACGAATTCCGTGTTAAAGTAACTCGGATTCTCTATTCTGTCACCACTGAACGTATTCAACGTATGGAAGTGCTAAATTTTTCACACTCTTTTCCATTACATACGTTGACGAAAGGGCCAGACTTTCTGGTGCTGAAGAGGTTGGACTTCCTGGAGTTCTTGTTGGCCGCATCAGACTTGGAGCGAGGACGGAACTGAGACAAAACAACCACCGGTTTCCTCGTCAGTACAACACCGATTATTTTTCACTCACCTGATCGAAAAAGCCGCCGCTGGACCTCTTGGTCATGACCTCCGACTCCGTGCCAGAGGCTGCACCTCGTCCACCCTCCTGGACTTCTTCACTGATCCTGACGATCCTGCAGCCCAAGTCGAGCGTGGACGTGCGAGGACGACTGTAGATGTTGGAAATCAGTGGGGTGGCAGAAGCAGGCACTGTGGAACAAAACCAGACGTGGTTGTCTCACCTTACAGAAATGAATGCATGGATGCACGCTCGTACATACGTAGAAGGACAGGGCGTGGTCCTGAGGCATCTTGTCTCGGGTAATGAGTGCAGCATGTACCGAGTGCGTCATAAATAGTCATTTCTCGTCAAAGCCATGTGATCGAAACAAACTGTAAATGTTGACGAGGATCGATCTAGGGCCTACATTGGCAGATATCATGTGTTTGAAGCACCTTTTGAGCTGACATACTTTACTGGCAGCGTGCTCACGTCTCTACTGCTTAATGGGATGCCATTTACAGCTGAGGATTTCTCCGGACTTTTGGAAAGACTGGCAAATGCACGGCAAACTTTATGTTGCGATGGAAAAGTTCCATCATCTTGGACCAATTTGCTTCAGTTATCTTGAAAAATGCTCCTTCTGCATCTCCCTGAGAGCAAAGATCAAGGATATTCAGCACATGACTCCATTCTCGCCGCTGTGGATGAAAGGAGGTTGCTTTGGCTGTCCCTGACGGCAACGCTCAGGCACGCAAAGATCAATCCTTTGGTCGGTACTCCAAAATTTCCTTGTATTGTGACGTCATAAAATTGAGAAAACAGCATTAACTCAACAATGAAACGACAAAGTTTGCATTTTTATTTTTTACAATTTCTCTTGACCACCCTGTACGTGGACCAAAGCATCTTCAATTTCCCGCCAAAATTGAGCTTCTTTGAAGCTTTGCCATATATTGTTGTGTGCATTGTTCATTCCGCTAGTATTGTTTGTCAAGTTGTGTATAATAGGCCTGGAGAAAAGGTTCAAGTCATGCTCAAAAGCCACAGTCTGAAACTTATGGGGGGTCAATACTGCGTAACCATTAAGAAATTGCATTTCTTTTTGTGGAAAAGACTCAGACTTAGGGATAATGATGGTTTCGGTAAGAACAACAAGAAAAAATGAAATACAGGGTGTCCATAAAGTCCCTTTACACTTTGGAATGCTTATAACTCAGCACTGGAATGAGCTAGGAACCTAAATTTAACACCATTTGAAAGGCAAGATTCATGAGACTTGTTTTAAAAAGGCAATGAGGGAAAAACCTCAACATGTGAACCATCCAGAGCAATGATCTGTTTGAGGCTCTTCTCAAATGCACCAAGGGCATGTTCCAAGTGATCTGGTGGGATTTTTCCTACCACAAATTGGAGGTGAAGATGATCAACAGCGACCCAGTTACTTTATGCTAGATGGAGCTCCACCACACAGGAGCATTGCTGTTCGACACTACCTGGAGGAGCAGTTTTTTCCAGGAAAATGGATTGGCCGAGATGGTCCAATTGTCTGGCCACCAAGATCACCAGGTCTTAAACCTTGTGATTTCTACCTCTGGAGTGATATAAAGAATTGTGTCTACCTGAAGAAGCCACAAAATCTGAAGGGTCTGAAGGCAAACACAATCAGTGTGTTTGATGAAACTCCACCAGATAACTTGGTAAATGTACTTTGTGTATTTGAGAGGAGGCTCAAACAGATCATTGCTCTGTATGGTTCACATGTTGAGGTTTTTCCCTCTTTGCCTGTTTAAAATAAGTCTCATGAATCTTACCTTTCAAATGGTGTTAAATTTAGGTCCCTAGCTCATTCCAGTGCTGAGTTATAAGCATTCAAAAGTGTATAGGGACTTTATGGACACCCCGTACATATGCAGAGCTACTTGATTACCATTAAAGCAATTAAGCTTAGCTTATACATGTCTTCCCCTGAAGAAATCGCATTTATTCAGATTTACGCCATGCGTAACTTTCAAACTGTGCCACTAAAGCACGGCTTTAACTTTTTTCTCCCTGCTTAAATAAGGCAAACTAACGCACCGTAACATAAGTACGAAACACGTGAAAAGTACATGCATCATGCGATGCATAAAGCATACATAAAGCGAAAGTTGATTTTTGTTCCTAGCATCACTCAAAAATGGCAACAAAAGGACCCTAAGACCATACATGGTGGGATAGTTCCAAGGCGTCAATTTTGTTTTCTGGGGTGGAAAATTGGCACTGTAACAGGTGGTACATGTCTCATTTTTTTGTGGGGGGGATTTCACCTTGGGTACATTTTTCTCAAAGTTTTGTAATATACCACTATAGCATGGGTATGATCACTTCTCTAAGGTACACAACTGATGACGTGAAGGTGAACAGCAACTTATTTATACACTGTGATGCTTGAATGCATTTGATCAGAAACTGTTTCTTCCTCTTTGACAGTACCAGATCACTTTTCAGTTCAAATTTGGTGATGAAATTCTTGTTTTTTCTCCGTAGAACATTTGTTTCTCCTTGGAGCCATTGTACAAAACTAGAATTTGTTTCTGATGAGAGGTCTAAAACTTTCCAGTTTCCTGAGTACCGGTATAGTTACCAACACCTTTTATTGCATTTTTCCATAAGTAATCTTAAGAAATGAAACCACCCGTGTGCCAAGGAAGTTTCAATTTTTGTGGAGAGGCTTTTTTCCCCTGGATCTCCTTTGTGAAACATGAGGATACTCTTTACATGTCTCAAAGATAAACATTAGATCTCAAAACTAGGAACAGCAGCCATCATAAACGTGTACAGTAGATTCTCAATTTTACGTAATAAAGAAAGGTGTATTGTCCAAGGAATAATGGACTTTGCCAGACTCCTCAGAGAAACGCCAGATAAGACAGGACCTTCATTGACTGCAAATTTAAAGGCAGGATTTAGGAATGGTGACATTTGTCCAGTGTTAGCTGATCCCATCTTGTTCGAGCTCCCTGGAAATAAACCCATGCAAGATAAAGTCAAAGAAAATGTCGCTACTGCTGTGTTGGGGGATACCAAATTCCAAAAAAAGCCTATTACTGCCAAGCGATGAAAACAGCGAAATAAAAGAATCCTGAGTTATGGAGTGTGTGATACCTCTATGTCAATGGCAACACCTTGGATTGCATCAGTGTGAGAAAACCACTTTCTTGTTTTCACACAATATCATCAGCCGTTTTTGCTCTCAACGTGTTGGTGCACTTCATTCCCTTTGAATGAGTCCTTGCAAAGCATTGCCAATCATTCAGTGAAAGAGGTACGTGGGTGTAAAGTTGCCCTTTTGTCCATCTGCCTGTTATCGTACAGTACTGCACGTAGCAAACGTGGTGGACCCTTCTTTTTTGACCGCAACTTTTGCTTGGGTTGAGGTACAGAAGTGGTTCACAAATCTATGGAAAGCTAAAAGTCTCGTTTGAAACCAGAGTGATATGCATTTTTGTTCTGGACCACTCATTTTTCCCCAAATGGCGCATCGCCTTGGCCGGGAACACTGCTCAGTCAAGCTGTAGTTAAGAGGTGAATGAAAGGACAGTAACAGATCATGGCAAAATACCAGAAGACCATGTCCACATCTGCCAAACCACCTACAAAAAGGGCATTGTTGAGGACTGTGTGGATGGTCGAGTTCAAATGGTGCCTGGAGATAGGCATTAAGAAAACAGGCACTCTCTAGGTTCATAGAAATCCGATAATATAGTGTGCATCTTCTTCTAAAGAAAAAAGAGCTTACTTTGGGCATAGCCTCTCTCTCCCTTATTAAGTGAGCTGTGGCTTTTAAAATGTTGGTTGTAAGTTAAACTTAGTTTCCCGGTGTGTCGCTTCATGGTGATCGGTCTGAGCAGCATGGTGCAAACATCCCTGTGGAATTAGACCACGATATTTATGACATTTAGTTTAAGAAGTGTGGTTTTAACTATACAGAGATTTAATCTCGTGAAATAAAAAAGACCCCAAAGATATCACGCACCTGATAGAATATGTTTGAGCGATCTAGGACTTTGAGGTACATACCATATAATTATCCGATTCAGCTAACCATGACTATAGAATACAGTCCTTTGCCTTTAGCAATGTCATTGGGGTTAAAAATGTGACAGCTTCAGAGGTGAAATCCTCGCATGGAATCAGTCTGGCAAACTGCTGCTGAGTGTATGCATGTGTGGGTTGACCGTGATGATGCTTTTGGGCACGAAGGTGAGGTGTTTGGCATGTAGCATGTCCAACGGTGGTCTGGAGGATGCCATCTTTGGTATGGAGCACTGGAAGGAGTACGACAGCACCCGCAAACCGTTTCAGCCGCTTTCATCGAGAAATACACTAAACTTCTGACTAACTACTGAACTACTGTAACTACTGAAGAAGGCTCATTTTGGCATGGCGGCCTCTTGGGGTAGCTGCACTTTGAGTGCTCTAGCATCAGGATGAGCAGTCACAAAGTTGTTCAAGATGCTGCATCTTTGCAAGCACTGTCACGGTGATTGATTCCATGCCAGACGCTGTCAACGCAGCGTGCGGAGCACATTTTTTAACCCACCGACATTGCTTAAGGACTGTAAGGGTCAATCAAACAGTCAATTCTCAACACCACATTTAGACATATCTTTGGCCAAAAACTCATGTCCATGCTGGGCTGTGTGAGTTTCTGGTTCCGTCGACAGCCGCGTGGAAGTCATGGTGACTGAATCGCCGTGGCAACAAGAAATTACGATAAATTATTATAGAAAGGGAGTCTCTTGTGCAACCGAAATACCGTGCTAAAGTTCTCTTTGTTGCAGCTTTTTCTTGGATAAAATTGGGCCATTTCAATCCTCTCATCTGTCTTCTCTTGGAACTTAACCGTTGGCATTTAGAGACAAAAATTGCCGATCCTTTTACCCTTGTAATCTCGCCCATTAAACCGTATGATCAGTTTATCCACTAATCCACTCGCCCGCGTTCTACCGTAATCCCCAACAAATATAAGATACAATCAAAAAGAGTCGTCACGGCAACGACTACCAAAAAATCAGAAAATTCGAACTTCACTAGATGTCGCCAGTGCATCCTTACAATCCAATAGTGAAGATCTTGTCCAAGGGCCTGCGGAACCAGATCTTGGCTGCGGCGAATGTTAATGTCCCTACTTACGCTGATGACTAAAGTTTAACTTCGGCCAACTTCGCCCGTCAATCAGGCTCTGCGTAATTTGAGACGCACCCTGTATCAGAATGTTCGAAGAAGGTTGCGTGGAAACCGAAGCTATGATTGCGGAAGGATCCGATATACACAGGCAGCGATGAAAGTCAGCATAATCCATCGAATTTTGCGCAGATCAGAGGTAAAGGCACATTGCAAATTGAAATTGAGTGTGATAGTCGAGGCCTCCATGCAGCTGACAGAGGGCAAAAAAATTGCTGCTTTCAACGTGAGACACAAAACTGCACTCAAAGCAGAGGTCAAGAAGTCAAGAGTGAGCGTTACTTATCAGTAGCAAAGCCCTCACTGCATAATCATAGTCAGTGTTTGAGTACTTACACGCCTTT
>JAAUXU010080222.1_pt1 | contig 17334 bp, 11 predicted proteins | sample 7278151 | NCBI WGS metagenome assembly JAAUXU01 (sample SAMN14350113, study PRJNA611818) | marine sediment metagenome | isolation source: surface marine sediment (1.8m) | place: French Polynesia: Moorea | collected 2018-08 | reverse complement strand
TCCTCCTCCTCCTCCTCCTCCTCCTCCTCCTCCTCCTCCTCCTCCTGCGCCGCCGCCGCCGCCGCCGACGCCGCCGCCGCTACCGCCACCGCTTCCAGCGCCACCTCCGCCGCCACCGCTACCAGAACCCGCTGCAGTTACGGCCGCCGTTCCTGCGGCTGAGGAGTCACCGCTGAAGGAAGCCGCGTTTACGGGTACGCTCACTGGCATGCTGAATCCCTGGTGGAGGGCCTACGTGACAAACCTTTGAAGAAGAAGCGTTTCCAGTCTAGCGGAGACCCCAGACATACCCTATTCCCATTGATGCTATTCCTGTGCATCATGATCTGGAACTCCTCGTCAATTTTGTTGTACTTTGCCTCTGTACGAGGCGTCAGCGTCGTGGAAGCTGTGCCACCATCGCCATCTCCGTCAGAGTCTCCTCCATCAGGACTGCCTGGCGCTCCACCCTTGTTCTCTTTCTTGTTCAATGCCTTCACAAAGAGAGACAGTACTCTAAGTTATTCTGTATTGATATAAAAGCCGGGCATCGGTGGAATGTACACTCACATCAATGATGTTCTTGTTTGTAAGAGACTCATGAGGCTCATTGTACTCTGTGTACTTAAGAAGAACCTTGTCCATGTCCGTGGATGCGTATTGATACAGCTTGTTGGAGGAGCTGAAGATGATGAGTGCGATCTCACAGTCACACAGAACGCTGAGCTCATATGCCTTCTTCATTACGCCGAACTTGCGCTTGTTGAACGTGACCTAGAGGTGGGAAAAATGCTTTCGATGTCGGACTTTTCTCATCATGTGGCAGTGTCTGATATTTTCCCCCTATTTAGGTATCTTTCTTGTAGTCTCTTTGAGTCTTTGTGCGTGTCAAAAGAAGAAAAAGTCTACAGCTTTCCTGCGCAGAAATTAAATATTACTAAAATGTTCGCTCTGAGCAAGACTTAATTTACCTGTCTGTTCCGCTCGTCCGTGATTCGGGAGATCTGAATCTTCTTCCGACCCATGTTGAAGCTGCTAACTTGAAGCACAATTCTTCCCTATGAGTAAAGCGGATTCGAAGAAAGAAGAAATTAGAGGCTCCAAAGAGTCCTTCTTTTTCTCTTGTCTGATGGCTCCTTTTCACGTGTCTCCATGGAAGGCCTCTTTCTCACTCGTACAGGAAGAACACACTGGTCGCTCCTTCCAGAAATAATTTGAAGCACGAGTGGGTCTAGAGAGGAGCGGCAGAGGAGGAAGTGCGACGATTTGTACGAGTCTCTCTTGTCAATATCCGAACTTTTCGATTTTTGCCTCGTGAACTGATGTTGCGTTGTATATGGGGAGGGGGGTCACGGACGATATCCAGTTGCACAGCTTCTGGAAAGAAGAGGGAAGATGACGTTACGTCTCGAATGTGTACTACAGTTCCATTGTCCGTACTGTACATGCGGCGCAGTGCGAATGCAGTCAGTGTGCAAGTGCAATAACGCAGCTGTGGTTTCTTTCCTTGTCGTGAAGAAAAGGATGAAAGCACTTTATAATTTATAGAGGCATAAAGACAATTTTGATGGACTTCCCAAGACTACCTGCAACAAGACGAGACATGCTGATGAAGCCTCGGCAGCGAGGCTGATACAGACATGTCATGTTTGAAAGACAAAGCTATTTTCGACATTTGTCTGAATCGTGCATAGCTCAGGTTTGCCAGCGCAGCAGAGTCACCACACACATCGCAGTGTACGAAGCATGTGGCGAATAAAAGGCATGACTCCGAAAATATTCAACGGCATTATTAGATGTCTTGAAGTGAAAAAGCCAGACCTTTGTAGCCAATCTCCGGTGAGTCAAGAAACTATGCATCGATCAAGGATGAAGAAATGTCCGCTCTTCGGCCTCCTGGCATTTCCTTGGCTCAGCATCTCCTTGCAACTCGGTCTTTATACTAATGACTTTGATATAATATGTCCTAAACGGCGACCATGTCCGATCGGCCGCTACCATCTGATCCATTCCGTCAAGTTATGCACCGCCCATCAAGTGGCCGGCAGCACTACGATGTAGTCCTACCCTCGCTGATGCTGGAAGGAAAGATAACGCCGCATTCAGTTTTATCCCCACATTTTGGAGTGTGGTGTGAACGAGGCAAAATAGCAAAGCTCGAACATCTTTAAACCAGGATATAGCGATGTAACCGGCGAAAGTCCCTACGGCAGGGCAGGATCCTGCTGCTATCGTACGACTGGGTAAATACGATTAATTTCGCTGCAGTTACAGGTTCTCGGAAGAAAGTGTGTTTTGCCCGCTTTTTTTCTTCGGACGTCACCTCAGGCGCTCAGTGTTGATCGGGTTGATTACGTATCGCATGAAGTCAAGAGAAAGCACGCGAATCATGAACGACGCTTCGTTACCATGAAGGGGAAGATGAATCACCGCCACCCGGGCACCGTCTAGAGGCTGGCGCAACCAAGGACACTTCTTGGGAGCAGAAAACAACTTGAAGGAAGTGCACACATCCTACTGCAAGCCTCATTTACATAAACGGACACGGTGCCATAGTTTTTTAATTGCTAGCAGCAGTTGGCAGCAGTCGCCTGCGGCAGCAGTTGCTGAGAGCAATTGAACTTTAAAGTTTATACTTAAGTGCAGTAAGTCAGTACTCGCACGGCGCATGCCCCTGCAGTACTTACTTCCGCTCAGCGTAATGTACAAGTAATTCTCAAGAGAGCTAATGAAGCAGGAAAAGAAAGAAGGAAGCTGCTCAGGCAGCTACAAAGATAGACAAAGTTGGGCGGAAGGAAGGTCTTGGGAACAGCTGGCATCTTCTTGGCCGCCAGCGAGTCAGAGAGCAAGCGCTGCACGCAGTTGCACTCGCGGGACTTGAAAAACACTTTTATGGCGGGTTGCCATCCATGCGCTGTGCCGTAAACCGCACTGCTCCGGAGCCCTCGATGGCTCGCTTGCATTGAATACTTAGCAGTGACATCCTGCAGACTCTATTTTCGGTTTCATGCCACAACTGCCAAAAGATCGTCGGTCGTGACGCCAGGAAAATCCAACAAAAAACCTAAAGTTTGCCCATCTATTGTGAGATCAATTAATAAAAGAGAAGCAGTAAAGTCTACAACGACGACGCAAAAAGGTTTTGCTCCGGAAATTGCGCGGAAGCTCGAGAGGACCTTAAAGATCCGCGAGAAAAGACGCAGGATGAGCCCATCCATGTTATAAACACAGGATAGAAAAATAACGTCTGATGCGTTTTCAAGAAGGGAAAACTGACACGTTGACCTTTGAAGATGTTTTCCTTGCCATTTAGCAAGTAGAGGTTGGAAGGTCACTTACCAGGTCAAATCGATCAAGCTTTGTCTAGTTCATGTGTATATGCAGACATACGTACGTGCATAGACGCACGTAGTACGAAGTCATGCTGCACACAAAGCTTGGACTTAAAGCGTCCTAGTGCACGTGTAAGTATCGCTATCTGATACGAGTCCTGTCAGTATAGACACCCCCCACCCCACCCCCGCTGAGCAGTAGCACAATACGAAGAAAACGGGAAAAAATCGAAATGCAGAATCTCAATTCACCTCAGTCCGACGATTTCTTTCTGCCTGTACCGTGTGAGTCAAAAAAGTCGGATGGGAAGTATTTAAACATTGAAAGAGGCCGCATGAAGGGGACAACTAGGTAAACGCCTTGTGGTTGTGGCAGTGCTTAACTTGAGAAATGCCATTGGGAGACTGCATAGCTGACCCCTGGTGTTCGGCACCAGTGATACATTTTTTTACCTGCTTACATTGTAATATAGGTGCACTAGACCATGAGTTTGCTTCTTACATATCATTAGGTGAGACGCGGTGCGCGGAAAATTGCAGCACAAAACTGTGGCTAACATTGGTGCACTGAAGAATTCTAGAAGTGCGCCAGGTTAGTTTTCAGGTATCTTCATTTGCATGTGAACATAACATCTGAAAAATGTAAAAGCTTCAGTTCATTACTTCAGCCAATGTGTGTGAATGCGTGTTTGTCTAGGTAGAAAAGAAGAACTTTCCAAATCGAGAGTCGACGTTGATGTTTCCCTTGGCAGAAACTTTTCATAATGCCTGCCTGCTAGGCAGAAGAGGCCCACGTTAACAAGGTGAGCGTAAGCTTAAGTTTGCACCCAGCGCTATCCTACACTGCATTCAGGGATATTTTTTACCGTGAACTTGAAGGCAACCTGCCCTCCTCTTCTCCCGCGTGTGATTCAGTGTCTCTTTTTTTGCTATATGATTGAACAGCCGATTGCTGCAATAAATTATGAACGCTGCAGTACAGAGTACAGACACCACAGTACAGAGACGCTTGCCTAAAAAGAAATTTGCCCCTATCTGAACAGTAACAGTACTCACGCACCAAGCCACCGACGAGCACGCACGTACAACTTTCTGTTTGGAGATCTCATGCCAAAAACTGCGCTTACTTCACACGCGCACCCACTCACGCACGCACGCACTCGCTCTCACACACACACCGTGTGTGTGCTTTCCCCCGCCCTAGCTCAGTAGTACGGTATAACAGCTCCGTAGCTGCCTTTGCCTCGTCATTTCCCCCCTCCCCTCTTGCAATTACAGTCTCCTCAAGACGACGACGACGAAGCAGCAGAAGATGAAGAGGAAATCTCGCAGAAAGAAGTTCTTAGTAGCGACGCCGCCCTTACACCTGCCAATTCATTGGTGTACACATGGATACTGCTAGCCACGGTCGAGGCGGACGCGATTCACTCACCCACCACCTTTCCTCTCGGTAGCAACAGTTTGCTCTAGCTTTTCTAAATTGCCGAAAATAACTTGTTAGGTGTAAAAATAGCTTCTTGTTCTTACCTGCAGCCTAGACGGCTGGTGACCGGAGAAGACTGCGCGCTGGCTGGAGGCCGCGCGGTTCTTCTCGAACGAGTGAGCGACGAAGAAAGGGAGGGGAAAGGGGGCGTGCGCGCAGAAAAAAAAGCGCGTCTATGTCTCTCTATGCTACATAACGACTGCGCTCACACGGCTCGACGGGTGAGAGCAGCGCTCCCTCAATTGCATGCTTTAAGCTATCATTGCACATCCAACGTATGCGGAGTAACTTGAAGAAAAAAATAAAAAGATGTCAATGTGCACTGCTGATCGGCTGGGCAGCGCTTCATCCACGTCTCTCTCTCCCGGCACTTTGGCGCACTTTTGCCATGTACTGACATACTGTTAGGTGTGTAACCCACGCTTTTCGCAGTGCCTGGATGGATGAGAGAGAGGGGGGAGAAGGGGAAAGAGAGAAGTGAGGCCTTATCCCCCTTCTTGCTCACTCTCACCTTGCCCACCTGGCGGCCCCTACAGCCCCACTTCTGCTAGCAGAGGAAGAGAGAGAGAGACGGATGACGTGTTTGCTGGGAGAGAGAGGGGAAGGCGGGGAAAACAGAAGAAAACTCGAAAGCCAGAGAGCAACAGCGAGAATGAGGGAGAGCAAAGATGTTGCTGCTGCTTTTGTCGTTGCCAAATAAGCGTAAGAGAGTGAGTGAGTGTGGACAACGAACCGTACACATGCCGAGGAGTCGCTGTTGAGAGTGCTTCCCCCCCATGCAGAAGGCTTTGACAGTGCACATCTTTGTAGTTCACTTAGTTGACTGTCAGATAGTGACTCACGTAATACGAACCAGAATGTCGTGCCGATAACACCATAGGCCCCTGCGACGATGGCTCTTAGTCTAGCGTATCTTCCTAGACACATATAAGACTTCATCAAAAGTTCCTCTCTAAACAGGGGTGGGTGGGTGGGTGGGTAGACTTGGGTATTTGCGGCACTGATTACGGACGCAGTGCTCAGCATCAAAGTAATTCATGAATGTACTTTAAATTGAGAATCACGAGGTTGCAGCTCATAGACATCTAATAATCAAGCGAATATCAACAGGGCGGTAGTGATACAGGCCTTTCCGTCTGTTTAGGATGCGACACTGAAAAAACAGCATTCCTAGTAAAGCCCTAGAACTCCTCGGCACTGTCCAGGCGATCAGACTTCTGAGGATGCATAAGAGATGCATGTCATCTCCTCTGGAAACATATTTGCCACCATTTCAAGTCTTCATCAATACAACTCACGAGAAAGTCACTCACTTTCTTCGTGTTTCTGCAGCTTGTGGTCGATAATTCTGAGTTGTGTACCTTCAAACTGATCCTCCATTTTAAACGATAATTCTGTACTAGGTGTCCTATTATGCACCCACAAGCCAAATGTAACGAACTGTGCGAAAATAGTGACATAAGGCTTCACAGAGCTGGATGATATCCACGGTACCTCTAACTTAGGCTATATCAAAATTCTTCAGTTACATGAAACTTGGTTCCGCAACACCAGGCTGCCAGCAGTCTGTTAAATTTCTGCCCATATGTGAGATGTTGAGTGAACCCATAGTGTAAACAGTCGATAGAGATTGAGAGGCCCATATTCAAGACCAAATCAGCCACGCACAAAACAAAAGTAAGGAAAAAAATTAAAACGGTAAAATTCTCATTCTGACAAAAAAGGGAAAGAGTGCTTCCAGGGTTCCTTTTTAAGTGCATGCAATAAAAGTTCAAGACTTTGTCAGAAGCCTCAGACTGTAAATGCACCCTAGGTGTTTCCAACAAGAGAAATTCTGAACCAATAACAATTTGTTCGAAATAAAAAAGGATTTCATTGCTGACATTGTTTTCTTCAGAATGGCCGTTTTCTTCATGAGGTCGTAGTCCAAATTAAGAAAACGGCCAGATTCTGCACAAGGGTGAAAAGGTTCGTGAAATGAAGCCTTTACCTTACTTTCAACACGAAATTTACTTCGAGAAATCATCTTTTTCTGCCACTTTGGCCTGAGCAAAACAAATCTGACACAATAAATTAAATTTTGGGAAATGTCAGTTCGCGAAAGTATACAAAAGTAGGCAGTTTTATGCCGATGGAACCAACCTCTGTCACAAGCGAGGGCTAGTAATGCAAAGTGCAGCTAGTTTTGCATTGCTGCAAATCCTGACGCATGGTGTTTATATCAGTTAACAAGAACAGAAGTTTCATGAGAACAAAATGAGTGAAATAAAATGAAATGGGCGAAAAAAAGTTACGGGATTTCACTCATAGTCGGGATCATCAAAGTGGGACTCCCTCCCGCAGGTGGCGGCCATAACCTTCCTATGTCACTATGTTTCAGGGAGAAAAAGCTGATTTGTCAAAGAAAAAGATTTACTTCTGTGAATATTTGAAAACTGGACAAAGTGTTGGAGACAATTGCAGGGCGTTGTAGAGTTTCATTCATGTCTCACTACCCACTCATCTTCGTTGATCATAAATTGAATGGGCCGAAAAATGGCAGCCAAACTGAGCAGTTCGAATTTTTCGCTCCTTCGCGTCCCCGTCTACCTAACACTGTTTGGATTTTTCAAGTGAACAGAACGAGACAACTTCCTTAACTTGTGGATCTTCATGTCCATAGCTCCTACTACACCAAGCCAGGGCATGCATTCTAGTAATTCTACATCTCCGGGATGATTGGAGTTTCACCAGTCCAGATTCAGTCAGTCCATCATTGGTATGTAAAATAGTCCCTACACAGACGATGGATGACAAAAATGCTCAAATTGTCACTCCTTTGTGGATGCCATAGACTGAGGTACTTTAATGTGGCACAGATGACCAATGATCATGCACTTGTCACCTTCAATAAGTCAACATTCACTGTGGTAGTGGAGGTTCCACAATAGCTTCGCACAACCTATACTAAGAACTTTACCTTAGAGATAAATGTTGAAACGTAATTTTTTAAACTGTCCAATTTCATGCATCCTGCAGCTTCTTGCTCTTGTACCTATCCTACCAGCAAGGTTCTTCTGTAATTCTTGAATGTTGTGTTTATGGTGATGAAGAGAAAACAGCTCCAGATAATACGCGTGAACGATGTGACAGAATGACAGGGGTATGCTATGCAGAATCCCAGATGAAACTTGCTGTACTGTTTCAAAAAGTCTAAGTGATGAAAAGCTGATGACGGCATTTTGAAAAATTAATGCACAATAAAATTGATTGATTGCACAACCATTTTATAATCACTATATAACATTGAATTTTTGGTTAAAGTGACTAAAATGTTTGTACAACTATGAGACTTTGGAGTCTCCAATCTGTTCGACTTCAACACAATGCTGGCGACTCTTTGCAAGACTCAGAACAGCTTTCCGGATAACAACACCCAACGTAAGGAAGACTCAGAACAGTCATGGCAACTGTCGAGGTTGAGACCCGTCCACACTTATAGTGACGGTCGAGATCGAGGTGTCCAGATTGTCGACATGGATGCATTTTGTTTACATGGGCAGCGTCACCCTGTTGCTCTCTTTTTGCTTCAGGTCAAGCGGCACAAAACCTAGCAACCTGTCAACCTGAACACGACTTTTTTGCCGCCTTGCGCAAGGCACAGGAGGCACTGGGGAGAGGATCCCCCTGAAAAAGGAGGAACTGGGGGTCAGGATTCTTCCATGAAAGTCTAGGCAATCTCATCAGCTGTTATCCCCTCAAAAAGTCAGATTTCTGGCCTCTCTGGCATGCCTCCTTCTTTACCTTGCTTTCCTTTTAAGCACTCTAGCACCAAAATGGGCAGCCTTGACTTTGAACCTCTGTACTCGACATTGTGCCCAAATATCACATCTACACGTTCCGCATCAAAATGCCACCTCAACACGTTCCAGCAGTGCGTACGTGGTGATGTCATGACGGAAGCTACGGGAAGCACTGTACTTGCTGCTCAAGGTGACACTGCTGCATCAGTACACATCAGCAACGCCAGAAGCAATTGAAGAAGTGAAGAGCAACAGGACGCTAATTCTTGTGCACCTTGTATTTCCCATTTTTTCCTTTTCTTGTATTCTGGACAACTCAAGGACACTATTTCAAGGTTCCACTCTCGATGGAACACCCAGGGTGCAACTGTATCAAGGTCTATTTCGGGGGCATGGATTGACAGAGCAAAGTGAAACTGTTCTTGCAGACAGACTACAGGTTGACAGTGCTGTTCTACTCAATGCAGCTGCCCTGTGCCTCGACTACCTGCTCCAGCCTGGTCCTGAACTTGCTGCATGACGTCTTAATGAAGTTCAGGTCAAGGTTGGCTCACGTGGCTGTGATGGCTGACTTCAGCTGCTCCTTAGTGTAGTATTGGACACCAGAGAGGGCCCCCTTCAAACACCCAAACACGGCAAAGTCAAGGGGTGAAAGGTCAGGGGAATGTGGAGGCCATTTCTCTTTGCCACAGAAGTGTGGTCTCTTGGCAGCCAGGAATTTCTGAGTTTTATTGGTGGTGTGACAGCCTGCTCCGTCCTGTACCCACCACCACTGGTCTCCATATGTTGCCCTGGCCCAGGGGAAGACCTGCTCTTTCAGGTACTTTATGTGGATCTTTGCTGTGAGTCTCTCCTTGTCCTTGAGGAAGATCAAGGGACACTTTCCACCATCAGAGGCCACGACAGTAAGGACTTGCAGCATGGCAAAGTGTCTCTTTTTGAAGATGTGGATGTCATCATCAGCTGCCCCTGCAGCCTCAGCCAGGCAAAAGCCAGTGTCAGAGGCTATGATCTCGCCAAGTGAGAAGGAGGTCTCACCAAGACAGCAGTCTTGGTTGTTTTTCTCTTTATCTTATTGAGAAGGATTTGGGCACGCTCCAGTCTCTTGGTGCAGTTGACACGGGCCAGAGATTGTCTTGGGGTTCTTTTGAAGGAGTGTAGGACAAGATCCTTATGAACAAGGCACTGCATGGTGGTTCTTCTGACATCAAACTCACGGGTGAGGCCTCGGATTGTCACATTCCCCCTCTTGCTGTCCACAGACTCCTTGACCATGTTGATGAGGCCCTCCAGCCTTACAGGCTTCTACAGGACCTGTGGGAGGTTCTCCACAGTGCCATGGTTGACGACCCTGTACAGAGTTGTGCAGGAGCAGCCCAAGTCCCAGGAGATTTCTGTTGGCATTTTGCCATGTGCAGACAGAGCTAGAATTGCAGGGCAAGTCTGAGCCATGTTCTTGGGAATGGTGAACATGTCGTTAGCTCAAAGTAAACAATTTTGCATGAGGGTCAGACATGAGCACAGCCTCCCTCAAATGGTCCATTTTTAGAGGGGGGGTACAGCTTTCCCTGTCCACTGCACAGACATGTTTATTACACAAAAATGTCATATTTTTAAAAATAAGGAAGTTCTCAAGAATAACATAATATTGTCCAAGGACCTTTGTGATGTTGTTCTAACCATCAAGTTTATGTTCAAGAGGCAGGAGCAAGACTCAATGATGACCAATGGCATGACCAGCAATAATGGCTTCAAACAGGACAAAAAATCACCATTTTCTTTACATTTCCAAAATGGTTAACATATGTCAAGACACGTATCTGGAGTTTTTGGAACGGAGTATCAAGCCCTGGATCCGAGGAGCGGGTAAATATTGTTGCATCTGCAGACTCTGGCGTGTTCGGACAAAAAAGAGGCTCAAAAAGTGTCTTTGGGCGAGTGGCTGATCAGGTTCTGCATCAAAATGGTGCTGCCCAATTTTTTCTGGCTTTTCCAATGTATTTTGTTTCAGCAATTTGCGGAAAAGAAGTCAAATGGGGGCAAAAAGTTCGGAAAATGCGGATAAAAAAAGTCTTTTCTTAACCGGTAGTGAGGGCCAGCGGGAGGGGGAAAAAGATACATCAGGGAAGAAACCTGTTTTTTCTGCGTTTACCAGTTTTTCCCTTTTATCCCGAAGGTGAAGCCCGAGGAAAAAATTATGAAAAAAAAACCCAGGTAAATATGGAAAATACAGACTTCTTCCCTGAATTACTTTTTTCCCCCTCCCGCTTGGTGTCACCAGCGGTTAAGAAAACTTCATATATCGGGTAAGTCAGGGAGAAAAAGTGGGATCAAAAAGTGAAACTCGCTCATAAACGCTGGCGCGCTTTTCCTCCCTGATTTACCTCTATATGAATAGCCATTTTGTCCGCAATTCTTCTTTAAAAATAGTCAGCCTTTTACTGACCAAGCTTAACATCGAGCGTAGTCGTAAAAAAAACATCCAAGGCTATGGGGCAAGACATTGATACTTTTATGCTTCATTTGAATACAAGATCTTAATGGGACATGCACGTAACATGTTAGTAACCAGTTTCACCTGTCTATGAGGAATAGCAATTTCCGACCCAGCCTACTTTGCATGAAGGCAGTTTAACTTACAGGCTCTACCTGTCCAGTGCCCTAAATCGTCAACCCTCTGGTCCAGGACCACTCTGAGCAAAGGAAATAACTCACCCTTTCAGAGCATTTAAGACAAATTATACAGGCGCAACAGTGTCTCTGCCTCTGGCCGGGCTTGCAGCTCGGAGCTCAAGCTTTCCGGTGTGATGCCATTGAAAAATCTTTTTGCGCTTTGCCTATTCTTGATCGTGAAGAGCAGACACTTGGCCGCTTTGGATAACTTTCCCACGGTGGAGTAACATAATGTCAAGTTTGGACCAAATTTGACCTGGAGTCCTGGAGTAGATGTATTATGCACCAGAAAGACATCAATCCATTATAATGAATGCAGGACCTAGTAGCCTTTGAGACGAAAGATCAGACCAAATTTTCCTTCTTTCAGCTTATCCTAAATGTGTGTGTAGTTCTCCCGTATCTGGACCCATTGCAGCATGCATAAATGTTCGTCAAGTTCAGTAAGAACGTTGAGAAGTAAGAAGTTCAGTGAGAACGCTCACTTAAAACCACCAATGATGCACATACAGTCATGGCAAGAACACAAAATCCTCCTAATATCCATGCTCTGTCCAAATTTGGGGCCACACTTCGCCCAAACACATTATGTTAGGGAAATATCATGAGTAAAAGTAAAACTCACTTAAAACCAGTACCCAGGCAACTAGAGTGGTGGAAAAAAGGCAAAATTGTGTCATTATTACTGGTGAATGCAAGTCTGATTGCAAATTTGACTCACCACCATTTGTTATGTTATAAATTGTGCCTAAAGGCTATAAACTCACTTAAAATCAACTCTGGAAACAAGGCGAAGTTGTGTCATTCCTACCGGTGAGTGCTAGTCTGATTGCAAATTTGACTCACCACTATTTGTTAAGTCATAAATTGTGCTTAAAGGTTATAAACTCACTTAAAGTGAGTTCCTTGGCGTGTAGAGAGATGGAAACAAAATGAAGTTGTGTCATTCCTACTGGTGAGTGCTACTCTGGGTGCATATTTGACTCACCACCATTTGTTAGGTTTTAAATTGTGCTTAAAGGTTATAAACTCACTTAAAATCAGTTCCTTGGCACCTACAGCAGTGGAAACAAAAGGGAGTTGTGTCATTGCTCCTGGTGAGTGCCAGTCTGGCTGCACATTACATAAGCTCACTTTCTTTGTGTGCTACAACTGAATGTTGTGGAGCTGATTAATTTGCCTGTATTCCTCCCCTGGGCCATTTTGTTTTGCATTGCTACGCAATGTTTCTTTTTGGCTAGAAACTCAAAAAAGTATTAGAAATGTATTGAAATTTTTTTAATGCAATACGATATTTTGAACCTTTTTTCAATATAATATCAATATCAATACTTTAGCCAGCAATACAGTATTGCAATACTTGTATTACAATGCTCTAAGACCCTGTTATATAGCTTCTGGGGATACGTTTTTCAATGTAGGATTCCACCATCTCAAGCACTTGCTAAACCTCCTCTTCTACTTGTCACAAACAAAGGAGAAGCCATCTTTTGAGATGGTGTGCGAAAAAACCTCCTCAGCAGTTTTGAGCTCCCTATCTGTGATGTACTGGTCTCCAGTGGGGTGACTTTATAGAGTTGGCAACAGGTCAAGTCTGCCAGGGCCAAATCTCGACTGTTCAGGCACCTGTTCCAACAATTCAATCTCCTTTGTGGTTCTGAAGAGGCTTTGATGGCAGCTCTTTGGTTAACCATAATGAGCTCAAATAACTTGTACAGGTTGGGCAGACCACACCGAAAGAGGTAAAAATGCATATGTGCGTTGGGGCATTGGTGACACAGACAATAATAAAAAATGGGTAACATGCCTTGACATTATGTCGCAAAAATTCTCAAGCCAAGTGCTATTGTAAAGAAATTAGCGTAAAATATGCCATTCATGAAGAGGTTGCTTTTCCCTTGTACTTTTAGCGTCGACTTCGTCTTGTTTCTGTACCCATATCTGGTCTGAGTGTACAATTTAATATGGACCCCTCAATATAAGCACCCCTTTTTGGGGGGAAGATATTTATATCTTCACCACCTGTTGCTCTATGATACAAGTCCTAGACCGACACGAAACAAAGACGCTTACAGTTCAAGAGTGCGTAGCCACCCTGGAATGCCTTGCAATTAGCAACAAGGTAACCGAAGCGCTAGACTTCTCTCATATAGGCACAGTGTGGGCACTATGCCGGCGACCAAGCAACGCTGGACGCTGACACTGACCCCCGTACATTGCTCCCTACCCCAAAAAAGATCAGTGAAGGACCGATTGATAGGTGCTTTAGGGGCCTGTGGGCGAGGCGAGGGAGAGAGACCCCCTTTGGTAGACAAACCAAGCTTTGGTTACAAACCCCAGGCATGGTAGGTAGACAAGCTGTCAACAAAGAAGCAAAGCACCCTTTTTGAAAGACATTGCAAGTTTTTATTAGAATTAAAAAGTCCTTTGAGGAGATCCAGTGGCAGCAATTAAGTTATTCATAAATGAGACAATGACTTGTGGAGTAAGAATTGCTTGGCAAAAAAGTTGACCCAGAGTTCGTTCCGTCATGGGAGGGTCCAGAAAAGTGTAGGGGTCTCTAACATGCCAGAGACATTATTGTGGCAAAAAAAACCAATGAAGCATCTGAGGAACATTGAATTGGGACCGTGTCATTTCACTCGCACTTTATCAAGGTGTACTTTGAGGAAATTCTTAGTCACTTGAGGTTTGATTGAAGCGGGGCTCGCCTCAGGCCGCACGAATGGACACAATGACGTAGTAGATATTGTTTGCTGTGCAGTCTCACTTGAGCGCCACCAGTATTTATTATAGAATGTAACCCCGAGTTGTGACCGGCCTAGGTTCAGTAACTTAGATTGTAAATGTTTAGACGTAGTCACTGGCTATCAATGGGTTGTACAACAGAGGAACGGGCTGACCGTTCACAGGGGAAGGCCGGCCGGGCACTGAAGGAAGGTAGCAGGCGATCCTGTGCCTAAAGAGCAGTTAATACACAGATCTCAATATGAGTACATCCATAACATGCCTTCATCTTGGAGAGTTAGGAACAGTCGTACCAAGTACTACCTAATAGACTTGGTAACCACTAGTAGCCTGGGGGTCTGCACTGCATGATAGTCCTGACACTAAAAGACAACCGTGGCAGTGGGAGTGTAAACATGCCTTCTCCTCATGCGCTGCGTCGCTTAAGTTTAAACACCCTTAATACCTAACTTAAGAAGTGTTCATCAAAATCTGTCACTATGACTGAGACAGGTCGGAGACATCTGACACGACATCTGACGCAGACCTGGAGACCCAGATTGTAAAGGTAAGCCTCCACAGATGGAGGGCTCCAGCACGATCTGGGCCGCTGACACTGCTGGTACGAATGCTCTCTGACTCCAAAGATCCCGAAACACCGGCGATAACCCCGACATAAGCGCCAATGTGGCAAGCAAATGACCAGACGATAGGCCTACTATTTCGGACCACATACTGGGCAAACCAGAAGATGAAGAACTCATCACTGGGTTAGGCGACCTTGCCAAGGCCCTGGAGGACTGAGGAAGTCCACCCGCGGTGGGAGAGTAAAAAGTAGAGGGATTCGCTTCCCCCACCTTCCCTGTGTGCACGTGGGCAACGAGGAGAGAGCTTTCTTAATGGAGTCTGTATTTTCCAGACTCTGTGTGGACCTACTGAAAAGAGTCATGAACTCATCTCGCACTTTTGCCCCCATAGTTTGCCGTGCATTCCGCTAGTGGGTCGGCAGCAGAGGACTCCTTGGATGCTTGGACAAGGAGATTATAGAGTACTTTAAGGCACTCATTGCCTGATCAAGGCCTTAAAGAATGTGTATTCACATCCGTATGTATCCACTTCAGTATGTGAAGCTGTAGAGGACCTTCTTCACCCCCTCTGAGGAGGGTCTCCCACCAGCAGGGTAATGGAACCAGTACAGGACCAGAACAGGCTGCTGGGCTCGCTCATTTCTTGTGTACTCCCACCAGGGCGTGATGACCATGGCGAAGAAAACCAAATTGCAGCGATGCAGATGGCACTTTCACGTCAGTGTGTTGTGCACCAGCAATAGGTAACCAACTCTTTCTGGCCTTCCATACTATAACAATCTCTTGTCCCGTATAGAGGTTGCACAGACAGGAGGAATACCATTCCCCAACTGTAAATTCCTTCCTGTCATCAAAGCATGGGAGGATCCTCGCCAAAATGACGACACAGGGCCTGACTATTCCCAGTCAGATGCTTCAATCCCCTCCTGGCTGGAGGAGGCTGCACTAAAGGAGGCTGCGCTGATTGCTGCCACAAACTAGGGCAGGAAAGAGCTGAAAAGTTCGTCCTCTCCACAGGAAGGGAAGGGACAGCAGCTAAGATGCCTCCAGCCTCTGAGGAACCTCAAGAGCCCCATGGCTCTGGCGAACCCCAGAAGCAGATTCTAGAGCAGTCTTCTTAGAAGCAAGGAGCAGCACCTCTCTGGTGAGGAGCGGAAGGCGCACAGCTCGTGGTGAGATAGTAGGTCAAGCACAAGCACAAGCAGAGACGTCCTGCAAATGTGGGACTGTCAAGGTTATCAATCAAACAGGGGGGTGGGGGTGGCACAAGGGAACCTGAATGTTCACGAGGGAGCCATAGTCGGGGAGGCAAACAAGGGAGCAGGCACAACCCTGGTACATCCAGGACTGAGGGCCAAGAGGCTAGTGCAGACATATCTACAGTATGTGGAGATAATTTTAAGCACTTTGTGTAAACCACAACTTGTGATCAAGATTTTGGGCTGCCAAGGAAAACGTTTGGGTTTAGAGTTATCCCTTCGATATTCAAGAAGAAATAAAGTCTCGTTTAACGACACACAATTCTTCTGTACAGTCTAACTTCTTCTGTACTCGTCCTTCTATGTTTCCCAGCCCTCTAGAACTCCTACAAATCCAATGCCCGACACATGCCTGAGCCTCGGCCTAATAGTTATACCTAGCCAAAACAGTCAGCCCTAGTCCTAGCAGCTGCTCCCCGAAGACTACAAGACAGCCAAGACTGAAAACCGAAAGCTCTTACTCATACATTCTACGGCCTATTTATACTCTTCTTTCTTCTTACGCTCCTTTCAGTGCGCCCTCAGAGCCCTCCTCCTTCATTTCCATAGGCTGTTGCTCTCCAGCACCTGGTCGCTGTCTCGTGATTGTGTGGATGTTCGGTTCCCCGTCTTTCCAGTAGATGGCGCTCCTCTCCAAATCATTTGGTTATCTCCCAACGTCTCTCACCATTTGGCTGTTGCCTCGTACCCTATGATGTATTCTCCTCATGTCACGGTGGTACTACTCAGTGGTACTACACGGTGGTACTAATGCAGTGTCTCACCAATGTTGATTGCCATCTGGACTTTTGCATTGTGCCCCTGAGCTCCTCCTATTACCCTGGCTCCGATGTAATCCCAAATCTTCAATGTCAACTCTAGCTTTCTCCATGATGACCTTCACTTCCTTGGTCTGTTTTTTGGCTCTCTCGCATAGGGACTTGATCCTTTCAAGTGATGGTCTCTCTTTGTCTTTGCTTGCTCTGTCTTCGTTTAGGTTGCAGGTGGTCCTGGTCCTCTCCCATCTGCCCTCTCTCATGGCTTTCATCTCCTTTTGCATCGTGTTCCTCATATGTATCTACAGTGGGGGCCAGAAGTGAGCATACAGAACGTGAGAAGATGGAAAAGTTGATTTTTAGGGGATTTTTTAGTACTAAAATGTGATCCTTTTTTGTTAAAGGGGGGCAAAGGCCCCATTTAATCCACCCACCAGGGGTGCTGCCCCCGGACCCCTGCTGGGGGCAAGCCCCCAGACAACCAAGTTTTCCCCCCAATGTTCTCATGGGCAAAAGTCAGCGTACACCTCACATTTTGCTCTGGAACTGGGACCTGCACACAAAGTACATGCATGAGCAGTGAATACAAGGTACTGGGAGAGCCACTGAGCAATGTACTGGAGCCCAGTCCATCTCAGGAGTACTTAGTACTGTCAGTCCTCATCACAATGCCACCATGCAAGGAGCTCTCCACGGACCTCAAAGATGCCATCATCCAGCACTTTGAGAAGGGGAACAGCTACACCAAGGTCTCCAC
>JAAUXU010138701.1_pt1 | contig 17335 bp, 13 predicted proteins | sample 7278151 | NCBI WGS metagenome assembly JAAUXU01 (sample SAMN14350113, study PRJNA611818) | marine sediment metagenome | isolation source: surface marine sediment (1.8m) | place: French Polynesia: Moorea | collected 2018-08 | reverse complement strand
TTGATGCCAATTCATGTGCATCCTGCAGGTGCAAAAAGCCCTGCCAGAATCTTATCTTTGGCAGCTCGTCACAGCGCTCCAAGAGGGGCTTTTTGCAAAAACAGACATTGTCGTACATTTCGAGGTCATTTTTGATGTCAAAGCAACAGGGAAAGTAGCTATTGCTGGGGCTGATGCAATGATTCATTCAGTGGAATCGTTCAAAACCTGGTTTAACTGTCGATGCATATGAGCGTCACCATTGTTGATGCACCAAAGCATCCTTAGCAATGAGGAAATTGATGCATAGAAACGTCTGATGTTTGTTGTATCCAGTGATATTTGACTAAAAAAAAACCCGACACCTAGACTTCGAGGCTCCTTTGTCATTGAACTGCACTTTGCCACTACATCAAGAGGATGTGACTGTCTACTGGATCAGCGTTCTTCTACCACAGTCCAAACTTACTCTGGGTATGTTCCAGTCAGGTGTTCAAGTAAAAAACGTAGGATGACCCTGTTGAGCGAAGGTCTTCAAAACTTTGCTTCGTTCCTACCCCCGACTAGTCGACTTGCTAAAAGTGTCCAACTTGATTTGGATGTGCCTTCAGCCTCGATGTGTCGTTCTCAACGATGAATCTGCGATGTCCGAGGAAAATAACAGTATTTTCGGAAAACTGCGATTTCATGGGAATCTATGATTTTGAAGTAAAAAAGGGATCAGAAATTGAAATTTGGCTTGATTTTCTTCAGATTTTTCCGCCTATGGCTACAAAGCCGGTCCAAGTTAGCTAAAACGTTCAGTTAGTGGCCATGTGGCAGCAAGATACTCTGGCAAAGAATCGCTGCAGAACCCTGCCTTGCGTACGAATGAGCCAAGAATGTTGCACTCCTGTCATGCGATGAAATCACCACATGTGCGCAGATTTCCAGACAGAAAGAGAAGAAAATATGTTTTTCCGTGTGCATGACCCGCCCCTCTTATGCGTTGGCCGCCTTCAAGTCGCCCTCCGCCCATATGGCCTGCAATCCGTAAGCATTTTTGTACTAATGAGCCGGAGCTCAGGAACTGCAGGCGGTCATGCCACAGCCCATGGATAGATAGATAATGGCAAGGCTGGCGCGCACGAACGTGCGGATGGGAGTAACACGAGAGTGCCACAAAAATCTGGCCCCATTCATCTAGCGAATGGACACGAATAGATGGGAAGTGGAGTCCAGCTCAGCTTGATTCAAGCTTGACTTGGTTCGAAAGTGCCGACTTGAATCAAGTCTCCAAGCTCACGAACTCCAAGTTCGCGTTGTTATTCAGGCCCAGAAAATATGCACTTGGTGAGGGGCAAAACCATTCTCTTGAGACACGCTGTCAGTCTCGGACTCCACCGTTCCGTGCTCGCTGAACAAGCTGTAAGGACGACTTATTTATTCAGTGCACGACTGCCCATGAATTACTTTTCCGTAGCACCGCGATCTTGTCTCATGCAGAGATTTTTTTGCCTAACAGGATCCCGGTTGAGCGCTCGTAGGAAAATGTCCGCTACCTTTTCCATCACGTCACGTGCCACAAGGAGATAGGTGCGATACTATCTATGGGCATTTCAATCTCACAAGGCCTTCTCTGATTAAATGGAGCCGCATTTTTCCTTCAGTGTTCCTGCTTAGGCTGCGATTAGATCACACGACTGTATGAAGCTTCAACGCTAAAAAATTGGCAAGGTTAATAATAATTACGCGGGAGAGAAGAAGGAGAGGGCAGTCATCATCATGCGCATTTTTTCCCCCGCAGGGAAAGCTGAGGAGACGCGTAAAAACTCTCTTGGACGTGTAAAAAATGAAGTGATTGATAGTCTGAGGTCTCAGAGTTTTGTAGAGCGAGTGGGAGGAAAGAAAGCTTAGCTGCTTGGGATGTTTCTATGAAAAATTGGGCAGTCAATTTTGACATGAACAGATGTATGGAGAAGGCTGACAAGAGAAAATGGACCACTCTATGGTGCAGCACTGTACGTGCGTGCGCACGTACAGTATAGTGGAGTACGATGAAGCCATGCATGCTGATCCTCATCCTCATTGACCGCTCGTTGGCTCGCTCGCGCGCACAAAGCTCTTCATTCTGGTCAGGTTTAACAGCATCCATCGATCGATCGACTCCAAGCCTCCTGTCCAAGAGCATGAATAAGCCTATTACTACTGTAGGTACCGCAGAGCACCTGGGCCCATACAACGCACGGACGGAAGTTGGATGCAGACACCCTTTTTTTCCACTGTGAGGATCCTCCAGAGGCGATCGTTCAACTGATGCCTTGCGCAAGAACCGAAGAAATTCCCTCCTTTGGCGTGCCAGATGCAGCCCACCGCCGTCGTCTCTGTGAGCCTGGAGGAAGGTGCATCCTACGGGGTGATCCAAAAAGGGTGCCACAACTTCTACTGTTTTTCTTGCAGACAACCCTCGCAGACTATGTTGCCGACTTACTCACAAGCTGGCCTTCTACTCTTCATTTTTCCCAACACTTTTTTGTTTCTTCTTTAAAACTTTTTTCTGCTTGTGCTGGAGTAGTGTTTATGTGATGAAGTATACTCGATGCTACATACACGACACTCTTCTAGATGAAATTGACAGAGTTATAGGCATGAATCTGTGAATGCAGGCCATTTTGTCCGGTAGTCAGTCTTAATTTAAACCATTCTTCACCGATCTCCACCCAAATATGTGGAATTGGCTAGTAAAAAACTCATCGCACCCTGTATCTGTGATCCCACACGTGTGCGGTTTAGCTGCAGATATGCACACTGTAGGTTTACAATACCGTACAGTGCAACTGTAGCTCGGTGCGAGTGCCCCTTTGCTTGCACCTGCAATCAGAAAAACCTACAGGCCTCAGGTGCATGGGCCGAACATGGCCGAACGTACCTGTGCAGTACGTAAACACTGGAGCACTGAGCTGAGTTACGAGACAGGTAGTAGTAGATGGCCGAATGCCCATCATATTTTAAGTAAGCCCTAATTGCTGTCTGTCTGTAGTTTTCTCTTTGCCTGCCCCAATTTTGATTCGCTCCCCCTCTCACCATCGTTCTCAAACTGCAGCAGAACTAAATTACAGCAGATGAGGATTGAAGATTGGATTTTAATTTTCTCCGGCTCATTTCAGACCCATCTTTGTCTCCGAGTGCGACCAGAGGCAGAGAGAAGTTTTCACCGCCGCCAGCGCAGCCGCTGGCAGATTGGTTTTTGCCTTAAAGAATTCTTCCTATGTGCAAACTATGCGACTCCGCAGCGCTCAGTGCACTGTTTGCTTGTGCGCTCTGCTTTGGATCGGACAGCAAGCACAAGATTTCTCTCTTGGCGCACGCGCGGACGGACATTTGGGCCGAGTGATCCTAGTGAAATGTGACAATGGCTCCAGACGTTTATTGACTCTCCGACGTAGTTTATTCCTCAGCCTGTAACGGTGTCCTCCAAGTATTGAACTTTTTTGCCATCCGTGTCTATGGCCGAGCCACCCACGTTCTCCACAAGAGGTTTCCCTCTTCAAACAGTTTTTACGTCTGTTTATTTCTCGCCAGGGCCTGAAAGCGCAGGCGTGATTTGGGTTTATTGGTACTTCAACAACCACTTGAGTAATACACGCTCAGATTCAGAGTGGCAAAAAGGAGGGAGAAAAAAAAGTGGAGCGAAAGTTAGACGAGGAAGAAGCGAATTTGTTTGTTCTAAGCGACTGCGTATTTGGTGTCTTCTCTCTTTCCATATCTGTCTGCAGCGCAAGAAAAGGAATGGGTCGGGTTTTTTCTGTCAACTAGGCTGTACAATAAGTACGCACACATTGACTCCACACGTAGTAGCTGTGAGTGTACACAACAGTACTAAAGGTACGCGACACGCATTTCCAGTATTCGTCAACGCACCCTTGCTCGGGTGCATACTGTAGGAAGAGGTGATTTCACAGATTGCCTATCGACGCCTACGTGAGTCGCATTGGCCTTTTAGTGATGCATTATCTTTCACGCACAGCGTAGAGATGTCTGTCGAGCTGGCTCGAAAGCCCGAACGAACAGATTCCGAGGACTTTTCAGACGGGATTTTCTTCGTCTCTGTTCTAGTCAAGTGTGTAGGCATTGAAAGTTCTAAGGCATCATTTAAGATTGCACAAGAGTTTTGGTCCACATCGGACCCCGAGCCTTCAAGACCCTGAAGAGCCAGCCCAGACCCGACCCCTGGCGGCCCAAGGTTTGAAGGCCCGATGCATCTCCAACGAAGAGTTGACATGCCTACGTACACATAGGTTGGCCAACCTTTTCACAGAATATGCTGTAGGTACCACGTGGTATGTCTCTATCAGACAAGATCAAGGAGACGTACATGATCAAGGACGTGCCTCTGCTGCACCGACTTGGGCCAAGGGGACGACTCCTTGATCTTGTCTGGTCGAGGCATGACAGCGGTGGGAGTTCTTGTCCATACAGTAGTGCGCTATCACGTCTCAAAAGCCATTGTGTTGGATTCACTCTGTATGGACACATGTCTGCAAGAGATCTGCACTCGAATTGGGTAGCATGCAAATTGTCTCGGCGAAATACGACTTCGAAACTTCAGGATGAGACGAGCAGTGAGTAAGGCCAAGCAGGAAGAACCGTGGCTTACTACCTTTCTGGAGGCTCGTGTCACTGGGCTCCAGAGTCGATCCTTCAGAGACGAGACGTGGTATTTGGCACTGAAGCAAGCTAAATCATTTCTAGTCCTACAGGAACAAAGATCTAGTAGTACAATGCAGATCAGGACATGGGTGGCAGCTTCTGCTGACTGTGCACTGTTACTCGTTTGATGCCTCTTCTACTCTGTCTCGAGGACTTACGGAACGTCTCTTTTTGGTAAGGGCTCTTCACACAAGAGACACTTGTAGACTGGGCAAGCAATAGGCCCAGTGCGTCCAAGAGGTAGCATCTATTACAGGGCAGGCATGTTCTGAGTCAATTCGCTCTTTCTTAATTCTAGTGCGAGGAGAGAAGGCCACGCAGAGACAGTAGTAGCGCTATTTACGACACTGAGCCCTCCTATCCACAGTAGAGTCTCTACTTGACGTCGAAGTCAACGGCGCCGGAGGTGGTCTCGTCCCTCCGCAAATCATCTGACAGGCGAGAAAAACAAACATAAAGAAACCGCAGAGAGGATGAACATAACTAGGCTTATTTGATCAGGCTCTCTAACTCGCAAAGCAAAGCCGTCATCCTGGCCTTTTTTGCAGCCACTTTCCATCATCATTATTTGAGAAAGTATTATGAGGGAGAGAGACAGGAACTTTACGGAATCGGATTGCTGACATCCGACGTGCGGCTGCACTGGGTTTCTTGAACTCGCTGTCCATACGGCACCAACTCCACGCAGTTCCTCAGACACGAACATAGGGACACTGCACAGCAGTGCACGCATGTCGGAGTCACATTACTGTTACTTGTACGAATCGCTGTACGCAGCCAGTGAGTACGACAGTGCGCTGTACGTAATCTGGACGGCAGACCTCAGGGGTTTTTGCAGAGAAACCTTGTGAAATCGAGCTGCTTTTTGCTTCTTAGCTCAAATGACCGTAGCTCACATTATTTCGCCATCAGCTCGTCTGATGGAGCACTAAGGCAGGAGGAAGAGAAAAGGGAAGATGAAAACTCCCTCTGTCTGTGATATAATACAGCTCAGATGATAATGAATGCACGCACGCGCTGGCGCAGACTCCAGAGAGAGTTGGATGTTTTCCTCCACCCTTCGTGGTACATAAACGGAAGACAACGGCGTCCTATGTGAACTTCCCCAGGAAGCTCCTGCCCCCAGCAGAACATCTGGAGGATCCTGAGGACGACACACAGTGTGCACTTGGTCGTCAGCAAACACGTGCATCAGCCGAGGTGCGGAATGTCCTGTTCACACAGCGCTCGATTGCCAGGCATGCATAGCCTGAAGTGCATCGAAGACCGTATGAATCATTAGAAATGTCAACGCCAATTAGGAGCGCGTCTTGTGCACATGATGTTGCACCCTGCATCGGTCCGGAGCAGCCGCTTGCATGTTGTTCTCCGTGGCTTCGCCTCACACGATGTTTGATATCCTACTGGAGATGATCCCCAGATAGCACTTAATGTCTGTGACGTCTTTATTTCACTGATGAGACGAGGTGCCTGCGCAGGGGAAGGAATCCTCTCTCAGTGCTGTAGCTGCGGTGCCATCAGACCCTCTGCTTGTACTGCCATGGTGCTAGGAGCCGACCAAGGGCTGGTTTTCTCTCTCTTTTTCCGAGATAGATGATTCACCATTACTCTCCTCCCGTGATTTATAGGCTAGCCAGGACGTTTAGGGAAGACATGAGTCAAACAAAATTAATTTCTCTCGCGTAAGAACCTTTTCTCATGAAATAATTGCCAACCACAAGCAAGTGCCGAAAGAGAATCTTAGTCGAGGCTGCGTCATTTCTGTCGACCCCAAAAGCGTTTTTGGCTTCAGGATAGTACCGTTGGTACGCACGTATGTACCGCGCGTACAGTGCTAAAGTTCCTCCTTCCGAGGTACTCATCAGGGACCTTTTGAACTCCTTCCATCCAGTTAGCATGCAAGATGATGCCGTAAAAGATGCTGCCAGACCTCCCTGCGTCCTTTTCCATTCTTTCCAAACTGCACTTTAAAAGTTTAATTGTTCTCGTTCGTGAGAAAGGTTGATGAGAAAAAAGGCGGACCCCGAAAATGAACTTTCTACGTACGTACCGAGGCAAGTGGCATCTTGCTTGGCAAGACGTGCTGTATGTGCGTATATGGAAACCGTATTTATCAGGGATCATTTCCGAACAGGAGTCACGTCGATTTGTTCTTCCCTGGCGGACGGACGTGCCGTACAAAAAAAGAGCCTCGTTAAATAAAATGTGACGGGAAAGGACCGCCTGTAACTGCCATGTAAACTCATGGACCATCGTAGTACAGAAGGAGTATCCATATCGGCTCTTCTTATTCTTCTCAGCCTCATAAAGTGTGCAACAAGACTCATTTACTTTCCAAACAGGTCCCGCACACATAAATGTACGTACATGCGTGCCGGCCGTCCACCTTTCAGTCATTAGACGAGATGGGACGGAGATTAAAGTCTTCATTTGCATTTAAACAGCTTCTGTTGAAACGATTGATGAGCGAACACTTGTCCAATCAGAGGGTGACAATGTTTTCACGCTAAACAAAAGAAGAAGTTGCGAGGCCTCTGGCAACCCTTGCTGGAATGTCTCCCCCATCAATTAAGATATTGCACAAAGAGGCCGTCGTGCGCCATCGCTTTTTAATTGCGAAATTACACGTTCATGATGACACGCCTTTAGCTCCATTTTCATTGCTCTTGGTGTGGTTGTTCAGGCGGCCTCTGGCGGCCTCTGGGGTTGGGTCGCTCATCATCTTTGTTTTTGGCTGGGTGGGAGGGCCGGGAACGCACGGGGAACAGAACTCGTTTGGACGCTGCCCTCATTTTCAAATCGCTTTTCTTCTCTTGCGTAATTGCCATTGTCAAGACAAAAAAAACTCGCTTGAAGCCCGAATGAAAAAGCGGGTACGAGTACGCACATGCCAGTTATCCTTATCATTATAAAAAAATTGCAGGCAAATCTTAATGGACCTGGTTCTGTTAAGACCTTATGCGCCGCTGATCTTCATTAAGTACCATGGCAAAAAGGAAAAAAAAGTGCATGGATGGTGCCGCAAAGTGCATAAAATACTGCTGTAGCGTGCATACCTGTGCTTCACTTACGCAGCCGTCGGAATAATCATCAGTGCAATCTGCAGGTACAAATATAAAAGCTGTCAGCTTCATTTTAGCATGGAAAACACTTTGGGTCTCGCCCACTTCCTCAGTTCTCTGATTCTGCCAAAATGGCATTTCTTGCAGTGCAGCACAGACAGGTAGCTGGACTCGTGGGTAGGTACACTGCTACCTGCTTACGAATGAATGATTGACGTGACACAAGCTCTCTTTCTCTCTGAGCTGAACATTTTGACCGGTCAGACAAAAGTGAAATATGATGCGCGGAAGAGTTACTGTATATCACTGCTGCAGTTTCACACAGGGTAAACGACAGTTATGGATTGTCGTCTCTGGGCGGCTTTCCCAAGTCCCAGTTAATAACTCTTCTCACACCGACGATTCTGGGCGGAGAGAATTCATTTCCGTGGAATGAAGTGGCTCACATCAAGATTCAAGGTGCACTAAACTTCCTCTATGCAATCATGTGCACTTTTTAAGGGTCGCAGCATTCTCAGAGGCAAAGCAGTCTGAGTAAAAGCCACGTCGATTGTTGGACACGATTTGCACAAGTTCATGGGTCGACACAGCCGTCACTGCAGACTTGTTGTAACGGGTCGAGCCTCCTCCACGCCTACGCCAGCAAACTTCACGTGGAGGTGGAAAAGTCAGATCAAGAGTGCAGCGCAGTTTTCACAGGCTCAATGAAAAGTTGTTGCCTTCAGATTCTGCCAAACGTGCAAGAGAGTGTACGACGCACTTTCTGAGTCGCACAGCCCAGCCAAAATGCGGTGTTTGTAGTACGATATGCGCATTCGTACGTATGCGTAAGAATGCAAAAGCTGTCATAACATGACGCTTCTTACTACGCAATAGGTGCCGAAATTTGAAGGGCAACCCACGTACGTACCTGCGTCGGCAAGGAAGTCTTTTGTTGCCCATGGGACTTTTATCAACGACGCTTTGCGAATACACAACGAAGTGGACAGAGCAACGTGAAGGTGAGAGCCACAAAATGACAATTGGACTCATTCAAGGGCTGGACTGCACAGACTCTAATCTTCCACGGTCACCTTGACGCCATTGTCAACCATAAGGCTTTAGTCACCGTCATCTATGAAATGAAGAAATGATTTTGCTTAAAATCATCTGAAACATGGCTCTGACGACTCGCACGAGTGCGAGAGGGCGACGTAATTGCAGCAAAATACCGGTACGTGACGATGCCTATGGAGCAGGCAGGAGAATGCTCAGCGATTTCACGGCCGGACGCCTGAGTGTGTGTACAGTATGCACAGAATGCAACCAATGCAGTAACAACTCGCACGCCAAATACTGTTCAAGTTGTCTGTACGTATGAACCTTCTAACATTTCAAGTCTCACTCGGGGAGAGGGAGGATTTTACCACCGACTCTCTAAACAACAGCAAGGAATGAAGCGTCCCCCACCCCAATGCAGCCACGTGCATGAGAGAGGTATAATATTATGGGCTTGACCTCTGTGAGGCGTGGCCTCTCCCGCCTGATATTGGCATGAGGGAACCAGGCAGAGTCCCAGCTGTGACGGGAGAAATTGGCGGGCCACGCACGGATCGGTCGGCGTGAAAATTCGTTTCGAATTCTTTTCGTCATGCGTCGGAACGAGGGAAATCCCCATGCATATGCCCATGTCTTCGGGCCAATCACGGATGATAACTGGCCACACCAAGAACTGAGCTTCGGTTTCATTGTAATGGCGTCTCCAGAAGCAGAAATGTAACCTCTTCGCTGCTGGGGTCACTGCACTTGCAAAAGCTTTATGTTTTCGTTGCATCCTGCGGTCAAGGATGTACTACTTTTTTTTTCAGAAATGGTATGTGGAAAGTCTTCACTCCTTATGGTTCTGAAGTCGCGGTCGTTCACAGAAGAGGACGATCAACGGCACCGGCACCGTGCCCTGCATGTACACTGTATGCGCAGAATGTACGTGCAAGTTGCACAGAGCTTTGCAACATCCTAGAAGGACTGCGGAGCACTGGAGTGTAAGGATGGATGGACCTAACGTGCCAGCACTAGATAGTGTCAAGGGCTTCAAGCTAAGCGGAAGCAAATCCGTTAAAAGGCTCTTCTCATGCAGCGAAATACCCGCCGCGGTTGAAGTTTCAGAGAAAGTCTGTCGCATTAGAACGAAGGCTGCATTTGTCATACCTTTATTCGACCTATCACATTTCGCTGAGTTGTCCTACACTTGATTCAGTGCTCGACTGACACGAACCCACTGAATAGGATGAAGGCTCACTGGCGCTTCTTTTGTCGAAGAAGATGAGAAAAGAATGGAGATGTCTCTGGCAGAGAATGCGAATAACTCCACGAATAGTCGTGCACGCCGAGCGCAAAACATGTACAAGAGTCTCATATTCCCCCTCAGAAGCTACTTGCTAATATACGGCCAGGGCCACAGGTGCAACCACTCAGCGAGGCACGAGGCGAAGGGTGAAGTCACACCTTTATACCGGTATTACTGTATTTGTTCACAAATATTCACGGACCGAGCATTACACTTTGACAGCATATAATAGTAGGTGGATATAAATTTAGGACCATACAGTACATACAGGGAGATGTGCTCTAAAAGGCACAGTCGTAACAAAAAAAATTGATGACTAGGCCACGCGAGCAGATACATATATAAATGTGTGCCTCGTTGCTTGCTTCGACTGCTTCATTGGCCCAGACTGTCATCCTCATCTTCTTCATAGTACAGAACTTCGCTGACTTCTCTTCTCACATGACCTTTATTAGAACCAGGTGAGGCTTTTTTCCAGATAAAGTACAATGACATATGCGGTACAGGTGATGAAAATTGGGCACAGTCATAGGGCAAACTCGAAAATGATTGCTTGCTCACGATATCGTCATCGGTGAAAGTTTTTCTTTCCTTCAGGCCATAAGTGAGTGACATTTCTCCATTGTTCATCGTCGTCCTCTTTCGCATTTTATTAGTCAGGACTCACGAGAACAGAATAATTTCAAGAACTCTGATCGGTATGACGTTTCCCAGAAGGGAGAAGAACGAATTCGTGACTCTTTTAGGCTGTTTGTTATTGTTGCTGCCCATCGTTATCACGATGTCTACAGTTAATTCAATTGCTGTGTTCTAGAGACCGGGTGGGAGAGACAAAGAGCAAGAGAGCAGTCACGAAGCTCATTTTTTCTTGCCAACAAACAAAAAGAGTCTCTCCTATTCGCAGATTCTGAGATGAACACAAAAAAAGAGTCTGCCAGTCTAGGCTCATCTTCTTCTCTTTTTTTCTCCCTGTTCTCTTGACTGATGGGGGTAACCAATCAGGCCTGACTGTAGCACAGGCCTGACTGTAGCAGGTGCACTTTTTTTCTTCTCAAGTCTTTCATCTGCTGTTGTTGCTCGGATTTTCCTTTTTTGGGGTGCGTCAGACGCGAACCCAATTTTCCGTGCCTGTCTCATCGCCGTCCCCGTCACGCCTTTGGCACACAATTTTTGTGGGCTCCAGCCTATTATCATCGTATAGACAAAACGTTGCAAGAACTGAAGCAACAACAGATCCTTCCTTCTGCGCACCGTCGAGAGAAAGTTCTTTTCACTCTCCCTTTTTGGGCCGACAGATTGTGGCATCTGCGATAATTTCGATCTGGACATATTTTGGCATTTGGACGAGCCTGCTGTGTGCTGGCTGTCGTGGCTGTGAATTCACGTTTCAACCTCCTCGACGAACGAAGAGATTTCAACGGCAGAACATCACAGCATCCGCAATCGCACGCAGAGTACGGTAAGTACGTATGTGTATACTGTTTGTATGCATGTATGTATGTACACTGTAAGCGCTTCCCACAACACAACACCACTTCACACAAGCAAGCGCTCTTGATGGAACGCCACTTCTCATTGTTTCCACATCTCTTGGCCATCCTCATAGCACTTTACAGGCACTTCTAGTGATTGGCATTCTCTTGTGCACGTTCTTCTTGAGAGGTCCAAGCGTGATGGTGCCCCTGCGATCCACACCCACCGGCCAGTAGCGCCGGTGATGGTGCAACGAGTCAAACATCGGGTTGTTCAGATAATCTTGTGGTGAGAAGCCGCCGCGGCTGGTCGCCGCCTGCGGCGGCGACTGCGGTTGCTGCGCAGCCGGTCTGTGATGGTATTGCTGGCGATAATAATCGGTGGCACCGTTGTTGGTTGGTGCATTAGTCTGGTAAAATATGTTGCGTTTGTTTTTCTTCGCTGAAGTCAGCGCCACTTGTCGATTTCTCGCTGTCCTATTGTACAAGGTGTTGGGGTTGGTGCGGATGCCGGTTCCCCCCATGTTGCCGGTGCCGCCGATGCCCACAGTGGTGACGTTGGGGCGTGAGCCGACGCCAATCTGAAGTATAGAATCCGAAAATGATACATGACCATGTGCCAGTTCTCTCGTTCACGAGTCAGCAGCTCCTTCGCCATCCTTTCTTACGTACGCAGGTTCATATCTTACCTGCATGACTGGCAACCTGAGCCCCAATTCGTCCAACGCCGGTCCGTCGATCCCCAGTCCCCTGATACCATCCACGTAGTTCTCAGCCAGGTGCTGGAAGACACCGCACACGTTGACGTCGTCCTTCACCGACGTGCGGTACAGACGCATGTGCAACTCGCGGGCTAACTGTTCGACCTCATCACTAAAAAAAAATGTCCTCATTGGTATCTTCATGAATAGACGCAATTGTGGGCCTTAGACTATTTTTCTCTATCACAAGTATATCAGGGAGCTATGATAATATACTGGTACGTCTGTGCACATGGACACCGTTGCATAAACACATTGCACAGGGCAGTGGTACATATGTTCATGTGCACTGCGTGCAGACTCTCTCGTGTGAAACTGACTACTATGCAGGTAGGCCGAGGGACTGTTCCGAACCAAACGAATGAGGAGACAGTCCACAACTTAGAAAAAGTATGCGTAGTGAACAGCTAGAACATTTAGGCTTAAAAATTTTCATCATTCATCATATTGTAACACTCTCTCCCTTCTTGGAAGAGGAATTTATGGCAACGATCATGGAATGTCAATGCAAATTAGACTCCTTAATGGTCTTTTCCCCTCCGTAAGGTCTGCCCGATCGATCCATGTGTCACTGTCGGACTGACACGACGATTTTCAAGGACAAAATCCCCATCGCGACTGCCTTATGGACCCTTAATACAACTTTATTTTCTGGCCTTGGCCACACTGCTCATGTGATTTGTCCTCCCTTTGACACATTAATGGGACAAGGAATGTTTCTCATCGCTGGGCGGTCTGGTAGATACAAACACTACCTGGTGGAGGAAAACGTGGACAACGAGTGTGCGGCGTGGACGGCGCCCTGTACATGTCACTGGACTACAAGCACGCCACTGAGCAATGGACTCTGACGACTGAGCGATGACCACCGCCAGCTCCGTCGAATGTGCTCAGGAGGTCGCGCATGAATCCTTCCACTTTTTTGCACTGTGGTTGATCTTGAACCTTGATTCATGGGCGCAAATTGCGGGTTCCCTGTTTTCCGGTGTGATGGAAAATGCCTTCTTCTCCTCCCATTTTCATCATCGCCAGTAGCTGCAAAATGAATTGACCTTGATCCTGGTAGGCACCATTCTTGACTGCAGAAGAATGATAGGAGAATCTCGCGTGATAGAAAATAAAATCCGGGAGCTTCTTGGGCGCCAAAATGGCGTACCGCAATTACCCATCTTCTCCCTTATCTCACTCTCTCCCTCGTGCACACACGCACACAAGCACTAAAAGGAGTTTACGTTCTCAGTAGCGTGGCCAATTTTGAAGCTCCAAGCAGAAACTTTACCCTTGTGTGTGCGCGTCGGCACTTCCTTTAATATTCCAGCCTGACCTCTTTCTTTTGGAAGCGAAAGTTCACGATTACCTATATGTATGCATGTACAGTGCATCTTATAAGGGTTCACACACAAAGATAGAGATTAAAGCTTGGCCCCAAAAAAGCAGTACAGCAAAACTACAGCGACTAGCTAAGATATAGATATAATTGTACAGTGCGGTAGCTGCGCATTCCCGTACTTGGACATGTCTGGCATATAAAAGGCCTTTGGTTAGAGGTGCATCCACAAACAGCAATCAAGGCCTGTCACCTCTTTGTGACTGCGACGAAGATCGATTAGGTGTGCTGAGGCAGAGCAACAAACGGCAAATCTCCTCCTAGAGCCACGTATTCACTAGGGACGACACCTGAAGTATCCTCCCGAAGGTGTGGAGAGTTATGCACTCCTCTTTGACCTCTTGGTACCAAAAAATGAGGGGGGAGAATACATCAGGTGAAAAAAACTGGCGGAAGCGGTTGGCTGACCAGTGAAAAATTGCCTTGGAAATGACTGGGACGGAACGTCAAGAAGTTTTCTTTCTCTCAGACATGCTTTAAACGTATTGTACATATGGGGTACGTGCACGAAGTACGCAGATGGGCCCAATAATGAGGTACAACGTCCGTCCCACTCCGTAATGGGTTTCTCTCTCGAGGTTTAGACATGACGCATCATTTTGTGAGGAGATTTGCAAGGCCGGAAAATCGGTCTCAAGGCTTCCCGAAGGGTTAGTTTTGATGCTACATATACAAGTAAACCTCTTGGTCCTTTCAGAGTCCCGATGGACGTCGTTGGCCGGCTTTGACAACTGATGTCTGCTTCTTTTGATAAAATTGAGGTCGCTCCAACCTCATCTACAGGGACGAGGTTGCGTCAAGTAACGTCCACTTTTTCGCCATAACCCAGGTGTCCTTATGAAGTCAGTCAAGACTTTTAGCACCCACAATGCTCATCTAATGACACTTCAGATTGTCAAATCATATCGCCAAGTGTAATCAGCTCTTTCTACCTGCAGAGCTTATTCAGTCACTCACTCACTCATGCGCTGACTTTAAAAAGTCTCATGTGCAGGAGGAGTATCTGAGCCTTCGTGAACGACGGCAACAAAAAAAAACATGTAGTGTGCAGTAGGAGGAAGCTTCATGGCGTAACTTATTACTGTATCTTCATTACACAATTAAAATATTCAGGAGGGGTCTAAAGAACCTCTCGTTCCCGACAGTACTTCCACGGTCTTTGCCTTTGGGCGTGCTGGTAATCTGATGGATCTGAAGTAGAGGTGGGGAACATCTGATTTCGAGTGCTATGTACGTATAACTGGACGTTGCAAGAAGTACTTTTACCGAGATATATGAAGATACTTGAGAGGTATAGTATGATACATGACTTTTTCCAGCATTCCGCGGGCTGTAGCACCGCTGAGGGCGAGAATACTCGGTAGTGCGATGCACTTTGCTCTCTATACATAGTGCATTCATAGGAAGCAACCTGAAGTCATTCTCGGCTTCACCTTCGTTGCGATTTTATGCAAAATGCACGGTATATTAGCTTTTTCTGCGCAGCGATTGATTGTGCCACACTCGATTGATTGAGCCACATGAGTTTGCAGCTTCTTTTGTACTTATCAGGTGTAAACACTGGCCAGTCATTGTCGTAGGCGATCTTTCGCAAAACTGTGATGAATGCTGTCCTCATTTTCAGAAAGCACTGATGAAAACAGAAAAAAATACGAGGGTAGAAGTAGGTGTCAAGAAAGCCAGTGTGGAAATAAAACTCACACTGTGAGTTCTATCTTGTGACCAGCTTTTTTTACTTGAGCTGGCGGGGGTATTTCAAACGGTGAAAACAATGTACTTCCAAATGAAGTAGATGATGTTTGATGAACTTGGAGACCATTGGGACTGTCAGAGCCGCAGGTCAAGGCCCAGTCCAAAAAGGTTTCAGACAGCTGACACCACTCGCACTATAAACTTAAAAGGGGTTGGCAAAGGTATAAAATGAATGAGTCGTTCTGTCTTAAGGGGCACTTTCATAATGGGAGTTTCGAGATTCTACTAAAATGGAAATGGACAGGCTCTAAGATTTTACTCTCATGAATCACCCTCAAGGAGAACACTCTACAGAATCTGGCCAAAACTCCTATTGTGGAAATAACTCTTTAAGGAGAGAATTATCAGGTTGCCTCTAGAGCCTCATCAGGGGACAGGACGGTGTCTGAAGTGAGAGTGAAAATAAAATTTGCACGCCAGGTTGTTTCCGCCGTATTTTCATCATCGCGGTTAACTTCGTTGGCTCCACTTCAACAGTGATGGTTTCGGCGACCGTGCAGTTATGCCAATATACGAGCAATACGAGCACGAGGGGAGTCTTGGCCGCTCTGGGCAGAAAATAAGATGAAAGTCTGTACTAACCTAGAAACCTGAGCATCATGCATGAGATCGATCTTGTTCTGCACCAGGACCATGGGGATGCTGCCGCACTCGTCCTCCACCTTTCGCTTCCATTTTCTCACAGCGTCGAAAGATGCTCTGTCAGTGGTGGAGAAGGCGACCACGCACGCTTGAGCCCCTCGGTAGTAAGCTTTGGTGATGGCATCGAACTCCTCCTGACCTGCCGTGTCCCAGAGCATCAGTCGGACCTCTTCGCCCATCACTCTGCAGAAAAGGAGAGAGAAAATATGGTAAGCGTCGCCATTTTTAGGCCTGCAAGTTGAATTTGTGCGCAAAAAGAAGCAGTCATCAGTGCAAAAATTGTTTCAGCTGTCTTCAATCAAGCGCGAGCGCTCATCTGTGAAAAAGCGATGTTTCTCGGCTAATAAATTTACCTCCTTTATTTTCTCTTTCGTCCAACGGTCACCACTGATTAAGAAATTTATTGCCAACGCGGTCGATTATGTTCATCCATCTCTGAAGGTCTCCATTAGGACTTCATTTTGCAGGAGAAAAAAAAAAACTTTCTTGGTGATCACGGATGCCCGAAGGCCAATTCTTACAACGCTGGTACCAAAAACAACGTCCTGGTTCGCTTTGCTGCTGGACTGTGGCGTGCGAGTAAATGCACTACTCACGTATGGTCGCTGCTGTAATTTCTATATGGTCAATTAAAACGTGAAATTGCTTGTGAATTTCTTGCATCTCCCCATACACAAAAAAGGTGGAGGCAAAGCCACTAGAAACATGGCCGGCCTCTTGTGACTGTAACACACTCACGTACGTATATTGCGCTGGCAGCCAGTGCAGGTCATAAGTCCATGACTTTGCTTTCAGAAACCCCTGACGCTTTGACCTGGTCGTGAGCTACAACGAGTGTAGAGAATTAGGTTCAACTAATTGTGGCTATGACTTGTGCAAAAGTCATGACACGATCGACGTCTCATTACGAATGATGCATACAGAGTGCGGAGCCCACGTGTGTGAGTGCGAGACGTCCGGTGCAGGCCGGGGCTGCATAGAAAGTGGAAGTAATGGAAACTAATAGACTAGTAAGTGAATTGTAACAAGGAACCGTTTGATCAGCATTTCGGCCAAGTTTCCACTCTGGGAGGGCCTCTCTGAAGCTTATCTGTCTGCGTGTGCGCGCGCGCACGAGAAAATCGAGTGCTCGTGTTCATCTTGTCGGTGTTTTTGTAACGGAATTATTCTTACTCCGGCGTGTGCACCACGTATATATATATATATGTGTGTGTGTGTGTGTGTGTGTGTGTGTGTGTGTGTGTGTGTGTGTGTGTGTGTGTGAG
>JAAUXU010021792.1_pt1 | contig 17340 bp, 19 predicted proteins | sample 7278151 | NCBI WGS metagenome assembly JAAUXU01 (sample SAMN14350113, study PRJNA611818) | marine sediment metagenome | isolation source: surface marine sediment (1.8m) | place: French Polynesia: Moorea | collected 2018-08 | reverse complement strand
GAAGAAAAGGAGGGAGGCTCAACCTGCAGCTGAGGGCAGGATGCCGGGCACCAGTGCTACGCCACACTGGCGCCACGAAGGGGGGGGGGGTTACGCCCCGGCCGGCCCCCCCCCCCCCCCCCCCCCGCGGGGGGGGCGGCACGGGGCTTGAAAACGTGTCCGACTGTGGCAAGTCCACTCAGGAGACTGGCCCGGACTCTTTCAAACATCTTCTCTTCTCCGTATGGTGCAGGGTTGCCTAAAAAGCTTAATAAATCGCGCACTGCAGGTTCACGTCCATCCCACGTGTCTTTTCCTACGTACGTAGAAGGTGCTCAGCGCTTTCAACAGTGGCGCGGACTTTTGACTTGGCGCTGATTTCTTTTCTGCTTTAACGATTAATCGGCTAATTGAAGCAACCATTAGCTCTCAATCAGCAAATTACACTGACAGAGATACAATCTGAATATTCGTACCTTAACGGGCCTTCTAATGATATTGCCCCCGGGGCTGACTGAATAGGGAAGATGTACTTTTAGAAGATCTATGCACGCACAACCTATGTACACATGTGGACATGAGAGTACAGAGAGTGCTAAATGACCCCTCCATTATTTTAAGGCAGGCACACCTGGACAGCTTCTCCTAATTGCCAAGCAACTTAGGTATACGTAATTCCTTTCATTTACCCCCCCCCCCCCTCCAATTTTCTTTTCCTCTCCACATTTTGCCGCCATAGACATCAGTCATTCTTGACATCGCAGACATTGGCTGCACATTAATGATCTCATTTCAGTTTTACCTGACCGAGATCATTACGTGTGTGTCGGACTATTGCGCATGTTAATGTATCCCGTCTTTTTTATAGACCAATGTGCACAATCATCTAAGGCTCTCCAGGCCAGAGGTTCAACTTTAAAGAGCAAGAAATAATTTAATGGGTCCAGATAAAAGTATTCCATTTTGAATAACCACCCCGAGAAAGGAGAGATGGGGCCCAATGCATTATGCATGTACAGCCGACTCTCCATACAATAAACCACCCTGGTCAGCTGGGAAAAGTTCATTGTTCTGGGAGGGTCACTATATCAAGAATGACTTATGATCTAAAGAATATTGGCTCGTGCAAAAATGTGCACCAATTTTTTATCGAGACGTTCACTCCATCCCTTACATCCAGGGTCTACTGTACCTGCATTAATTCTGTATTATGACTTTTCCTCACAAGATTCTTGAGCTCCTCGCTTTTTGTGTTCATCAGAAGCCATCTCCCCAGATCCGGATAGATTTCTCATGGACTTCTCACTTTTGCAAGAAAATATCCCGGGTTCTCAAGATCAAGCAGCTCCTTGTTGCTCAGACTTTGATCATGTGATGCCAACAGTTCCAGGACTCCCTCTAATTCTGCTTCGCGGTCGTATGAACCTTGTGGAGAAGAAAGGCTCAAGAATTCAATTTCTGAGTGCTCCCTCCAGGTCATCCTTGAAGATTGAAAAAATATCCTAAAATATGTTTCTTAGAACTGTAAGGGATCGATGTAGCAATAAGGGAAAAGCCGAGATGTTCCAGTACTCAATGCTCTCCTCAGCTCATTGGTTGTTGCCGCTGCTGTATGAAGGTCTGGAGATCCTTCTGCGTGAAGGAAACCTCACCCCATTCCTTTCTTCCCCATTCTCCTCGGACTCGACGAGACAAAGTAGCTTTCAAGTGTCCCACCTGGCCGAAGTGAGCGCACGCGCCGGCTGGGACCACTTCTGTGACGTCATGCCAGTGGGACACAGGACAGTGGGCGCGGACGTGGTGCAGCAGGAGGAGCGGTGTCTGACATTTGTCTGGTAGAGAAGCATCCTTCATCCTTCCCCTGTGCGTATTTTTTTCAGTAAGATTGGTCGTACCTAATAGTAAGTAGCACTTTGTTGATGCATCAATGGACTCTGACAGCCTCGGGGCCCGAGGCTGAGCCTCGTTTTCATCAGCTAATATCGCGGGAAAAAAAGGGGTGGGGGAAAAGGGACGAAGCAAGAGAACAAAGCTCTGGGGAACCTTTGAAAGTCGGATCATGGGGCTCAGTTTGCTGCTAAGACAAGATGTTGCAGATTAACGGCGCGGAGTTGTGGTGACAGATGTGCTCCAACACTTGCTTTGTATGAGGTCATCCCATAAGTAATGTCATATCCTTCTGTGGCTGAAAGGACTTGAAGTAACGCGATGACGTGATCAAGTGCATCTGCACCATCAGTGATCACGAGGGGCTTCTTCCCGTCTAAAGTCTCATTGTCGATATTGGAGAAACCGTTGCTGACGATGTTGTGCTTCGAGCAGCATTGTTGCCTTTTTTTTAATTCATGAAGCGCGTTGTGTGAGCGTCTGAAACACCTATTTTTGAATGACAGTTGAAGCCTTCCTCTTTTAGTTTAAGCACTCTAACACCCATCAATGGTGGAGTCTTCACCACTTTGCTGTGTTTGTCTAGAAGGAATGGAGGATGTTCTACCAAGCACTAGGCAAAAAAAACCCGACATTTTTAGTGGGATGACCTGATCAGTACAGAGTGTGATCCGTCAGAGTGTCTATTCGGAAACGGAGGAAGACCCCTAAGGCTTGATCCCCGATAATTTCAGTGGTGTCCAACGTCGCCGCACTTTGGGCAAAGCCAATATGAGGGAGGGTTGCGACGAGATGTTCGCAGCCTAGAATGAAGGAATCTAAGATTCCAAGCTGAGGTTTTCCAGCCCAAGTGAATGTGGCCAAGACGCGATACTCCATAGTTCTCACCAAAGATGTCCCTGGGACCTCAAACTTCTGGGCTTCCCTTGAAGGTTCGTTACCATTAACACAGATAGTGGCCATGTCTTAAAACCATTCCATGTTTGCTCTACTTGACTAAATATTAACAGTACAACCTGCAGTGCACTGGGCACTTTTTCGGTGTTTTTGCTATCCTGTCAGGGCCAAGAAGGAAGCCACAGCAACGAAGGAGACATACAGGCATCCTTTTTCTCCAAGATGGAGTGAGTCTCAGCTTTTTCTTTTAACCCCAAGCCCCATAGGCCTACAGCGCTAAAATAAAAGTTGAAAATGAACAGTATGCTAAAGGCATTTATAAACGGAGGAGCAATGAGATAATGTGAGACGCTTGGTCTCGCTATCACCACTGATGTGGTGCTGCCTTAGGCAATCCAGGTAGGATCAGACCTCCGGCATGTAAGTGCGGACAAGGCAGAAACTTCTTTAATCACTGCTGCACTCCAAACCCAAGTTTGGATCGCTGAAAGATTCATTCTGTAACAGAAGTTTTCGTCCCAAAGTTAAAAAAAAACATTCATGCTGGCTCAAAAAGCCCATTTTGGCCCGTTTGAAAAAACTTGTCCCACTCTTACTGATGCTCTCCTCTTGGGTCAGAGCTACCAGTTGACTCAGGGTTGACATCTTGAAGTTTCATGACGCAAAATTCGGACAAAGCATTGTAGCTGTTGACTTGTTCAGAGCTTGGAGTTTGGTATTTGTTTGTGCCTCATATTCATTAAATGGGAGGTAATGGTCCCTGTGACGTCGTCATGTTCTTCTGCTCCCACTATCTCAAAAGAACAATAGCAGAGCAAACACAGCAACAGCAATTAATGTCCAAGGCCGTCACACACACAGTAATGTAGCAACCACGCGGAACAGAGACCAAGAAAAAAGTTTGAACAGTCATCAGTCAATGTTATCAGATATCTCAAAATAGGGCGCTATCGCACTTGTGCAGGCTGCTGACGTCTTCTCGTCACTCTGTTTGCTTAATGCCTTGAAGCACCTTAGTGTTACTCAAAAAAAATAAATTTGCTCAGTTCTTCTGCCCCCCCCCTTGCTGTCGTCTGGTGGTTTTTCTTGAGGTCTCTTTTTGAAAGCACCAACCTCATGTCCATAAGTCTTCTGCTGGCAGCTCTGTCGTGCAAACTATTCCTCAAGCGTTCGAAAGAAAAAGAAAAAAAAACAATGCTGTGGTGATTCGTTACACAAGCAATCTCATCAGGATCCCCCCGTACCTGATGCACTCAATCTTTTTACGCGATTCCGCCTCCTTGAGTTGAGGCGCTTTCCATTACTGAAGTGGACACTGAGTTATGTACTCCGACTGCAGCGGGGTCGAGCACTTCATGTAATGCGCCAACATCTGCACATATGAACTTCATGGGTGTGGGTGAGCTAGGCGAGGATGGAGGCAAGTTTTCTACGGACCATCTTCGGTCTTCCTCACACCAACTGACCCAGTTTTGTGCCAGCAGCCGGTAACTTTTTATGTCACCCAGATCTCAAAGTGCAACCAAAACACTTCGCTCGAGCTCTCAAGGAAATGTCCCCAGAGTCAAACTTCCCGTCTGTTGATACTTTGACCAAAGAAGGCATGACATGAGGAGAAAAAAAAAGCAGAGCTGCCACAGCAACCATCCCATGCGCATGCCCTCTAGGACCTGGCTATTTAAGACTAAGGAACTACAAAAACACACAACAACTGAGGCTCAGGTTACAACAAGGTGCACTTTTGTGCCCTTAAGCTCTAGCACACGGACGAGAGCAATCACGAGCAGTCCGGGAAAGCCATCTGTGGTCCTAGCCTTTGGGAAGACTTTCGCACATTGTATTTTTGTGGCCGCTCTGGCTCTGACGAATGGTTGCCGGCCCCATTAGCCGCGAGTAATTAATTTGTGCGGCCAAATTGCCCTCGAATGTACTTAAAAACCGCGCATCCGGGTTCAGTCGACCGGAGATCTCAGCTCGCACGTCAGCACCGGCCTGTCCGTCTACCCATTCATTCACGGATTGAGTGATCAATGCGCCGGCGTCCGGCGCAGGTGGAATTAAGAGGGTACGAAGTAGCCACCACTGGAGCCGCAGAAGAGGGAGAACAGGAACAAGTGCGAGAAGAAATTGTGGCCAGGCGTTGGGTTCACGGTGCAGTACGTGAGCGAGGTTAAGAATGTCCTTATACTTTGCTCTCTGTGTGTGTGCCTGTGGCAATTTCTTTCTTTCCTGCTCTTCCCAGGCGAGTCATAAAGGGATGTTCCCTCCCTCCCCAAGTCACTACTGTATATTAGTCCTTCTTTCTCTTCTTTAAACTGTCTCTGGTGAGTTTCTTTTCCACCATCAGGGAGAGGTCGGGCAGGGGAAGCTGCCTCGGCAGTCACGTTCCAGGTGACGCAGTTGTGCGATCACCCAAAAGTTGACGACGAGGAAGTCCCAGGGACTCGTGAGCGTCGGGGTCGGGGAATCTCGGCCACTTGTACTAGTGCGCGATGTTCACCCACACCAGTGGTGCGGACTTACCCGTGAGTGGGGAGCTTCAGACCAGTTTTTCCCGATCATGCATTGGTGAATCAGACCCAGGATCCACATTTGCAGGGTGCGTGGCCGAATTGGAAGCCACTTCAACAGCAGCCACACAGAAAAAAAAGTCAACTTTTTGCCTTCGACCCCTTGTTTATCATCACGGGGACTCCCAAGGCCAAATCCTTGTGTGCCACTCAGCCTTTTTTTTTCTTTTTTACCCGGCCACTGTATCAAAGGGCCAGAAAAGAGAGTATTTAACGTGTCCGACTGCAGCAGATCCAATCAGAGGACTTTCCAGATGTCTTACAAACTTTTGGACCGTCCTCCAGTGGGTGCTCTTAAGGCACGTAGGTAGCACATCAATTGCCGGTCGACCGAAGCCACATAAGTACCACGTACTTGCGGCACGCATATACACAGGAAGCTCAGCATCATTGTCTTCTGTACCAACTTTGAGAGTGACTTTGTGGCACTCGGTTCGGAAGCGTAGCATAGGTTGCGTCTAGCAGCGTGCCCAGAGCTTTATCTTATTGTTTGGTACCCAGGTAATTTTTCACCCGTTACCCGGGTAATTAATACGTACAGTAGAACAACAATGACTTCGTCAGAGAAAAGGAAGTTTTTTTTCACGCATTTTTGGGGTGGTCCAGCCATTCCATGCCTTAGCGTGCAGACAAAGTCAACTCCTACCGCACCCACGACATCGACTGCACCGACACTTTCAATGTCGAAAAAGAGCACCAGGAAAGTCTGGCCAACTGCCAATGAAGCCACCTCTTCTTAGAGTGAAGGTCAGGCCCAGATTCATGCTGCCCTTGCACTGCTGGAGCAAGTTCTTAACTGCTTTAAGATGCTTTCACGGACCTTAAGACGGAGCACCCATCCTGTGGGTGCGCAGAGACACCTTAACCCGATACCGAGTTGGCCTGACAATCCCTCCGACTCATGACACGAACGGAGAGGACGCACTGCTTGCTGTGCGTGCATGCACACTTACGTTTACTGTGCATGGTCAGAAAAAAAAGGATTTGGAGAAGAAGTTCAGTATAACGGTGCCATCTCATAATTCTGCCCAGAAGAGAAAAATCCCAGAACAAGCGCGGAAACTGCCGCAGAACTGCGCTAATGCGTCATTTCTGTTTTCCCCAAGGGTTCATTTTTCTTTATTCCCGTTGGGGAAAACATTATTCCCGTGAGTTGGGTTAGAAGTTAAGTCAAGGCCCCCCCCCCCACACACACGCACATGTATATTGCGGCGCAAATGTGCTTAATACCGGACCAACTGCCAGCCAACGTATAGTACTTGCCAAAGCAGTCGGGGGCGAAGGACTTCTAGGGGTCGCACTGCCTGAGTCCTGCTCTTTCTGTCTGCCTGAGTCCTACTCTGTCTGTCTGCCTGAGTACTAACTCTATCTGACCACCCGCCAGGGTTGCCACTTTCGATGGAATGTGTCGAAGCAGAGGCTTGCGTGAAATCTCAGTCTGTTGGGTACACACCTTTTCTTCGCCTTCTCCATGCAAAGGGTTAGTGTGTGCGTACGCACCTACACGGGTCTTTGTGACTGTTACGGAAGGGATCGTTCAAGGTGCTGCCAGAATAACCATTTCCTTCATTTGACGAGATGCCATTCTTGTAGTTGTGCCTGCTGGAAATGTTCTGTCATGGGCTCTCTAAACAGCTGGCGGGAATTCACACATCCTGCAACTGGGTGACTACGAATGTGGATGACACGTGCGCGCGTGTGGTCCAAAACCTGAGTCTTCGTGGCTTTCAAACGTTTACTCACGAGACGTGCATATGAGATTGTCTACGTGTGGTCGTACTTACTAAAGTGCATGCAGACAGCGTGCTGGTTGTCTCATGTGTAGACCACCATGTGTATACGTGTGGATGATGGGTATGTTATGAAAAGTGAAGTGATCAAAAGTTTGTCAGCCAACGAAAGTCAGAAGCTATCACATCGAAGGTGGCGGTTTTCGTATGATATAACTTCTGCAAAAAGCTCCGCGTTCATCAGCCTTCACTTTGAGTCATGTGAGTAAATGAACAGAGCTTCAGAACTCGCAGAAAAGAGCAAAAACAGGCACTGACGGTAATTAGTGGGAAAAAAGTGCGAGAAGTGCAATTTTCTACTGTCAAACGGGAACCACTGTTCTTAATGAGCAATCGTTGCCATTGGAATTGCAATGCCAGAAGGGTTAGGTTAGGTTAGAACGACCCTTGGGTGTTAACGTGCGTTCAAACTGTCTGCCAAAATGCACGTCCGAAGGGGGGGGACAGGAATTTTACCCTCTTAAACGTTCGCAAATATTCAAATTCACCAAAAGCCACCAGTAGGATGAATCTGACTGTCCTTACGGATTAGATTAACGGAAAACGACCGGGACAAAACGCTCTGGTCTGGAGCAAAGTACGTTCTCCGTACATTTAGGTTACGTGCCACTGGTCGCGAGTGGAGTGTGTAGAGTGAGTGCGCCTTAATATTAAGCTTAAAACTAGAGAGAGAACACTCAGAATCTTAGAATAATCAACACCGGGTGGCGAAAGATATTGGGGGATAAGAGAGAGATATACTAAAATCTAGAACATACGAGTCTGGACTGGACCATTTGATGAACCTTTAAATTGAGCTCCCAGTTGCAATTACTCGTGCCGTTCTTAGTGTGCCTGCCCCGTCACCTTGCTCTGCGCGGAGTTAACCGCATTCTGGTCATAGAAGGGTTTCATCGTTGCGATCACCACTTCGGTCGTCTCATAAGGTCTCCTGCTACACGTCGTAACGTTGTATCCAGCTCTCGGGGGTAACTGTCCTCCCAGCGAGTCCAGAAGAGATCGTCCAAGATGGGATGGGGCGTCGGTGAAGGTGTCGGTGAAGGTGTCGGAGTTGCTGCCGCTATGATAGTCGGTGGACGAGTGAGCGAGGCGAGGCACTTTCCAGCTTAAATACTCGGCCGAAAGGTACACGAGTTCAATCCAGTCAGCTCACCAGAATGATCCAGCCAGAAATTCTTATCAAACTAGGGTCACAGCTGGTACATAAGATGGAGCAAAAGCTGAGAACGAAGCGCAGAACATAGAACTTAGACTACATGATAACGAAGAAACAAAAATAGAAATAACACAAGACATCAACCATTTCTCTCTCTCTGCGCATGCGCGCACACACACTGGCAACTTCAGGGTGATCGACCTCCATGCTGCTCCTTGCAAAGTTCAAAGGCAAAAAAGTATCCTTTTCATGATCAACGCCATTGGGACCCTCCATATTCTGGACTTTGACTCCTTGCCTGTATTGTTCTTGATGAAGTTCCTCCTTGACCAGGTACAACTTCATCATTGAACTTGCTAAAAGTATGATAAATTTCCCCCAACCCAGTCTAATAACTAGCTCGTGATTTTAGGCTCAATGTTGCCTTCAGCAAAAAAAAGAACCCTTAAAGTAGTGTTTTTTGGAAAAATTTTCATCTGAGTGGTGGCTTTTTGTCCCTTTGCTTTCTACAGTAGAACTCAGCTTTGTTCCTATCCGTCCTCATAGCGACAGCTTCTTCTGGGACTCTGACTCAAACAGTGACTCCTATAGAAGAAGTCACTCATAGTGAAATTGTTGCTTTGACCAAAGGGTCTCACTAGAAACGGTTTCTGCTGTACTGTGACTAGTCACCAGTGCAGTCTCCTGCTCTGACCATGCAGGTCATGCCTGCAACCACGTGTGTCCCATCCTTCTGGGGCGTCCTTTTCCCAGGTTCGCTGTGCTCAGCGTTGCCATATGGCAATGCCGAGACCGGAGGAGGGGGGGCGTATTTCAAAAAATGGGATTTTTTTGTGTAAAAAAAGCAGTTGGGCCGTTGAACTTTTTAAGTGTTGTCAGCAGCAGTTTGTCATAGTTCACCCTGAACTTTTACATGGGAAATTTGACTCCTCCTTTAGCACACCTTTTGAATGTTTGGCTCTTTTTTTGCGAGTAGCCTGGCTCTTTTTGATAACAAGAGTGGGAGCTAAGCTTGGCAACACGTTTCTGTCTCTGCCATTTTTCATCACCCAAAACTGGCAAAAACCGTCCCCCCCCCAAAAAAAAAAATGTGGAGCCCCACCAATGACTGTTTCCCCCCACCCCTCCTCAAACTGCGCTGGAGCAGTCACGACTGTCGAGGCACCTCCGTGTGCAGCGTCCACGGCCATCAGCTAAGCTGTGCGCACAGCGAAGCACGTCCTGCACTCGAATGAGTGCTCCGTGGTAGGCATTCATGGTCCTGTGCCAAGACTTAAAACTTTATCCGCTGTTCCTTGAAATTCGCTCCCCCCCCCCCGTCTTCTGTGTGACAAACTTTGACTCGCAGTTTTTCTTCTTCGAGATCAAGTAAGTTTCCCCTGAATTAGCGACCATTGTCCTGAAAAGGTGGAAGCTTTAGGCCTCTAACAGGCCCACCTATTGCTACTTGCGTTACCCAGAGAACGAGACCAGAATTTTGTGAGCAGAAGGAGGCATTTCTTTGCCAGAAATCTTCTTTATTGCACTGCTGTTTAATAACTCTTTTCTTTCTAAGAAGGACCCATAGCAGTGTGTGAATAGGAGTAAATTATGTCATCCCCAGAGAATAAAACTACAGGCACACCAGCATTGACACACGCATACAAGTATGGGCTTAGAGCTGTAATGGACAGTCATGAATGCTTTACCACCACTTCCAATGTATTGCATACAGCGTCCCTTTCAGGTAGTGACAACTTTCGCATGGCCCAAAACAAAAGAGACATTTATTGGACAGAATTTTCCGCTCTTCATGACAATTTCAGGCCTTGAAGGTCCCGAAAGTCGATCCGAGCAGAGAACACGATCAAAGATGGGGCAGAAGACTGGTCAAAACGAGAGAAGACGTTCACTTTCAACTAGAAGCTCTTGACCGAGTTCTGGGCGCACTCATATAATATAGGGTTTGCTAATGTTAATGTAATATGTAAGTTGTGAAGAGACGAAATAATATTGGCCCTCAAAGTGATTTTGCGCTTATGGCAACAATTTCCCCTGGCCGCTAAGGATGTCGCTATAAGCGCATTCTATTGTATTTATACGCCTGTTCACACGTGGTCTAGATCACTTTTTGAAATCTCTTTCTGCGGACTATATTTGTTGCTGGACTCCGTTCTCGTCCAATGGAACGAAGACATTATCAGTTTTTGGGTCCCCTCGTGTTTGCGCTGTATTTATTGCTGAATAACAGCTTTAGAACTCCAATAAAGACCAAAAACAAAAAGGTTCTCAAAAGCCAAAACGTCCTCTCCACTTGGCATTTAGTAACAAACGTGAGGTGCAATTAGACACGCTACAAAATTTTCGCGCTCTTTTGTCAGGTCGACTACGTCAGGGATTCCTTCGACTCAACTTTTAGATAAAAAGTTTTCACATATGAGAATAACTTCTTAGTACATTTTCTCCGTCTCGGGCAGAAGGACACGACTTGCGCACTGCACCCTTTTTTGCTATTCCTGCACAGAAAGAAGTTCCGCAAAATTAATTAATCACCGATCCTTTAATTTGCAGAAGTAAAAGATCCTTTACGGTGAGAAAGATCAAGGTGAGGGGACGAGAGCTTCATCGCTGTGTGGATCTGGGAGAGGAAAACACCCATTTGGCGGCCTCAGTTTTATCGTGAGGTGCTGGCAACTCCTCTTTTTGGGTTTTTTTTTGCTCTGTGGCCTCAAACTCGAGGATCGGTGACCCCGGAGCTAAAATTGCAATGTGCAAAAACAAGGTCGCATTCTGGTGTCTCCTCCTATTGGTCTTGGCAAATCTCCCGATTAATAATTCAGTCGCTTCTTCTTCGTTTTTCATCGTAAATGACTCGAGAGAGGTTTCGAGAAAGAAAAAGGAGGATATTTTGCTCCTCCTCGCTTTTTGCTATGCATTGGTCGTGTGTGCAGAGGCTCAGAGTGCCATATAGAGCTGTCTCGGCCACTGCGGGTGACATAGGAGCAACGTATCTGTCGCCACATTCCTCCAGTACATGTACAACTTGTACTCAGTCTTGTACATGTACGATGACGTATGTGTGTACTCATGCACCGCAACGTACAGGGTGGTGTCGGCAGAACGGGGCGGGGACCAACCAGGACTTCCTGGCCGTCGGCTTGATGGCCAATGCCCAGGTCAGCAGCACGTGGCAGCTCTGGTCTCATCCGACAAGAGTTCAGACGTGCCCTGGACTGTGTCACCAGCCAAGAAAAGTGTCCTATTCGACACTGACTTGGTGAAGGAGACTCCGGAGGCTGACCATTGCGACGCTGTTTCTCTCTCGTCGTAGGTGATAAGACCCAAAAGTCATTGCAAGCATCCCTCATTTCAAATCGGAACCCTGTGACTCCCGCCCCCAAAAAGAGACGCACCCGGTATGAGTAAGTGTGCAATTAGCATTGTTTGCTCTGTCGTTACATTGATACACACTCAAAGCGAGTGCGTGCTTAGGTCTGTGTGCTTTCAAAGCTTTATCGCTCGTGTTTTATTGTCTTAAGTCGCGGAATTATTGGTGTGGAGCGGGCAGCGGCCGCGTTATGTGCGTGTTATGGTATCGCACATCTCGTGTACGTCTCTTTTTTTTATATTCAGCCCCCCCCCCCCCAAGTTTGGCTTTTCTTTTTTTGTCAGGCTTGCCAGACGCACTCGCGGAAATTGTCATGGAGACAGAGGATTCAGGGCAATGCAGCAATTACAGTGCCAAGTTTTGCCGATGCCAAGCAAGACATCTTACAAGAGAGGAAAGCATCTTCAGTTCCGCTACATAACAAACAGCGTCAAATAACTTGGACATGGTCTAAGCTCACCGACCTGGGATCCCCACACTCATCTCTCCCCCCAAATCGCTTTCTGCTAAAACAATCACGTCTGGTTCTTTTTGCCACAGTCGTCTGAGGAAAGCCTTACTTGGAAGCTATTATTGGCCATCCCACTAAAAGCCATTCCAGAAAGCACCTCTCAAAGAAATGCTTGAAAATGTGGAGCTTGGACCGAAGATGGCGGAATCAAGAGGACGAAAAAGTCAGACAGATCACGGACGTTGATTGGACATGAGTACGGAAAACGCTGTTTGGGCTGGCGCCCCAGAAGAGGCTTTTTGCGGCACACACTGTACTGAGTTGGGTGGGTTGAAAAAAAAAATGTTGGGACATCGTTTCATTTTTTTATTCTTCGCTCCCCGGAGGCCCTCAGAGGTTTCGGCGTCCTGCACGTACGAGGTGAGAGCGCCCAACCTCTTACATCCTCCTGAATTATTTGAGATGTGCTGGGCTGCAGGTGTTGCCTTAACCCAAGCCTCGGCGTCCTACTTGCAAATGCGTTTCGCCCGAGACATTTTAGACAGAAGTGACTGTAATACATTAAGGTGCAACAGTAGGACGACAACAACAACAACAACAACAACTACTACAAAGCACAGTTGGACTCGTGTATGAAAATTTGTTGCTGTAGCCAGGAAGGAAAGCCCAAAGCACAATTGCGGAGCTTTCTCACACAGCGGAGGCACATTTCTTCTCTCTTTTTTTGCTGCATTTTGACAATCCCTACAGCAACACCCATGAATGAGGCACATTAGGCAAATTTTCGAGGGGTTTTTTTTTCGCAACAGAGGCTCTCTTCTCACGGCTCTACAACATTATATCGAGACCTTAATAACACACTTGTGTGTGCCAAAAATCGCAGTCACCTCAGTTGAATGGATGAGAAAATTTCGTGCCCAATTGTCTCCTACCTGGTCTGGCCACACACTCAGAGTACTTTTCTTTGTCGAGCAGGAATCCAAGTCCTTTTAGTGCGTGTCAACGCCATAGTGACCTTTTTTTTGTCTCTCTCCAGCAAGGTCGGACCCAGCGGAAGAAAAAGAAACTATCTGGTGGATTGAAACCGGATTGAGGAGGCACTCGCTGGATTTTCCCGGGATTTTCGGATGGGCTTTCTTTCGTTCTGTCAGAGTCTCTCTGGCTCTTTGAGATGTGATCAAAGTCTATCTTTTCTTGTTGTACACTTTTTTTTGCCAGACCTTCCCCCTTTTTGTGTGGACAGGTATTACGTAGGGCCAGATTTTGCTCCGGGCTTTAGGGATGCATGTCACTGCTCATGTCAATGTTAACCCTTGGTGGGATCTCCGTCACCAGTGCAAGTGCATTCAGTATATGCAGTGCAGCTGTGCGGTGCAGTCATCCTCACGCACAACAAGGTTGGTTCGAATGAGAGACCTCCAAATAGGGTTTTCTTTGAGTGTTGCCTCCACAGCCAACAAAAGAGAGAGCTCAGCACACTATATATATATATATATATCAAGATTGCCCAGGAGCTACCATTAAGTATGAACTGCCGGTCTGTCCATCAATCAGGAGACATTCTCTATTTCTGTCAAGAAGTAAGCAAAAAAAAAAGAGAGGGGGGGGGGGTTGGAAGGACCTCCTAACCTTCCTCTTTTTTATCACAAGCAGCTCTGAAGAAGGCTTTCAAATCCCTATAAAAACTCCAATTAAGAGAGAACCTTGGACGCGGCGTCGAAGGGGGACACGGAGGACACGCTACGCCCTTCAAAGTTGCAAAAAAGTCGCAGGGAGCAGTAGAAGAGAGCTCAGTTTTCATGACTGAAAGGACGTTTTCTCCCAGTTCATGTTCTCTCGACCCCTTTCCCTCGGCACTGGCCAAACTTTCGGCACAGATTGTTCTGGCCGAAGACGCTCTCGGCCCAATGAAAATTGGCCTCGTCCTCACTGGATGCACTTTCCATGCATGATCAGGGGACTGACGGAGATACCCGAAGTTTCGTTCCTGCCCACGGTCCTCCCACAGCAGAAACTTTGGTCCTCCACACATGAAAATACTGCAATAGTTAAAGTCGTAGTAAATTTATTATGCCGCTAACATAGTAGAGATTTCTTTCTACTACTACGCCAAAGCTTCTTTAAAGAATTTTCTGAAAACTTGCGGTTTTAGCATGGTGAAGACTTTGCAGCAACACTACAAGGCTCACGAGTCCTTGTGTTGGGCTATTTTGGGGGCATTGAGAGTGATTGTAGCTCCGACTACTTAAAAAACATAACTGATTTCTCTATGAAGTACTCAATGTGTCATGGAATCACGTCCAAATTGCACCTGACTTAAGACCCATGTGAGTGACAGAGACGAAGATGAAATTGTTCTTCTGCCTCCCGATGAAGTGGCTTAATCAGAGTTCGACTGTAGGGAGAAGGTGCGTTAATGCCTATAACAAGTCCAACTCATTTCGTGAAGCCTTTCATAAGACCCGAACTTTTTTTTGTTTTTCAGCATTTCCCCAACTTCATAAGAAGTTCAAGTTCTTTTTCGAGTGTTTTAGGAGCTTCACAAGACATTTAACTCCCGTTTTTTGAGCGTTTCAGTAGCTCCACAGAACGCCAAACTCCTTTTTTTGGCAGCTATGAAAAAAAGAATTGCTCGAGTCAGATTCGACAGTCAGGCCATTCTCCCAATGATTGCAGCCAGTTGTTCATCCGCGTACGTGAGTGACTCCTCCAGGCCAAAGTTTTTCCTCTGCTCTCCTTTCCCTACTTATTTTCCTCATTAACAAACTGCGTTTCCCTCCTTACGCTTTCCAGGAAGTCCTTCCTGGCCAAGGAGTCGAGCCACGACTCCTCCAGGGCCTCCTCCCTCCCCTCAAAGAAAGCCATTACTGCTGACGCAGTCACTGCGGTTAAATCTGAAATATGGAGCCGAACATTTTTCATGCCCATTGTAATTGCGAGGGTGGGGAGTGAACAAGGAACCGTGGCCTTCTCAGGCCTTGAGCGCACGCGATCTTTTGGAGGGGATTTTTGGTATGTCAGTAAAAAATATTAACAGCTTTTGTGTTGCATGTTCAGTCCTTTGGCCTCGACCTTTTCTCACTACTTCTCCACAAAATCGAAGGAGGGCGAGTGAGAAAAAGTCCTCTGCTTGGCAGGAGGGGAATCAAGGACTTGAGCCCTCATTTTCACGTCCCAGCCTGACTCTAATTCAGTACTTGAAACACACGGTCGAAACTTGACCTTTCCGGGAATCATCAACACTGCAGGTGTCAATGGACTGAATAATTGAATGGACGGGACCACTTTCAATCACGTCCTGAGGAGATGCGTTTACTGTCTCGTCAATTCTGTGAGGGCCTCTTCATTCTTGGTCTCAAACAGCTGACTATTCCACACTTTTAGTACAACTGCAACAACCACTCAAGTGCGAGCCCCAAAAAAATGGGCAGAGGAACATGAACATCTTAATGTTTGCTCAAACGACTCATTTTTTTTTTTGTTCCCAAGATGGGAAACGGGGAGAGGACAGAAAGGGGCTTTTCTGGGGAGCCCCAAATTGCGCGGGGGGTGTTGTAAAGAGCAATTTGCAGTAAATGATAAAGCCAAACTGTTAGCTGGAACTAGAATGTCCTTTATTCCACGACAAGCAAGCAAATGTGTTGCACAAAGCAGATCCACGCGCTGAGATGAAACAATCTAGATTCGGATGTCACATCTCGGACAGATTCTTCGTGCACCGCATCAAGTCAAACCACGCCAGTAACGTCAATTATCTGATAAGCGGGAGGAGGTGAATTCTGAGGTAAAAAAAACAAAGAAAATAAGGCCTTCTCTGTGAAGCCAGAGCAGAAAAGATAAAGGAGTTCAGGATCGGTGTTCGAATAAGAGCAACAAAAGAAACCTTTGGATTGACAAAGCTGCTTCAGCAAAACGGTTTTGTGCAGCCCACTCGGATGAGAAATCTGATCCTTGGCTGAAGTCATGAGGTTGGGATGAACATTTCAACCTTCGACGCTGCTCTCTAGTCTTGGGCACGACCCCTTTTGGAACGTCCTGACCAATTCCGGAGCAACACATCAAGACACACTGTTGAATTTCTGCGCTGAAGAGCGTAGAAGTACTGCTCATCATGGTCAGTCATAGACATTCTTTCAGTTTTCCCAAAGCAATTGTTATTTTAAAACTTTTGGGCGTTCGGTGCACTCTTAATTTCGCCAAGGGGCTTGACCGTGCACGCTTTGCTCACCCTCAACGAGTCCACGGTCGAGATCTTCATTTTCATCCGCTTCTACGGTACTTTTTTTTGTTCAGAGTCTCCCTCCCCCCTGTGTTCTCCCCCAGGTCTATTTGCACCCACGTTGACGCACTCAAGTCCCCTTGAACATGTCATCCAAGGGAGGTTGGAAGTGGGGGTGGGGACAGCAAGATACATGCCTGAATGGGCCTCCTGCAATAACAATAACAACTTTTATATAGTTTATTGGCTCACGTCGGGCCTGACGCCGCAGGCAAGGAGGGGGAAAGCGCAATGTTTTTTACCAGCAGTCAATTGCAGACCGCAGAACATGAGACAAACAGCAGATCCGTACAATGTTGAACAACCGCTTTGTATGCAAACAAGACTCTTGCCTGCAATATCCTCTCCGAAAACTTCTGCTTGCAATGAAGGACCTACTAGAGATGAGCCTCGAGCGCCGTCGGCATCCACATGCCGCACTTTTGCTCCGTAAACCATCTGGGGAAATAACGAAGGCGCTGGCTGGAAGAAGAAAATTCTCTACTCCAGACTGGTCCTCTGTCAGACCGATCGAGACTCCCTTCTCCTGACGGCAGCGGTGTGCCAAAAATGTGCAGAAAGTGGATCGTGCAGGGCCTTCATTGTCTGGCCGAGTCCGCAACTGCCGCCATGTGAGCTGATGCAAAAACTTTTTTTTTTAAAGGAGATACCAAATTCAGCGTTCCTCGAGGACTCTGTTATTATTCTCCCCAGTACTTGGCAGAATTACGACGTGCACAGTAGGGCAGAGCATGAATTACGTGGTACACCCCAAAGTACTGGGGGATTCACATCAAATTGAGCACTCTGACAATCTCCAACGAGATGAGACCAAAAGTGGTAACAAGCAGTGAAGGATGAATGTTATTTAACTACACCGTTGGGCCAATATCTGTAGATAACTCCTCACCCACTGTCTCATGTGATGGCGGATTTGTTCGACAACTCAATTTCTCAACCAGACATTTAGTGATCAAAGCTTTAT
>JAAUXU010020630.1_pt1 | contig 17349 bp, 21 predicted proteins | sample 7278151 | NCBI WGS metagenome assembly JAAUXU01 (sample SAMN14350113, study PRJNA611818) | marine sediment metagenome | isolation source: surface marine sediment (1.8m) | place: French Polynesia: Moorea | collected 2018-08 | reverse complement strand
TCCCATGTACAGTTTTTTGAGGTGTGAAAAGCAAAAACTTTTTTCTTTTTTTCTCAAAAAGTCTTTCTGTTTTCACACCCTTTCTCAAAAGATTTCCCATGAACAGTTATTTGAGGTGTGAAAAGCAAAAACTTTTTTCTTTTTTCTCAAAAAGTCTTTCTGTTTTCACAACCCTTCTTAAAAGATTACCCATGAACATTTATTTGAGGAGTGAAAAGCAAAAACTTTTTTTCTGTTTTTCTCAAAAAGTCTTTCCCTTTTCACACCCCTGCTTTGTAGGAATTACAACTAGAACTATTGCAAACGCCGCAGATCAGTGAAAGGATCCCTTTCTTGTTTTACAAAGGGGCACGAACCCATGGGCTAAAAAAATTCCTTTTAAATTATCCCCGGCTATTTTTTGGGAAAATGTTTGTAATTGTATTGCTATATATGTAGCCCGACCCGTCACCCGACCCGACCCGACCCACGGCTCGAACTTCAAAACCCGACCCGACCCGAGCTCGAAAGTCAGCTAGCCCGACCCGACCCGAGCTCGAAAAAAGTAGGCTTGAAGCCATCTCTAGTGCCAAGTGTCTTGTTTCTGTTTCTCCGCTGCTTTGAGGCCATCATGGGAGGAAGCAGGGGAGGCAAGAATTCAAAAGAAATTCCCAAGACTGGGTCATGATAGAATAACTTTACCTGAAAACGACACTTTTTACCCCAACATGTTTGCTTTAACATATTGCAGTATAAGTAAGTAAGGAATAATTGTTCATTTGATCCAGAATAAATGTTTGTCCCCTGAACCCACGCTCAGCTGTTTAAGGAGGAAGATTCCAATCAAGCAGGCGGCGGCGGCGAGAAAATTTCTACGTTATTGGCTGCCTGGCGCCTGCGCCCTGCAGTTTTTCACTCAACAAATTCGGCTTCGGCACCCGGCAGTGTTACTTGCCCGGCGCTTTCTCCGGGTCTCCGGGTCTCCGGGTTCTCCGGGTCAGCCTCGATCCGTGATCATGCCTGAGTCTGCTGAGAAGAAGCCTGCCCTGCAGAAGCGTGACTCTTGGAGCGAGGAGCCCCTTGAGGGGGGCGAGAGGCGCCCCTGGGAGGGGACCTCGGACAAGGATGGCGGCGGCGGCGGCGGGGATGGCCACAGCCTTGACCTCCGCGTATTCACCCTTAACTGCTGGGGACTGAGGTTCGTGAGCGAGAAGCGAAGAGAGCGCATGACGGCCATCGGGGCCTACCTGGCGCGATCCGCCTACGACGTGGTCCTCCTGCAGGAGGTGTGGATGGGCGAGGACTACCGCCGCATACGGGACGCCGTCCGGGGCGCCTTTCCGCACTCGCACTTCTTCGACAACGGCATCATCGGCTCCGGCACCTGCGTCTTCACCCGCGCCCGCATCCGCGACGCCACCTTCCACGAGTTCACCATGAACGGGTACCCGCACAAGATCTGGCACGGGGACTGGTTCGGCGGAAAGGGCCTGGGCGTGTGCCAGATCCACTACCGCGGCTTCGACATCCACCTGTACACCTCTCACTACCACGCCGAGTACGACCGTACACACGACGTGTACCTTGGGCACCGGGTCATCCACGCCCTGGAGAGCGCGCAGTGGATCAAGCTGGCCTCCTCCTCGGCTGACGTTACGGTGTACGCGGGGGACTTCAACACTGAACCTACCGACGTCCCATACAAGCTCGTGCGCATGATCGTGCCTCTCAACGACTCCTGGCAACAGGTAGAGAAAATTCCTTTTTCAGTGCTTTATTCATACTGTGCAAAAAATCATGCTAATTCCTCATGAGAATGTGCCTCATTCAAAAAATTCGTTATGTGGTTTTCATTGATGTTATTTCTTAGAAATGATAAGAGCCAAGCTGAGGAAGCGTGGAACTTTTTTGCGAAGAACACATCACATCAATTCGTAAATACTCTTTGTCCCAGATCCACGGCGACGGTCCCGGCGGAGAGACCTGCGAGACCCCGCAGAACTCCTTCGCGCACCCGCGCTCGCTCAGCGACTGGCCGGACGGCAAGCGCATCGACTACATCATGTACGCGGCCGGCCCCAACGTCCATGCCGAGGCCGTCGACTGCGAGCTGCCCCTGCCTAACAGGGTCCCGGGGAAGAGCTTCAGCTTCTCTGACCACGAGGCCGTGACGGCCACCATCCGGCTGACAAGGAAGAACGGCGGCACGGGCGGACGCATGCAGAGCGTGCACGACTTCTGCCGGGAGAACAGCCTCCGCTTCCGCTCCTCCTGTCTGGACGCAGTCAACGAGGCGCTGGGCATCGTGCGGCGGTCGCAGAAGCACGTAGAGAAGGACGAGCTTAGGTGATTTGAAATGTTTACCGTACAGGAAACGAATTACTAAAAGACTTCTTTTTGTCCTTATCCTCTTACTGCAGGAAGTCAGAAACTACTCCTTTTTGCCTATATAGGTTCATTACTAGGAGTTTTCTACTCCTTCTGAGAAGTTTTATAATTTTCCTCCTCTACAGGTACGGCTTGATCGCAGCCACGATGCTCCTCTTGCTGGTGGTCTCCTTCATCCCTATTGCCATGCTGCAGAGCCCCTACCACGCCGTCATCGAGGTGGGGCTCTTCTTCCCGCGCTTCATGGTCACCGTTTGCATGGTCTTCTTCGCCCTCATGGCCACGCTATTCAACAAGAAGGAGACCAACTCCCTCAGCTCAGCCCGGACCTCCCTCGAGCTCATCCGGGACCAGGACATCCTGGGGCTGTCGGAAGACGAGGAGAGGAGGTCGGGGGGCGGTACGAACAACCTGTCCTGACTAGGCCGCCAGGTGGTCGCCATCGCCTCAGACGCGGTTGGAGTGGGTAACGGCAACGGCGTCGGCGGCGGAGGGGGCCCCTCGGATGAGAGCCAAGCCCAAAAAGTGCCTTTGTTGAGTGATTTTTAAAGTTCTTTTTTATCTTGACAGCCAAGCGTGATTGCGCCGTGATTCAGTATCCATGCTATTTATTTTCTGTCAGTTCAAAAGATTGCATGAATTAAAGGATAGTCTTCTTCCTTACTGTTTATTAATATCGCGTTGTTCGAGCTTCGAGTTAATTTATTTAGGGGCTATATATCGTCAGCCATATGCATACTTGGCCACGGGGTCTCGAGTGGTGTAGGGGAAAGGGGGTAAATCCTTTTTGATGTGGGGGGGTAGGATTTCAGCCTGGTGTAGGGGGGTAGATTTTTTCCAAGACCTGTATGACTTTCATATGGGACCAAAAAGAGCCAAATGACAATTTATAGGGAAAATTAGGGTTAGTTTTTATTTTTTCATTGAAAGAGCCAATATTTGGGTAATTTTAAGGTTTCCAAGAAATTTTTGCGTTTTCAAAGCAATTTTTTTTACTAAAATATGCCATTTTTTTCTAACAGTTAGACACTTGCTACTTGCTTGTCAGGTCTCCCAATGGATTAGCGCAGAACTGAGGATTGTGAAAATGTCGGGAGTTACATATCGTAGTAGAAGGGGCACAGGGAAAATGGAGGCGGGGCGGAAGAAAGAAAGCCAGGAAAGGTGGCGAAGTAGAGGAGAAAGACAGTGCTGCCAGATGGTTTTTGTCAAAATGCGCGAGAAATTTGTCAAAATGCGCGAAAAAATGCGCCAGCCTAAAATGTCAATTTTTTTATTGCATTTTTGGACGTTTCAGAGGGGGTACAAAAAACGATCTTCAAAAATATTTTTAAAAAATGCTAAAAATTAACATTTTTATGTAGTAAAATTTGACAATGTCCAAAATGCGCCATGTTTTTGGCTTTTCGCGCAATGCGCGAAGGCACTTTCAAAATGCGCGAGAGGGGGTGCCAGATGCGCCATTTTCGCGCAATTGCGCAAGATCTGGCAGCACTGGAGAAAGAGGAGTGCCCTGCCTTTCCTTGTCCGCCCGAAAATCGACGCTTACAAAACCTTCTTCTCCCGCCGGAATGGCCGGGGGAAACAGCTGAGAAAAAGGCATTGAATATCTTGACTTGTGCGCCGCGTCTGGAAAGGATTGCCTCCAGTTGGGGTTCTCCGTCGCCGCCATGTCCCTCTCCAAGTTGTGCGGCCTGGCCCGCGCAGGGCCCGCGCTCAAGAAGGCCGCCGCCGCCGCCTCCCCCGCTGCCGCCAACCATAGCCGCGGCCTGCACTTCAGCCTGTCCGGGCGCAACCCGGACGCCAAGTCCGGGTCCCTCTCGCGCGAGTACCCAGTGGTGGACCACGCCTACGACGCCGTGGTGGTTGGCGCCGGAGGGGCTGGCCTTCGCGCCGCCTTCGGGCTGGTGCAGGAGGGGTTCCGCACGGCCGTCATCACCAAGCTGTTCCCCACGCGGTCGCACACGGTGGCGGCGCAGGGTGGCATCAACGCCGCCCTCGGCAACATGGAGCCGGACGACTGGCGCTGGCACATGTACGACACCGTCAAGGGGTCGGACTGGCTGGGCGACCAGGACGCCATCCACTACATGGCCAAGGAGGCCCCCGCCGCGGTGGTCGAGCTGGAGAACTACGGCATGCCCTTCTCGCGCACCCCGGAGGGCAAAATCTACCAGCGGGCCTTCGGAGGGCAGTCGTACAAGTACGGCAAGGGCGGGCAGGCTCACAGGTGCTGCTGCGTGGCCGACAGGACCGGACATTCGCTGCTGCACACCCTGTACGGCCAGAGCCTGAGGTACGACTGCAATTACTTCATCGAGTACTTCGCCCTGGACCTGCTGATGGAGGACGGCGAGTGCCGCGGCGTCATCGCCCTGTGTCTGGAGGATGGCACCCTGCACCGCTTCAAAGCCAAGAACACGGTGCTGGCCTGCGGCGGGTACGGAAAGGCCTACTTCTCGGCCACCTCTGCGCACACCTGCACCGGCGACGCCACCGCCATGGTGACTAGAGCGGGCCTGCCCAACCAAGACATGGAGTTCGTGCAGTTCCACCCGACGGGCATTTACGGCGCAGGGTGCCTCATGACTGAGGGCTGCAGGGGGGAGGGAGGATACCTCATCAACTCAGAGGGAGAGAGGTTCATGGAGAGGTGAAGACAGAAAAAGCTTATTTAGAGAACCGTCTTATATCATCTGACATTTTCATAGGTATGCACCTGTGGCTAAGGATCTTGCCTCCCGCGACGTGGTCTCCCGCTCCATGACTATTGAGATCCGCGAGGGCCGCGGCTGTGGGCCGGACAAGGACCACGTTTACCTTCAGCTGCACCACCTCCCCCAGGAGCAGCTGGCCCAGAGGCTCCCCGGCATCTCCGAGACCGCCATGATCTTTGCCGGCGTCGACGTCACCCGCGAGCCCATCCCCGTGCTCCCCACCGTCCACTACAACATGGGCGGCGTCCCCACTAACTACAGGGGCGAGGTCATCACGCACGAGAACGGCCAGGACAAGATCGTTCCAGGCCTCTTCGCCGCCGGCGAGACCGCCAGCGCCTCCGTGCACGGTGCCAACCGTCTCGGCGCCAACTCCCTGCTCGACCTCGTCGTCTTCGGCCGCGCCTGCGCCAAGACCATCGCCGAGGTCAGCAAGCCGGGGGAGAAAGTCGGTGATCTGAGCTCCAACGCAGGAGAGGAATCCGTAGCCAACTTGGACAAGATCCGCTTCGCCGACGGCAGCACTCCCACCGCCGACCTCAGGCTGCAGATGCAGAGGACCATGCAGACTCATGCAGCTGTCTTCAGAACTGGAGATGTGAGTAGCCATCATCGCTTAAAAACTAATAGTTCGGGGTTGCTGAAGATAAATTCGAAAACTTTTAGGTGCTGAAGACGGGCGTCCAGAAGATGAACGATCTGAACAAGCAGATGGACGACCTGAAGCTGTCGGACAGGGGCATGGTCTGGAACTCTGACCTCGTGGAGAGTCTGGAACTGCAGAACCTGATGACCAACGCCCTGCAGACCATCGTGTCGGCCGAGAACAGGGAGGAGTCCCGCGGTGCTCACGCCAGGTATTCGAACTAGTCGTGTTTTTTTTTGGGGGGGTGCTAAGACTGTGCTTTGTTCCTGCAGGGAGGACTTCAAGGACAGGCTAGACGAGTTCGACTACAGCAAGCCTATCAAGGGCCAGAAGAAGAAGCCGATGAAGGAGCACTGGAGGAAGCACACGCTGTCCACTCAGGGCGCTGACGGGCAGGTAAAGCTGGACTACAGACCGGTCATCGACCACACCCTTGACGAGAAGGACTGTGCCTGGGTCCCGCCGGCAATCAGATCTTACTAAAATTAAGAAATCTCATACGAGAGACAGAGACACTGGTGTAGGAGGTCCGCGGAAGCAAGGGACCATGATGATAGATCGCGTTTTAAAAGATTCAAAGTGAAGAGAATAAAAAAACACAGGGCACGTCACGGCTTCATGATTATAATAAATTATCATTTTCTGGTGACTCGCTCTAGACGAAATATAACAGCTTCATTTTTTGTTGTTTGAAAATTTGAGCAGCTCAGATCATCCTCTTGGCCGGTGGGGGTGGTTGCTGCTGGGGCTGCCTAGTGGTGGTGTTTGTGGGATCTCTCCAGTTGGCGGCAGTGGCCCCCGCAGACGATGACGACGGTGGAGGCGGTGGCTGCGGCGGGTGAGACGCCGCCGAGGGCGGCAGCGCGGCGGGTGCAGGAGGAGGGGTGTGGTGGTGGTTCACAGAATGTAGGTGGTGGTGGTCCCTCCTTGGTGGGAGGGGCGGCGGCGGGGGGGACCCTTGCCTGACGGGCAGCACGGGGGGACCACCAACCGCAGTTGAGCCGTGCTGCCGATGTGGCGGCGGAGGGACCGCGGCTGTTGAGGAGCTCGGGTGTCGGACGGGCTTGGGCGGCAAGGGCGGTGGCTCGCTCCCTGGCGGCGGCGGCTGTTGCGCCATAGAGGAGAAGGGCCCGCCCGGGGAGGCCGTGGTTGACGATGAGCCTGCCGGTCCGCCGCCGGACGCGTGCGGCAGGATGACGGGGAACTTGATGGGGTCAGAGTCCGGCGGGGAGCTTGCGGAGGCGGCGGAGGACGAGAGGAGGACGGGAGTGGAGGGACCGGACATGGGCGAGTTGCGTCCGATGGGAGAGGTAAGCGGGGAGTCGCTGGCGCCGCCGCCGTCGTGGTCAGAGTTGTTGCCCACGCTGCTGCCGCGGTGGCTCCCGACGCCGTCCATGAAGTTCTGCCTGCTCGGGGTGCGCATCCGGGGGAGCGGGTTGGGGTGGTTCTTCCCGGGGAGGTTCTTGGGCTTGATGCCCGGGGTTCGCAGGTTCAGGCCTTTCCACCTTATCTTTCCCTCCTGTTCAGAATAGAAATTTAGGACACACCGTAATATCACCGTTTGAAAGAGTGAAGAAGTAGCTTACCGATAGTTTCTTTTTCTGGCTGGAGTCGATGTTCCTCGGCTCGATCTCTATGCTTTTGGTCCACAAGTAGTCTGTCACGTCCTTTTCACTCCAATCAGGGAAAGGGTTTATCCCTTCGATAAATGCCTACAAAGAGAACAGATTGCTATGATTCCAACTCTGGCAAATATTTTTGTCATTTAATATACCTTCAGTTCCTCGAACGCAAACAGACAGTACGGCTGGTTCTGGTACTGCTGGATCTCTGAAATGATCTCGGCGACCTTCCTCCTCTTCGTGAAGTTGATCAAGTTCGAGTGGTGCAGAAAGTCCGGATTCCCCTCCTCCAGGAAAAGGATATTGGTCTGGTACTGGCCGAAGAACGGCACGCAAGGAGGGTTTATCGAGCGGAGCTTCTCCCAGTACACGCGGAAGTGGTCCTGAATGTACGAAGAGGCCTCCTCCAAAGCCTTCAGCAAAGTATTGGGTATCCGCTGAAATGTACAAAATACATTGTCAATTAAGGTTTTTTTTTAGAATCGCATTTCTTACGTCTTTAGTTGCAGCCAATCTGTGCACCGCAGAACTGTTGATTGCGGACGTGATGGCAAGGACGCCGTTGAAGTTGTTGTATTCCTGCAGGACCATCATGATCTCAAGAGTCCTCTGCATCACGGCGACTCGTTCTTCAAGATTCTCCGTCTCCACGATTAACTTCTCCAGATACCTCGTGAACTGTGGAATAACACGAGAGATCGTTATTTTGTCATTAAAACATCCCTGTGATGTCATCACAAGGTGACGAACTCACGTTGGTCGTGTGTCGGACCATCCTCAGCAGGTTGGGACTTCTCTTGTCCTTGTCCTCCCTGGTCCAGGCCTGGTCCACCAGCTCCGACGGCTTCACCGCCCGGTAGTACTGGAACTCGAGCAAGGTGAGCTGCCGAGCTATCTCGATGGGGTGATAAGTGAGCAGCTCCGGCCAGTCGGGATCGACGTCCTCCTTCCGGTCAAAGTGGTGCTCGATCGGAGGAGGGGAGCGGTTCAGGCTGAACGTGATATCCTTCTCCTTCTCGTCGTGGGACAACTGCAAAAAGGAGAGTAGGGATATTCGTTTAGAAACATTCGTTTTCGTAACGACGAACTTGTAGGTACATTTTATTAATTTGATTAGAAGCGCATGGCAGGGAAAGAAAGATCCTTTTAGGGAGAAGTGTACTGTATTTGAGTGGACGAAACACTGACAGTGCGAACACAATGCTTCAAGTTGAACCAGTCACTTCTTTGAGCTCCCTCCGTCTTTTTTGATGTGCTTGTTCAAGAGGCCCGGCAATTTGAGCATGTTGACCTGCTTCTTGTTTCCAACTACCTTCTTGAGTTTGGCATCTGGGTTGATCATCCTCCGGTTCTTTTCATCTTGAAGGTTGTGCTTTTTGATGTAGTCCCAGACCTTCTTGACAATCATGCCTCTGGAAGCCTTTTTTGCTCCTATGACATCTTGAAGGGCACTGTCTACCTCCAGGGGCTTGTGAAACATGGGATTGGTGCGCCCTGTCTTCCTCCTCTTTGTCTTCCGCTTCTTCTTGCCTTTTTTCTTTCTAGAGGCCATGATGTTGACAGTATTGTTGCAATTTCTTCCCGGGCACACTGAACATCCCTCTAACTTAGTATTTTAATATTTAAAACTAAGAATTCAATTCAAATTTATATTTTGAAAGAACAGCCAACTATTTGGGGAAAAGGAGGAACGAGGAATCGACTAAATTTTTTTTAAAATAAGACACAAGTTTTCCCCTTTTTTTTTGTCATCCCGGGTGCTCCGCCTTCGGCGTACACCATCCCACATGGCCCCTTTTAGGGGGGAGGGACCCTTAACGCATCTTTGCAACCTGGAGGCGGGGTATGGGGTGTTTGGGCTCCAAACTTTGGTTTTTTTTGGTGGGGCAGCACCAGGATTCAAACTCCGGACCTCCTGCTTGCGAGTCAGGAGTCGTAACCATTACGCTACAGGGGGCCACCCCTCACCTTAATTCTTATTCTTTAGTTTCCAATTCGGATCTTTTTTCATTTGGGATTTTTAACCTGTTTGAAGAAGCAATTAGCATTTAGCTAGCACTAATAAATGACACAACTTCCCGTTTTTCTTCGAAGTATAAACAAGAACAGACTTTGTTGAATGACCTGCGGCATTGACAAGATTTATAAAATAAAATCCAAAAAATATTTCACGAGATCCTGCCATGAAGAGAAATTTGGTCAGGGTAGCAAGTTATCTTGATTCTTGACAATTATGATGGATCCCACCCCAAAGAGAAATCTGGTCAGGGATTGATGGATACCACCCACGGTGTAACACAGGGGAGGTAGAAGAGGGCTAGGGGGGGGTGTCAAAGCCAACTTTGAACTAGAGGGCTGCAAGTCTGCAACAATATTTCTGACAACACCCACCTCTTTCCCACTTTTATAGACAAAAAAGTAAAATAAAAAAATCCAAAATGCAGACCCAAACTTTTAAACTTGATGTTTGTCCCACTTGTTGTTGAACGATAAAAATCTTACCCACGCCGTTGGAAGGAGGGAAGTCTTCTTGTAATGTGGGTGCCAAGAATTTCCCAAATTGGTGCACCCAGCGTAAATCCATGGGGGATAAAATGGAAACCCAGAAATTTTGCATTTGGAAGGCGGGGTCAGTGGAGAGGTCCCCAAGTTCACTAATAAACATGAAAAATATATTTTACAAAAAAGCTTTGGAAGAGTTCGGATAAGTTTTCATATTTAGTAACAGGGGGGTCAGAAATGTGCGTTTTGGGGCCTGAAAGTTGGCACTTTTTTGGGAGAAATTTATCCTTAAGAAGCACCAAAATGTTCAGAATTTTTACTAATAACCATGGGCTAACTCAGTTTCTAAAATCTGAGGCACCAATAGATCTACAACATTGATGAGTTTCTTAAGTCTACTATGTCCAAAATTAAACATCATTTGAAAAAGTGTGTTTTATAATTTTTTTCATAAGGAAACATGCAATTTCCTGAAATGGGTATTTTTTTGACCAGGAAACATGGTGCTAGTTCATGAAATCATGTTCAAAGTTGATGTCATGCATGTGCAGGAATTTTTCAAATCTGTTGACGTACAACGGAACTACAGCCCTCGAGTAGTAGTAGTAGGAATTCGACGAAATTTTCACTTGCTGCTGGCGGTCGATCCATTCCGACCACAAGATGGAAGGAAGGAGGATTTCCACCCCGAAGAAAATTATGGGTGGCAGATTCAAAGGAAAATAAACTTGAACTTTGTCTTGAGCAAACTAGTCCCCCCAACAACAACAGCAACAACTCTCACCTTTCTAAGCCCTGACGGCCGCAGGTAAAAAGGAAGAATAATCTCTGCTACTCACTCTGCGTTTGATGATCTTCCTGATGCTGTCGACCCATTTGCGCATCGCCTTGCCCGACACCTCGGAGAGGAAGGCCTCGAGCTTGTCGAGGAGCGAGCCGTCCTGTTCGAAGTCGTAGTAGTGCTGGTCGATCCAGTGCTTCAGCACGTTCAGCACGCGGAACTGCACAGGCTGGCTATACTGGGTCCGGAACCGCTTGAGGTCCTGCTGCATCCGCAGCTGCTCTTGCCGTGGCCGGGCGCCGGCCTCCGAGTAGCCCTCCGAGTCTGACTCCGAGTCGCTAGAGAACTCGGGATCGGGAATGTTGAAGCGCTGGAAAAGATAAAAAAGCATCAATTGTATTGTTCAGTGGCCCAAAAGCACTACAGGAACGGTGCAAAAAGTTGAGAAAATATCAAGATCAGGTCTCCTTACTGCAATGAGCAGGTCCAAGAGCTCGTGAGGGTTGCAAAAGCTCCGGTAAGTCGTCAGGAAGGTCTTCATGAACATTGGGTCGGCGAAGACGTGGTACGTCAGTCTCTCGACCAGTTTCACCAGCGTTGCGCCCTGCAAGAATAACAAAATTATCGAAATCAGTCTCAAACGTGCCACAAAAAAGCTTTTGTCTCACCTTGATGAGGGGGACGTTTGACTTCTCGTTCTTTTCGAAGATGATGTTCTCGTCCGAGTCCGGTTCAGTGAAGACGTATCGGTCGCTGGGCGGGAACTTGAGCGGGTGCTTCTTCTCCTCGTTGAACAGGACCACGTCCAGCAGCCGCTCCAGCACGAACTTGGTGTTGAGCATCACCAGCGCGGCCATCCAGGAGTTCTTCTCGTCCTCTGACTCGGCCTTGAAGATGATTTTCGACTGATCCCTGCGAAAAGAGCAAAAAACAATTAAAAACTTATCCTCCGTAATCCGTACTGCGGAAAAAAACATCTTTCACGACTCAAAAGCAAAAAAATGCCGAGTCATCCCTTAGGATTTCGGTTTTTTTCCTGGACATACCTCGGGGCTAGCTCGAAGGTGTATTTCTCCCCCAGCGAGTCGTCCCTGTCCAGCACGTCCACCTTCCTGATGGGGTACTTCTCCCTCAGCCTATACTCGTGGCCCTGGTAGGAAGAGACCGAGCTGCGCTTGCCCGCCAGCTGCTTGCAAACGATGATCATGCCGTCGCACAGGAACACGTAGCGGTCCACAGGCTTCTTGCTCTTGTCTATTACCTTCAGCTTCCCCTCTGCAAAGACCATTGCAAAAATGAAGCATAAGCATTGTTGATAATATGACTAGTTCTGGGCCTCTGGCGTGCTGTTTAAGAGAGAGAAGCTCACCACAGACGATCTCGTGAGAGTGAGACGACAAGTCCGGCCCCTCCCAGTTCGCGATGGTCTGTTGCAACTGGTTCAGCTTCTGCAGTGACTGCTGCCTGCTGGTACGGACGAGGCCGAGTCGTTGGGAAATATCACTGAACGAGGGGAGATATGTCGTGCCAACGCTGATCAAGTTTTCAAGATCATTTACACAAACCCGGGCTTTCTCTTGGCCGCCGGCCCCGCGTTCTGCACCGCCAGCTTCAGCTTGTTCTTGAGGGGTGTCAGCATCGAGGCCACCTCAGAGAGGGTATCACGTTCTTCCTTCGACGCTGTCAGCTTGCGCAAAACCTGGTGGAAAGGGAACATGGCAGGCACGTTGTAACAAATAGTAACTGCATTCTGAAAACACGCATTTCTACACTTGATCACACAGGTGATCATCGAGTCTTCGGTATAGTGCTATGAAGAAAACAGGAATGTTATATATATGAAGACAAATGTCTTGTTAAAGTTTACCTCGATGTAGCTGAAGTACTGGAAGCAGTGGTATATAGGCCCGAGCAGAAGCTTGGGCAGATAAAACTTGACTGCCGGCTGGAAGCCCTTGCCGCACGACCGCAGAGCCTCAGACACGATCTGCTTCGGCAGGGTCTCCAGAGTCCTCCGCGAGGACGGAGAGAGGATATCCCTACGAGATGGCGAATGCAAATGATATTATCAAGTTTCCTTAAAAAGTATGTCGCATTTTCTTGCTTACTAAAAACGCGAGGGTCACTAAGTCACTAACCTGGCGTATTCGTCGTAGTGGTTGAACTCCATTGCCTCCGCGAGCTCGAAGAAACACGGGCCGACCGCCGGCATGTTGTTCTCCTCGGTCATCTCCAGGGTGTCCTCCAGCGAGCTGATCAGCGTGGTGGTAAGCTCGGTGATGTCGTCGATGTTGGAGAAGATGGCGTCGATCTCCCCAGCGGAGCCAATGCAGTTTTTCAGCATGATGTCCCGGAAGACCTTGGTGATCATCTGCAGGACCCTTAGGTACTGCTTCTCCTCCATGATCAGGTCCTTGACTACTTCATCGTAGGTCTGGGAGCGCTGCTTCTGCTCGGACTCGTCCTCTATCATGTCCAGCAGGATGGAGCTGTCCTGCTGGAACATGTCCATCAGGACCTAAGGGGGAACAAAGAATAGAGATCAGCATCGTGGACAAGAGGAGAACGTCCAGTGTCCTATTCATCTACAGGTCTCAAGCTACGAAAGATTCTTTTTGAGTGTGAAGAGAAACCGAAACTATCTAGGGGGTGCTTCTTTAAAGTTGGTAATATATCTGTACAGTCGTGGTGGTGGTGCTTGGAACAAGTCACATTTTCACAACAGGACTGCTGCAAAAATGGCCCGTTCATGCAATATCAAAAACTGTAGGAGGTCGAAGAGGTGAAGGAATAAACAATCTCGTCATCACTTTATGGTATTGTAGTAGGAACCGTACATATATCGTAATAGGGGATGCAACTTGAGCGCATAACATGCATGTAAAAAGGCATCACACAAAGCCAAGAAAAGTTAAGCCATTACCTGACCCTATAGAGAGCATGAAAGAATAAGAAGCCTCTTAACCCAGGGAAGAGCAATAGAGACGACACAGAGCAAGGAAAAAACTTGGGGGGGGGGCCGCCGAAACGGGCAGCTACTTTTTCCGTGGGTGGGTGGTGAAAGATTTGTATCGGGCTTACCTTGTCGGCGCACATGGCCACTTTGATATCCTGGCAGGAGATGGTCATGTGGCGAATATTCTTGACGTAGTTGCCAGCCAACTGCGGAAAAGGAACATGTGGTTTGTGAAAAACAAGATTGCACCGCGGCCCCTCTAGATTTGAAAAAACCCACCTTTAGAATGTCTGCCGATATGTACTCAAGGACTGCCACTAGATAAAGGGAGACCTGCTCGTCAACCTTGTTCTCCAGGACCTCCTTGAGCATGGGGTGGACCTTGTCGACCGGGAGGACCAGGCTGGACTTCTTCCTGCCCTTCTCCACGGCCTGCTGGGCCTCTGCCAAGGCCCAACGGTCTGAGGAGGAAATAACGTAAATGTTGGGCTGCAAGTTGTGAAATGAAAGTGATTGTAAATACATAGATGTCTCTAAAATTAGCCAAAATGGTGGAATCTGATATCCAATGATTTGCTGGTGGCCCAGGACATCTGGGAAGAAAAAGAAGCCAGGAACAGTGTCAAGGTCGCACAGGCAACTAGGGCTCGGAACGGTTAATCGTTTAACCAAAATTTTGTGAGAAACCAGTTAACCTGTTAAAATTTCCTACAACCGGTGAATTTCGGTTAAATTTATCTCTAAAAATCAAGATTTTTAAACTTAAATTTGTATATTATTTGTTGAAAAGTGTCAAATAATATTTTTTTTGGAACTGTTGCTTTTTGGGACAAAACTTTGTTTCAATAAAAATAATTCTGAGAAAATTTTCCATCCCGAAATATACCAGTATTTGTTAATAAAAATGCAGTAAGTTTTGAATGTTGTTAGTGGGGGAGGACACTAACCTAAGTTAACCGGTTAATAACGTAACAGACCACCTAAATTAACCGGTTAACCGAGAGGCTCAATTTCAGTCGAATTCCGAGTCGGCAACATATGGACGGCATCGCCTTCATCTCCCAGCAACAGGTGCTTAAGTCTCAACAAGGAGTCAAGCCTACAGTCAAGCTGTCAGCCATGGAGTTAGTTTGATGTACAGTGTATTGTGCTTTTAAATGTTCTTGCTCACATGAGCCTGTAATAAAACCAAAACCAAAAACTGTTGGGCTGCAAACTTAAATGGAGATATAACTATTACTAACAGTTTTCCACAGACAGAACATATTGACACCCTAAATAACCCTTTTCATTGCAGACCCTCTGATGCCTAGCTACATCGCACTGAAAATCCAGATGTTGCAAGGACGGAAATTCACGTATGACCCTACAAGAGGTGCATCTGGATGAACAAGGAGAGACAGCCGGGCAGCCAACCACAGAGGGTCAGAGAAAGTTCACCACTGCTGGAAGGCTTATGTCCACCTTGCCACCACCGCAAAAGAGTTGCCACGAAGTGTTGTCGGAAGCCGTGAACAACTCCTGCAACCTCCGCCCAGAGACCCCCTTTTGGTTCACCGGAGCTCAATGCGCCTAGAAAATTCACACTAGGGCTGGGACAAGTTAACGGTTAACCATCGGTTAACTGAATAAATGTCCCAAACCGTTAATACGGTTTTAAAAATTAACCGAACGGTCTATTTTGGTTTAAAATTTTGACAAATTTCAAGGTGCCCCCCCAAAAAAAATAGAACTTTGTATGGAAAAAACACATTTCGTTATATTTTTATTGGTATTTTTAAAATATCCGGAAATAAATTTGAGATTTTTTGAAATCCTGTTTTCTCGAAAGTTGAATTTTCACAGAAATGCAAAATTTGCTCAAAACCGCTGTCTCTTTGTCATTTAATATTTTAACCGAAATTAACCGTCAATTTAACCGGAAAAAACCTCAAAATTAACTGGTTAACCGAAAGGTGGAGTTTCTACCAAATTCCCAGCGTTACAACACACCTATTATCCAACGACGAACGCTTCAGGTTGCAAAGATGTTTCAAGCCACCCTATCACAGTTTATCTGTACCAAAACTTAACCTTGGCATATACTCTGCTGAGAGTTCGTAATGAAACAAAAAAAACTATTATTAACAAACCTATAGGGGTTGGGAAGGTCTTTGAGACACGCTCCTCGATGTCGGCCACCGTGGTGGGGGCAGGCCTGGCCATGAGCTGGGCCAGGAGCTGCAGGATGAGCCCCTCCAGGTATTGCAGGGCGTCTTCCTGCGCCACCAGGGAGGGGTGGACCTGGCGCAGCACCTTCTCCAGCGGGTGGACAAAGATGCCGCGCCACTTGCCCAGGCTCTCCTCGCTCTTCCAGTCGAACCCGCCGGAGGAGGACAGCGATGCGGCCGCCAGTCCTCCCGACGCGTCGTGTTGGTGGAGGTGGTGCTGGTGGTTGGCGCCGCCCGCGGCCATGGCTGCAGAGGAGGAGGAATGTGCCCCTGCGGCGCCGTGGTGCGAGTTGTGCCGGTGGTGGCTGTGGTGGTGCGCCGCGGACGGGGAGAGGGAGAGGGCGGAGAGGGCGGACGCGGCGGAAGAAGCCATAGCAGCCGCGTTGGCCGCGGGCGATTTCTCTCGCGTCCGCCGCCGCCCGCCGCCACCGCCGCCGTCCCTCCTTGGATCAAGGGGCGCCGGCTTCCTCGTCGGGTACGGAGGGGATTCCGGTTTAGCCGCCTACACCTCGACGACGACGACGATCACGACGAAGGAGACGTGGGTAGCCTTCCTCCTGCCCTTGTTCCTCCTGGTGAGGGCAACGAGAGAATCCTTGCGGGCGGAGGAGAAGGAGGAGGGTGAACTGGCCTCCGAGTTCTTCTTCCTCCTCTCTCGCCAGATGCTGTTGCTTCTTCCTGGAGGAGGAACAAGAAGAGGAAGGAGAGGAGCGCTCTCGATCTCGCTCTCGCTCTCTCTCGCCTGGTTGGGTTCCCCTCCTCCAGGCTGGCCTCTCCTCGGCCTCCTTCGTAATGGAGAAAGCCCCGCCTGGCCTGGCCTGGCCCTGGCTGTCCCCGTCCTCCGCACTCTGCTCTGGCGGCCTCCAAGCGGGAGAGGGGATCTCCCCCCTCAGGGCGACGGGAGAAAGGCGGACGTGAAGAGAGAGGAGAGGCCCAACGACCGACAAGGCCCAACCGGATCACTGGGGAGGGAAGGCCTCGCTCGAGGGTCGACCTTGGCGCGGGGCGAGGACAAGGGGAAAGGCCCACGACATCTATTCCCGTCTAGGAGGAGGAGGAGGAGGAGGCCTCGCTCGTCTGGCGCCAAGACGAGCAGGGAAGTCCAGCCTGCTCCCGCGCTTGGAGACCGCCACGGACCACGCCGGAGGGAGGGCGCCACAAGACAGGGAGGCCAGGAGGTGGAGAGGGCCTCCGTCTGGAGTGGAGAGGACTTCTCTGGCGTCGTCGTCGGACCCCGGCTCCTGCCTGGGGGCTCCTTGGGAGGCGGGCGGAGGGGGAAGCACTGGCACTCGCTCAAGGGCTCCAAGAGAGGAAGGAGATGCGCGGGGAGAGCGAGAGATGGGTGTCCTCTGTCCCGCTGGCCTTTATCCCTGTCCTCCCTGGACAAGTCCTCCACGCACTTGAACAGCCTCAAGAGGGACAAGGACAAGATCTTAAGAAGGCCTCCCCTCCTTCCTCCTTCTTTCTTGCTCTTGCCTTTTTCGCTCTTTCTTTTCTTTTCTTTTGCCCTGTTGCTCTCCTCAGGGAAAAATGTGGCCACAAAAAGGC
>JAAUXU010022779.1_pt1 | contig 17352 bp, 17 predicted proteins | sample 7278151 | NCBI WGS metagenome assembly JAAUXU01 (sample SAMN14350113, study PRJNA611818) | marine sediment metagenome | isolation source: surface marine sediment (1.8m) | place: French Polynesia: Moorea | collected 2018-08 | reverse complement strand
CGGTACTGCCCCTCACCCCGCGAAACCCTCACACCTGCACCCACCTGCTGGACTTTGTCATCTTGGTGCATGTTGAGGCCGAGGCCCACAAAGCCTGCCACAACAACCTGGCAAGCCTGAAGGCTGCTGCCAACCAGGCGCGGGTCTTCCTGAACACTGTGTACAGCACCAAAGTCAGTTGGTCCATCCGGACGTCACTGCAGCAATGCCTTGTGTCAAGTGGTGGTTATATCAATTAGCAGTCATCAATGGGCCATTCAGCCTACGAATTATATGGCATAAATGTCTGTCAACTTCATCCTGAACCTCACTGAGGTCAACAACCTACGATACGGAAGTGCACAAACTTAGTTAAATTCCAAATGACATGTCCAATGAAACTAGAAAGATAGGGCTTCAGTGCCAGCCTCCGATCCCTAAAAAGTTTCAGCATCTTTACGCCCTGTGCGGTAAAAGCTTTAGAACTCTGCTAAGGCAGGATTAGGGTAAAAATTGTCTTTTATGACTGCATCTTCACCATCTGACCTGAGGTAACAAACCCACAATGCACTCCGGCAAATTCTAGAATTGAACTAGGCTGAATGCATCAAGTCCAAAAATTGCAGCATTTCTAAATGAACTCGCTTTTGCAGGTTCTTCATCCGCAGCACGGTGAAGCAGCAGTGGTTCTACTGGTTCGTGATCCTCCTCGTGTTCTTCAACACATCGTGCGTGGCTATTGAGCATTATCATCAACCTAAGTGGCTGAGTGATTTTCTGTGTAAGTAAAAAAAAAAAAAAAAAAAAAAACTTGCCCAAAGAACAACAAGCGGCGTCTCTTTATGTTCCAGCAGCTCCTGCTGCTGTGGGTACCGTTGCTGCTGCTTCTGCTGCTGCTGTTGCCCTCTAAGGCCTCGTCTAAATGAGTTCTAGCACCTCTGAGACAAAATTTAGACCATTCCTTAAGGTCAAATTTTCCAGAACTTAGTCTAAATCCCTGACTGCGCGTGGCAGTTACGGAGGTACCATCGTAGCCTTAGAGCTCTTGTCTAATAATGATACGTGTGCTGGCGCATTCGCCGAGCGGAGGCCGTCTAGGGGCAGACAATTAGGTTATTATGCCTGGCTAATGCATTCAGTTAGGCCCAAATTGATAGCTCTTCTTCCTCTGGCAGGCCTGTCTCAGACCATTACTGAACGCACCTGACAGAAAAGATGAGAACTCATAAGAAGACTCGTGTTGAGTAAATGCATGAAAATATTTTTCCTGGGTCTTTGTAAACGAAACCGCCTCGGAATGAGCTCAAATTTTCTATCCACTCGTATGTGTAAGCAGGCCTTCGTTGCTCAATGTCTCCTCTATAGGGTTCTGGTGGGAAGAAAGTCATCTGTCCTCATTGTTGGTTCAAACAACCTTCTATAAAACAATACGAATGGTTGGCGTTACCCTATAACTCTGCTTGCGCATCTCACCCGGAGGGTCGTCCCGGGGGGAACCTCATAGTGGGACAACAGAACCTGATTGAGGCATTCGTTCCTACGTCCTTCTCGTGTCTATGGGTGCCTCTCTCGCATGGCCCGGTGTGCACGGAAGCGCAGTAACTGCAGTTTCACTCGACCAGACAGTGATCGCCAGAGTGTGACCAGAGTGTGAGACAACACCTGTCCGCCGCTGGAGACCCGAAGTGCCCGAGGCCTACCCGACAAAGGTGGGCATCAGGCCCACCACTGTTCTGCCGTTCCTGCTGTGCAGTCTGCACGTGTCTGGTCGAGCAGCTAGCAAGAAATGAGTCCCTGTCCCTCTCACCTACAGAGGAGGGAAAGCAAAGCACGCCCTTGAGAGAACCTTTTTTTGCCAGAATTTTTTCCTTCTTTTTAGTGGAGGTGGAACCTTTTATCCTACTCCTACATAGGGGGAAGAGAGAATTGGACCCCAAGGAATATTGCAATCCCCAATTATTTTTGCACTCGTTCCACACACACGCCTTTTTTTGAAGGCTCTGTAAACATATGTGATAAGGTCTTCAGAGGTGTATAACATCACCCAAAGCTTTCAGAATAGGCCTGCATATGATGAGTTTGGGGGCCTGTTTTGTTCCTACCATCGGCGAATGGCGGGACAAATCTGCCGACGGACGAAACAAATGGTGCACATGATAAGTTTTTTGGCGGGAACAGCGAATCGCCGATAAAGAAAAGCCACATCAAAAGTGTTCGCGATTCCGCCAGTCAAAGTCGTTCGTTTGTTGCAGATTACGCCGAGTTCGTGTTCCTCGGTCTGTTTCTCACCGAGATGATCGTCCGGATGTACGCGCTGGGGCCGCGGATCTACTTCGAGTCGTCGTTCAACCGCTTCGACTGCATCGTCATCATCGCCAGTATCTTTGAGGTGCTGTACACGAACCTGGTGGAGATGGCCGGCTCGTTCGGACTTTCGGTGCTGAGGGCGCTGAGACTGCTCAGGATCTTCAAGGTCACCAAGTGAGTCAACGATGTGCGTCTTCATCCCCGTGCACGGCCTCTAGAACGAGCGGATGGCGTTTGCAGGTACTGGTCCTCCTTGCGGAACCTCGTCATCTCCTTGCTGAGCTCCATGCGCTCAATAATATCGCTGCTCTTCCTGCTGTTCTTGTTCATCCTGATCTTCGCGTTGCTCGGGATGCAGCTGTTTGGAGGCGCCTTTAACTTCCCGGATGGGACGCCGCCGTCCAACTTCAACTCGTTCGCCATTGCCTTGCTAACAGTGTTTCAGGTGAGGCCCTTCAAAAGGGTATTTGAGCTGTGCCAGACACAACGTTGGCTGGCCTGGAGAAGTCTGATTTTACGCATGGACACACACACACACACACACACACACACAAACACACACACGCAAACAAACACAAACAAACAAACACAAGAGCGCGCGTAGCGTACATTTTGCCTGGTAGACAAGTTTTTTTCTTACATTCTTCCTTCCCATCTGATAAATAGTTTGTTAGGATTTGGTCAAGCTCCAACATTTTTGTCAACCCTGACTTTGAGAGACAGAACAGAGCAACTGGGAAGATCTTACAGTAAGCAGGTGAGAATTGATTCTTGTACCCAAAAACTACGGCTCAACCGCACTGGCAACCCTAACTTTGGGAGGAGCAAGCAGAACACATACGAGCATTTTTGACAACCCTGACTCAAGAGACGTACCCAGAGCAAATGAGCAGATGGGCTGGGACTGCCCAATTTTGTAGCACTCCGTGTACTCATTGTCAATGATTGTCCACGCTTCAACTGAACTTACCTGTAATTATACATGTTTAATGTACATTGCGCTGTCCTCTAATTTATTTATCTATCCTCCAATGCTTCAGGTCTTGACCGGTGAGGACTGGAACGAGGTGATGTATCAGGGCATCGAGTCCCAGGGCGGCCACAGGTCGGGCAACATCTACTCTCTGTATTTCATCATTCTCACGCTCTTCGGGAACTACACCCTGCTCAACGTCTTCCTGGCCATTGCTGTCGACAACCTGGTGAGACGACAAGCAAGTGCCGAAAGTGGTGACGAAATCATAATCAACGTTATGCTGCAGGCGAACGCTCAAGAGCTGACAGCCGCCGAGAACCAGGGCGAGGACGGCGGCGAGGGGACGACGGCCGCATCCAACAGGAACATGGAGATTAAACAGATGCAGTTCATACACGGGACTCAGAAATTGTCCGAGCTGTAAGTGTTTCAGTAGAGAATGAGCGAGAGAAAACGACCAAAAAATGTGTTGCTCTAAGCGTAGTAGGTGGGTTTTTTTTTCCTTTTGGTGGGTGTGGGCGTGGGCGTGGGCGTGGGCGGGGGGGGTTCCACATGTGAAGAGGTTGCAGGAAGTACCGTGGACGAAAGAAATACAAGAACACTGCAGACATCCTCCATCGGCGGAAGTGTTAACAGGCATGAAGAAATTCTGCCCAACCTTTCTACAATTTCTGGAGAGAACAGTTCATTAAAAAAGGAGTTGTGCTGTGTATGTACTATGCGAGAGAGCCAATTGTGCTCGAGCATGCTGTACAGGGTGAATCAGTGAAGAAAGCTGCTGGTAGAGCACAGAGGAAAAGGATCGGCCCACTTTAGTGGGGCATTTCCTTTTGACTCACACTGTACGTGCTTAAGTGATTTGTTTCCACCACCGCCACAACCAACACCCCTAAATCCCACGTTAATGGACCCTGAAATGTGTTAAGGCTTGGGCGAAAAGTTGATTTAAAGTTGTGCAGTCATTTCCCACTCACCCTGTGGCTGTCCCTTTCCGCAGGGAGATGGAGCTCCGCAACGGCCGGTCCGCCTACGACGACGACATCTTCGTGCAGAAGCCGATCCTGCCCTACTCGTCCATGTTCGTCCTCTCCTCCACCAATCCGTGAGTTTGTGTCTTTAGCGTTGTATTAAGAGTTACGGTACATTGTGCATGAGATTTAAGTTGATGAAAGTGGTTGTCGTCCCTGGAGAGAGGTAGAGAGAGAAGGAGAGAGAGAGAGAGAGAGAGAGAGAGAGAGAGGCTCTCTGTTTTTACTTTAATGTTTGTGACTTGTGTGTTTCTTGTTGGTTTCTTGACGCAAATTGGGCCTTTTCAGAGTCCGCATCTTCATCCACGGCATCGTGACGTTCCCGTTCTTCGACACCTTCATCATGGTCATCATCATCATGAGCAGCATCGCGCTGGCAGCAGAGGACCCGGTCCAAGTGAGAGTCCCATACTTTGAGTCAGAGGAACAACCTTTAACCCTTGTTTCCGGACTCACTGTACGTAGGAGCACAGCCAGCGGAATCACGTCCTCACCTACTTCGACTACGTCTTCACTGGCATCTTCGCCGTGGAGATGATCCTCAAGGTAAAGCACTGCTTGATGCTCCATGCATACACAGATTTCTCTTAACTTTTTTTGGGGGGGGATTTGGGCGTTGCCAGGTAATAGATTTGGGCGTGATAGCCCATCCCGGGTCCTATTTGCGTGATATCTGGAACCTGATGGACGCGCTCGTCGTCATTTGCGCCAGTATCTCCTTTATCTTTGACATGACGTGAGTCACATGTGGAGACACCCTGTATTTAGGACCCCTCCCACCTTATGTGCCCGTGCAACACTTGCCTAAACACCTTGTCAAAAGAGGAAACCAAGCAAAAACTGTGTCGATTCACACAGGCTAAATTTGCTCTAAGACTGTTTAAACATTCTTAAAGGGGCCCACAAGCTAGGCGTTCAACCATTCTTCATGGTCTGATCAGATATTATTTATGTTGTGCCTTATTGTGGCAAACTTCCCCATCCGCAAAATCTTGAATGACTTTCTAACCTCTTCAATAAGTAAGATCAGAGTTGCCAGAATGCGCAATTCCGTCGAAGCAAGTTTCTGTTGCAGCTGCTACACAGCCTTGAAAAGACACAGTTTTCTGGATTCTCACCACAGCTGAATTTTGATTGAAAATTGTCGAAATTTTGATGACTTAAAAAACATGATCCAAACCACACAATGCTCCTGCAGAGATGGAATGTGCTTTATATCCTTCGGAGGTCCTAACATTTCTCTACTCTCAAAAACATTCTTTGAACAGCCTTCATTATTATTACCCTTCCGGTCTCACAGGGTGTGAAGAAGTTGGTACTTTTTCGGAAAAATGTTTCCTCTGCCGAAACACTTTCACCCTCATGCTTGAACCAGCTGGACTGTGGCATGTCGGACTTGACCGAACTTTAGTTGAATGCAAAGTTTCTTTACACCCTGTACGCACGTGGATGGGCCAGACATCATAGCAACCATCTCGTAGGCGCTAATAATCCCTAATTTGACTGTGACACATTGGAACTATGGTGCAGTAGTGTTGTCGACGAGCCGGATTTTTCGGGCGAGGCCAAGCCGACCTTTTTCACTACCGAGCCCGCTCGTCCAAGGAGCCAAGCTGGGGAAAAGTGCACATGCAGCATGAGTATGTACTAGTGATGCATCTGCAGTCGACATTATCGCACAGGTTACACCGTAGCTTCACTTCAAAACATGGCAAGATTAAGAATCATGGAATAGTCACAGTGCTACCTTTCCTGGGCTTCTCCCTACTGGGGAATCCAGCCAATGGTCTGTTCCCCAGATGCTCCCCCACGCTCCATGACAAAAACGTCACGCTCATGCACAAGACCATGATCGTGGTCAGACGAGGAGCAACAGACACTGCTGCTGCTGAGCGACCACGCTTGTCGTTTGATGGTGATGACGCCTCTATCCACGAACGTGGGTTTTCGGGGCCTGCAGCATGTCCAAGGACAGGTCGGGCGGGGGGCGTCATCTTGGCCATGATGGTGTGTGGGTGGCGACATCCACAGAAAGTGGAATTCAGCCACTTTCATCATGGAGAAGCCAAGCCACTGAAAAGGGGGCCAAACAGTGCATTTGGGCGTGGCGCCCTCCAGGGGTTGCTGCACTTTGAGCACACTAGCATCAACGTGGGGCAGTCCCAAAGTAACTCCAGATGCTGGGTCTTGTCAAGCACTGTCTGGGGCACTGACTCCATGTGAAAATTCTACCTCAAAAGCTGTCAGTGCAGAGCGGGGAGCCCAGTTGACATATAAGACATTTTTTACGTCACGCACTGTGGTTTGGGGACAAAGTCGTTTTCAGCACCATTACAGCGCTGCTAAGAAGATGTGGTGGGCAACAATCGAATGTTGAATGAGCACAACGAGTTTGTAACCACAATGGCAGAACTTTCAGAAGAAACAGAAAAAGAGATGTGGGCATTTTTTTGTTTGTTTGTTTGCTAAGAATCAAAGTTCATGGATCAGAATTGCCCCAATGAACTTGGCTTTCAGCTGGCTGAGGTGGCTCACGAAGTGGCGCATGAGCTGAAGATTCCTGTACAAGAGGAGCTGAGCCTGCCCTGCAGCGTGCTCAGCTCGCGAGCTTTGGCAAGTCGAGCCGGCTCACAGACAACACTACTGGCCAGGCACCTTTTTCTTTATGGGACCGTATTTATTGTGCATCAAAATATGCCTCGGGCTCTGGTCCGCGCACAATATGAGGCGTTGGACGCGTCAAGACTGCTCAGCAAAAAACTCGGAAAATACAGTGCTACAATACAGAGTTGCAATATACAGTTATGACACCAGATTTTTGCTTCACTGTCAAGTTCTGCTCACTGGGACTGGGCTTTTAGAGAATCACTTTACAGCAGTGTCACTGGCACTGTGCGGAAGACCCTAACAGTGTCACCGGCGAATATACTTGATTTCCTTTACAGATGGCCGAAAGTTTTTCTTCACTGTTGTTTCTACTTTACTGTGAGCCCGTAGACGTGAAACCATATTATGTTCTCCATGGCTGGGAAAGACACTTTTTTTTTCCCCCTGAAATGAAATATACCATATTTCCCAGTTTTGTGCACTGCTCCGCGCACAGTGCGCTGTGCTACTTCCTCCCACAACAGCTGACTTCGGGTGCTGAAAGCAAAAATTTGGCATCACATAACAAATTGGATCGCTGCGTCAATTTTTTTGTGACTATGTCACCTTCGATTATAAATTGCCTGGCTGCGATGATGCCTGTTTTGACTGAGGTTTCCCAATGTGTCTCAATTCTCCTCAATGTGTCTGTCATTGGGCTCACACCATTGAGACACAACACGTGTGGCAAGTCCAGGGACAGTCGAAACTCCAAAAAAAAGTGTGGTGCCGGGCAAAATGTAGTTTCATAGCTCTGCCTATAGGCGGAACTAGGTGTAGACGGCCCGACACCTGGACTGATTGGCCTGAAGTCGCACGTGAGGTTATTTATTCCACGGTCGGGATGAAGGAAAGTGGATCAAAATGACCTCAAGCCCCAAAAATTGTCAAAGCTCTCTCAAAGAGAAGTCAAACCGAAGAGCAGAGATCATTTGAGGTGGGAAATTGAGATCGAAGACTTCGTGACAACAGCAAATTTGTGCTTTCAATTTGTGAGTTCAGATGATCTCCAAAGCTGGCCACGTCTTTCTTACCTCCCAATTTTGGGGGTGCTGAACAACTTTTCTTTGATGAGCTTTATCGATTTGTGGTCTCCATCTGCCTGGTGATTGCGACTCAACCTTTCAAATTCAGTTTGTGACCTCAAGTGACCTCTGAGGTCAGGCAGGGCAAGATTCCCCTGGGTACAGGGAGGGCTTCGTGCGAAGTTTAATCTGAGGTCAGCCAGTGCTTTTGGCCATGCAGGGAACAACCTGAGGTAGGGATATAAGAAAGTTGATCCCTTCCTAAGGGATTTACCATGACACCAGAGCTCTGACACGTGAAGTCTCAGGCCAATCCGTCCAGTTGTTTGGCCATTACCCTGGCTGGACTGGACTTACACAGATATGGACAGATATTCTTTCATAGTTCAGTATACACCTGGAGCAGTGAGGAATACCATATTTAATTCGTCTCCTTCTGGTGTTCACTGAGCTTCAAGAATGTCTACCCCAACCCAACCTACCCAGACCCCATCCAGCCTAAAAGTAGCAAACCCGACCTGAGGACCTGCACCGGTTTTCAAGGGATCACAATAAAAAGTCTCATTGCATCCACTCTGATGAAGTCAAGTACACGATCATGGGGTCACGGTTGGTGCACAGGTTTAGAGCTAACAACAGGCAAGCATTTTGGTGCGCAACAAATATTTTCCCTTTGTCAATTGACTTAGTACTGTTTCACAAACCCTTTGACGTCTGTTCTTATTTTTGCACGAAATCCTTCCCTTTTTGCTGCGACCGAGCACAAACTCTTTGGGCTTCGACTAAAGGTTTCTTTTAAAAAGAAACCGCTCAAAACGTCTTTCAGAAGAGCCCAAGACTCCACCAGACAGGGAGCGAGTGCTTGAATCTGCAGGAAAAGAGAATGTTTCGACCACATTTGGTCGAGTGAGATGCCACAACTCGTGCGTGTGTGAGTGTGTGACTCCCCCGAGTCCGAGCCCGCAGCTCCATTAAGGAAGCTTCTTAAGTGATGCGAGAGTGAGAAAGCGTGGATGAGAAGGGAATGAAACAACGTTGAGGCCCGAAAGTGCTGTATGAATATGATAGAAGCAGACACTGCATAGATGTGGACATGTGTACGCATTAATATTAGGCAGGACCAAAAAATTGAAATTTAGCAATTTGACGGAGCGCATTCTAGGTGGGTTACCTAATGGCAAATGGTGAAGATGCAGTCAAATAATGGTTTTGAAGAAACGTCTTCTCTTCGGCCACAAAGTTTTCCTTCGTGCAGGGTGACCAGTATGTTTGAGAATGCTGTAAATCGCTAAGAAGTCCTGAAGTGCAGGTTGTACAAAATTTTGGTCTGCCCAAGAAATTGTCGGACGATCTCTAAATCGGTAAGCTTAATACTTGACCCTGGCCACTGCTTGCAAGTGTTTGCCAGCTGCCGCATTTGACGTGCAGGTGACCTCCAGCTCAAGGTTGGTCTCCTCCAATGCTGTTTTTGTTGGCTTGGACCCTGACCTTTTCCAGAACGGCCTCAATAGTCCACCATGTGGGGGTCTGGAGAAGAAAGGGGACACATTTTGTGGGACCCAAAATTTGGATGAGCCTCCGGGCACCAGGTTGGGACTCTCTTTTTTTTGCCGTGTGCTGGAAGATGAACGAAGTCATCCCATTCCTGGGATTGTAGCCCGAGGAAAGAAGGACCTTTGCTCTTTGACATGTCCAAATGGGTGATTGGGTTAATTCTACCCACCCACCCACCCCCCTCGGGGATAAATAATCACAAGAAGTCACGCTCGGCCTGACCATTCGGAGGCTGGGTTTTGGCCACGAAACACACTTCTTTCTCCCTTTGACCGGAACATCTCTTTGGCCAAGCCCGGTCATGGTGGCTGTTGGAAGCCTGCGACACAGAAAAGATCTTTTCATCGGTCCAAACTATTCAGGACCAGGTACGAGTTTCATCCAGGTCAGGAGTAACTTCATCCGAGTCAACCTCTTCTTCATTATGGCAGTGCCAGAAGCTGGTGCTTCTGCAGATGCAACGGCTTCCAGGTCCTCTGGGACAGTTTTGCGCATTGACTCGCACAATTTTTCCTGGGATTCTGAGGCCAATTGCCGGAATGACTGGCACCGGTTCCCAAAGATTCCGATGCGGATCCATACGGACCATGCTCGCCCAAATTTGACCCTGTCTTCAACCGTGCCAGTCTCCTTGTACCTGTTGTACCAGGCAATGCTCTTGTTGACCTCCAGAACCTTGAATTCCTGGTCAGTCTCACTTCAGCTTTTGCCCGGCTGGTGGAGCTTGATGGTGCCTTTTTCTCTGTCAATCTTGTGGAGCTGCTGTGACTGACGATAGAGCAAAAATTCCAAAACAGAAACTCAGTAGCAACTAGTCAACTAGTGATCAACTGAAAGCACAACAGAAGCGAGCATAACGCAAGTTTAAGTCTAGAGTGGAAGATGCCTATTGTTCCATAACGTACCGGTGACCCTACTCAAGGTGTTTAGGTTTAAGACGGCTGGTGAGGCTAAACTCACCTTCCTTTCAATTTCATTTGAGTACAGGGCTGCAGTTTAGCATCTAGAAAGTTTAACTAAGCAGGTCTAATTTGCCATGTTGACCTAACAACGTCCTTGGGCTCCTGTGTCTATCTATAAAACCTTTCAGGCAGAGAGGGAACCACAAAAATTGATTGTTTCTTTCTTCCACTGAACTGGAATAGATTCAAGTGGAGTCTGGCAACAAATGTGGCACAGAGAAAGAGATACGAAAATGATCAAGCCTCATAGACATATTAGGCCATAGGGATGGGTTGGGGTGGGAAGATGTGGGCAGTGAAGTGACGTTCATTTCCCTCACGTATCAACGTGAGGGAAATGAAGCCCACGCGCAGGCAGTCACGTATTTTGAAACGTGATGCCAGATTTTTGCTTTCCACTGCCAAATGGGTGAGTCAGAACTTCTGTCAGAGGGGGGTCAGTCTTTTGAGGGGCCAAATCCCGGAGGATCTGGTCAGCACTTGTTGGCTAACCGACTTTGGCCTTTTTTGGACTGCGAGCTTTCTCTTGTTTTATTCTGGTTGGGAGGGGGGGGGGACGGACTCAAACTGTCCGCTCAAGGAAATATGCTACATTTCCCAGGAAATATAGTAAAGTTTCCCGTGGGAGCCTCGCGCAGGGAAACATTGGCTAGAAATATCTCCTGCTCTCACCGACAGAAGTGGAGCAATGTTCAGGAATCCTTGCATTAATTTTACACGAGCCATATGAGGTTAAATCCCAATGTAAAAAAAAAAAAGAATGGTTTCCAGGTGTTATTTGAAAACCTCGCGGTGAAATGAAAATGAAGAAAAGTGTTCTAGATCTTTCCCACAGCGACTAAAGCATTACAAAGTAAGGTCAACGTCCTTGAAAGCATAGTTAAATTCTAAATGCCATATTCAAGCCCTGTAATGCAATGAAACTGAATAACAGGGCTTTGATGCTTGCCCCCCCGAAGCCTTCAAGTTTCATTCAGTTATCTACTCATCCTTCCTTGTGTAGTAGTAAACCTATATGGGACAGGGTCAACATCGACTTTCTTAAGCAAGTGTTTGACTACACCTTCATTTTTAGGTAGCAAACCTCCCTCCAAGATCCCCATTCCAACGTTGACCCCATATAGATGTATATATGTATGTTATATCCATACCTCCTAATCCGTTTGTAAATTTGCATGCACTGACATCGTTGTCTTGATGTTCTTTTTCTCTCTCCCCCCTCCTCTTAGATCGTTGATTTAGGCTTTATTTTGCACCCTGGATCCTATTGTAGAGACGTCTGGAACATTCTAGACGCCGTAGTCGTCACTTGTGCACTCGTCGCATTTGGATTTCAGTGAGTATTTCTTAGTGTGACGCCTCATTTCTTGGCCGCATTCACAGTGCGTTCGTGCATGAGCGCCTTGGACGCGGACGCGCATGACCCGTCCGGTGTTGTGCTACAGGGTGAGCCAACTTTGAGAGGTCTTTCTCACACGACAACCTGTCTTGCTGCCAGACGTTCAGCACTGACATTGACCGTGCGTTCGGACGTGCGAAGGCTGCTCCGCATCACGGAGGAGGAGGTCCCAAAGCCCTCCCTGGTGACGGAGTTGGACGTCGTCTCCGGGGAGACTGAGCAGGACTCTTGAATTGGCCCGGAATGAGTCTGCTGCACAATTGAGCAAGACTGTGCGTAAATCTCATAGCCTTGGAATGAACTGGGTGAAAGCTGGATATCTTGAACATTTGCCCGCTAGATGTGTACAGGGTGAGCATTGAACCTACACAATGGATGGTTTTGCCCCCAGAACGACACGAACACAAACGCTTGTGCGGAACTCGTCAGAAGTCATGACTCTCCAGTGACTCAAACTTTGCATTTTGCATTTTCCTTACCAGACGGACGTTTGTAGTTGAATTTCAAAAAGACAGTGACGTCAATTTCAATGCAGGCGCTAGCAACCGCTGATAGCGCATTATACAGTACATGTACACATGCACACCTTCTTGCATGTGAAACACATCAGGCGGATCTCGGACAAGTCCACACGCACATGTGCACATAAGAGACAATTGTTATGCGTTGCCTGCACATCTAGGGAGCAACAGCTCGAAAGCCACCAACATCCAGTTTTCTACTTTTCTCAATGATACTTCACATGCAGCAGACCTGACTAGGTCACTCTGAGTGTTGTGCTTCGATCGATGCAAAGATACCACAACGTTTGTCTGGCATCAACCCTGAGCATTAGCCAAGCCAAAAGAGGCAGTGAGCTTCACTGCCCCATTGTTCCTGTACCCAAATGTCCCAAATCCTTTCACGGTTGGTGCCAAAGCAGACCTTGGTGCCAGTCCTGAGTCTCCTCTGGGGATCGCCTGACTGACACCGTCCACTCTAGGTCAGGCCTCGTTGACTCACCCTGTTGTAGTGCCATTGAGCCGCGCATGCGCACAGTTGTACTAAAAGTGACGTCTCACCTTGCAGGGGGAGCTCCACAGGGCAGAACCTGAGCACCATCAAGTCTCTCCGAGTGCTGAGAGTGCTGAGACCCCTCAAGACCATCAAGCGAGTGCCCAAGCTCAAGGCTGTGTTCGACTGCGTTGTCAACTCACTCAAGAATGTGTTCAACATCCTCATCGTCTACATTCTCTTCCAAGTCTGTACCTTTGCTGTACTTCTGGTCTCCCTCACCAATGTGTCTGTCTCTTGTCTGCTGCTTCCAGTTCATCTTCGCCGTGATCGCCGTCCAATTGTTCAACGGGAAGTTCTTCTTCTGCACCGACGAGAGCAAGCGGACCGCAGAGACCTGCCAGTGAGTCGACAAGCTGAACCCACGCGTCTTCCTGAACGCTGCGTACAGGGTGGTGGCGTCAACACCCCTCCCCCCGCGCAGTTCTTGCCTGGGTCCACTGTGGTCAAGGCAGTGGTCTTTTCATGAAGTCGTACCTGTTGGCGCGGTGACGCCAGATGCGTGCGGCAGTTTAAGCGTTAAGCTTGAAGATATTCTTTCTCACATTCATTCTCACTGGCCAAGGTGCTGGCCTTGGGCAGCACCTTGGCAAGCCAGTGAGGAAGTCCTGGTCAGTAATATGCTAACTAACATCATGACCAGTGGCTATGTCATTGGCCTCATTACGAGTTGTGACTCGTCTTGACCCGGTCCATTCTTCCCTAGGGGCGAATATTTTGTGTTCACTTCCTATGAGGAGCCTCCAACGGTGAATCCACGACTCTGGCAGAAGCAAAAGTTTCACTTTGACAATGTGGCGTGAGTTGCATATGGGAAAAGCTTTTGTTTCTTTGTCGACTAGAAATCCTGCCTGAACTTTGCAGGGCCGCTCTGCTGACGCTCTTTGCTGTTCAAACCACTGAAGGTTGGCCTGCGTAAGTGCAACTTTACACGCTGTTCACTGTCAAATGGACAGAACTATCATATACATGTGTTTCTTCAGTGTGCTGCAGAACTCCATGGCTGCGACTTACGAGGACCAGGGTCCGATACCTCTGTTCAGGATCGAGATGTGTCTTTTCTACATCGTCTTCTTCATCGTGTTCCCCTTTTTCTTCGTCAACATTTTTGTCGCCTTGATCATCATCACCTTCCAGGAGCAGGGGGAGGCTGAGCTTCAGGACGGAGAGATCGACAAGAATCAGGTACGTGACAAAGAAGCCATCAGCTTGGTGGCAACTCTGTCCTGGGGGAGGGCGGGGGGGGGAGTAAAGTATATTTCAGGACAAATGTGACAACAACTTTCGTGGCCAGCGTCACTCATGTTTCTCTCTGTCTGTCTGTCTACTTAGAAATCTTGCATCGACTTCGCCATCCAGGCGAGGCCCCTGGAGCGCTACATGCCCAAGGAGATGGACAGCTTCAAGTACAAGATCTGGCGTGTGGTCGTCTCCACGGCCTTCGAGTACTTCATCATGATCCTCATCGTCCTCAACACAATCCTGCTCATGATGAAAGTAAGCCAGCCAGCCAAAAAAAAAAAAAGCCATCACCCACCCACCCCAAAAAAAAGAACCCCCCCTCCAGATCGCGCAACTTTTGGGTAGGCTTTAGCCATTGTGTGAAGACTTCTCTATAGCTTTGCCACACACACGACAGACAGCCAAGGATCAGTCCCACTTGTGAGAGATGAAGCTCGCAGGGTCTCAAGTCCCAAACTGTCTGAGTGAGCGAGACACCTGAGAAAAAGAAGAAGAATCCTACTCGCTCAGTCTTTTCTGTTCTTTGCTCATCCTCCGTAAAGTGTCCGTGTCCGCTTCTACACGCCGTGAATTAACTCAATTCTCTCTCTTTTCTCTCTCTTTTTCCGTCAATCTTCTTCAGGATGTAAATATCTGCTCTTCGTCTCATTCGGGGTTTGGATAAGTCCGGGGCTGCCAGCAGAACGTTGCCTTTTTCTTTTCTCCTGGCGGCCCCAGGATCGACCTGAGTGGCTATGCTTAATTATTACAAATTGACATGCATACCTCATATGCACATATATATTAAGTTAGACCATTGTTTCATCTCTTCCTGTGTGCTATATTTGTTGCAAGACTCCATTTGAAGACGTTTGAGTCAAGCGCAAAACAGAACGTGTTTTGGGCTCCCCGCTCTGCCTTCATTCAAAGTTTGGTCGACATAAGGATGCTGAGTTACTTTCCACATGCTAAACTGTACTCAAGTGAAATTGAAAACAACAACACAGTGTGTTTTAGCTTGGCCCTTCTGCATTCTTATGTATTTAATACAGCAAAAGGAGGGTGGTCCCCCCCCCTTGATTTTTTTGTTGGAAACCCATTTGACTCCATCTTCACCAGTTGGCATGAAGTAACAAACCTGAGAGCGCCCAGCCAAAATGTTCACTTTTCGGTCTAGCCTAACATATATGTGTGCAGCATGACACAAAATTTGTGCCCTCTGGAAAAAAAAAACAACCAAGAAAGCTTCTTCCCTTGAGCAACAATTAATTCCCTTTTCTGCCCAAATAACCTCCTTCAGCTGGAATGCAAACTTTTGGCATCCTGGATGAGCTGAGAAGAATCTTTGGAAAGAGTTCTGCTCGATTCACGTGATTGCTGCTGCCACCCAGAGATGAGCCAAGTGACAGAGGGCAGTAGTAATTTTGTGTGAGGCTGCAAAGCTCATACATACAGTGTGTGCCAAAAAGGACTCTGCTGTCACAATCGTTCCTTTCTGGGCGACCCAGGTGCTAGCAAAAGGATCGTTGGAGTCACAAGTTTTTGGCTCCTCGGACAATTTTCAAAAGCAAATTTGTCAACACAATGCCGACGACGTCAAATCAGTGCCAGATGGGCTGCCCAAGTGGTGCCCAAGACCAATGCCAGAAAGAAAGTGCACACAGCGCCCATTGTTCAACACCTGGACCCAGCTCGTTGTTGGTGGCGTGAGGCCCAAAGATGCTCAAAGCATCGCGCCAAAGACACGTCTGATTTGCAAAATTGCAACGTGAGCAAAAACAACAATTGTAGCCCGAGGATCCCGTTGACACCACGAGTGTCTCCCTCTGGTCCGGTTGCCGCCAAATCAGCGTTTGTCCTTTCTGGCACACACTGCATAGTCAGAACCATCCTACTTTTTTGACCTCTTCCGTGTCAACACCACGTGTACATAAGAAGGATCAGACTAAGTTGCTTTAGGTGCGCTTAAAAGGGGTGGGGATGGGAAATTGCTTGAAGAGCAGACCAAAGAAAGAAAGAAGATGTTTGATTTCATTCTAGCTCCTGCTGTCAGAGTTGCATGAACCCATTGTGTTTTAGTGATGAAGTCATGCAAATTCAGCTCGTCTAGACAAAAAATTGCCACCCATTGACTTTGCTCTTTTTTGTCCGGGCGAGAGATTGGGCATATTTCGAACTATGAAAATGGATGCTGGTCTGCAAAAAAAAAAAAAAAAGAACAGAGTCACCTTTTTGGCATGCCATTTTTCTGTTCCTCTTCTTCCTGTCACTTCAGTTCGACTCCCTTTGAAGAAGCCTCCTCTTCTTGTCCTCAGTTTCTGCAATGAATGACTTTTTGGCCAATTTTTTCCGCACTCAGTTTTGCCTGCGAGTCCAGTGCGCTGATGTGTGTCTATCCCACGTTGCCTTAAAAGCCAGTCTTGTGTATGTGCTAATGCTGCCATAATCTTTTCATCCGCCGAAACCGCCCCCTCCAAAGAAAAACCACCCTCCTCTCAAGGCCTGCTCATGTAAACAAAATTTGGTCCGTGTGTAAATGGTCCCTCAAGGGTCGACCCTTCTCTGTGTATCCATAAGTAACTTCCCTCTCCCCCCTCGATGTTTTTCTTTTTCCTTTAAGGAGTTTTCTGGTCTAACAGACTCCTTTTTCTCAGTACTACAAGCAGACGGAGACGTACAAGGTGACGCTGCACTACATGAACACGACCTTGACGGGCTTCTTCACCCTGGAGTGTGTCATGAAAATATTCTCATTTGGATTTAGGGTAAGAAGAGTCACGGAGGAGTCTGAACGGAGACAGCAGCTCGGCGAGACAACAGGGGGGGGGGAGGGAGGCAGGGAAAACGGGTTAGGTGTCGGGGTTTACGTATATTTAATTTTTTTTTCCGGAAATGTCAATACCAAGATTTTTTTTTAAACAAAGAAAAAAAAAACCCACCAAAGTGGCTCACCAAGGTCATGTTAAACCACTCAGTCATGAAGAGAGCGAGATCTCACGTACATGGCTAGGCCGACTTTTTTATATAAATAATGTAAATGTATAAATAGTACATTGAGTCTATGCATGCCTCTCTCCGCCAAGACACACCTCGCCCGGGGGCGGGGGCGGGGGGGGGGGGGGGGGGGCGGGGGGGGGGGGGGGGGGGGGGGGGGGGGGGGGGGGGGGGGGGGGGGGGGGGGGGGGGGGGGGGGGGGGGGGGG